>Ga0137403_10002102_pt1 | contig 24571 bp, 18 predicted proteins | sample CZOMad2_1_16fung_FD_122057 | JGI IMG/M metagenome (GOLD analysis project Ga0137403, IMG submission 122057) | Vadose zone soil fungal communities from Angelo Coast Range Reserve, California, USA - CZOMad2_1_16fungal (Hybrid Assembly) | ecosystem: Environmental > Terrestrial > Soil > Vadose zone... | reverse complement strand
CCGGCCGGGTTCATGACTCTCGGCATGGCGCTGGCGTATCGTTACGGAAAGAAACGCGACCTGGAAAATTCCTGAGAAACTTATAGTGCTGTTTCCAGCGGGGAAGAAGAGTGCCCCTGTTCGAAGGTCCCCGCAAAAAGTAAACTTCAACGAAGTCAACGCAGGTCCGAATGCTGCGGCGGGAGCAGAGTTGAGCCAGCCTGTAAAAATTTTGGGCAGGCCACCCTCGCGGCCCGCCCTGGAAGATATCTAGCAATACCAAACGGCTATCACGCAACGCGAGAGCAGGGGAAGCGCTCGCCGATTTTCGAGTGATAGTATCCCTCTTTAGAAGGAGCTTTCATGAATTCATCGAACACGCTGGAAGGCACATTGAAAAACTGATAGACCCCGCCCTTCACAAACTGGATCTCAAGCGTCTCCGAATCTTCCTGATAACCTACCTGGGTAAATTCCGTCGAGGGAATAGGGAACCGATGCATTTTTGAGAGCCCCCTTTCTGGTGAGAGACGCTTCCAGCCGATGGCGCAGGGATGGGCCATCGTGTCACGGCCTGTGGATTGAATCTGGTCTGTGGACTAGTCTAATTTAGACTAGTATCGACTAGTCTAAATTAGACTAGTTTTTCCTCCTGGCCGTGCCCCTGGTTGGTCCCTCTTTGGTAGTGGCTCAACGGCGGGATTCTAGCATAAAGAAAACCGATTGATAGCAGCATTTTTGTTGCTAGACAGGGATGGGAAGGGCCGGGACAGCCCTACAGGATTTTCTCGGCGGTTTTGAAGGACTGGCTAAATAGAGCATCGGGACTGTACGATGGGCACTCCAATGGGTGCGCTTCCACGACTGAGCAATCCAATGAATGATGGATTCCAAGGCCTGCTTCCAGCCCGTGGTTTGCGACGGCGAAGAACGAGGTTCCAATTGGGGCGCGTCATCCGCGAGATCAGATGGAAAAGACCAGTTCTAGTTCTGATCCTTCTGTGCATGCTGATTTGCGGATGCGGCAAGTGGCACGCCCAACCTGACCTTGCCATTGAACTGACCCGGATCCCGCCGGCAGCCGAGGGCGGTCCAGACAAGCTGGACATTATAGAAGGGCGGGTTGTAGGTGCGCGCCCCGGGCAGCGGATCGTTCTGTACGCGAGGAACGGAGCGTGGTGGGTGCAACCGCTCGCCGGAGAGGCATTCACAAAGATTCAACCGAATTCGAAATGGATAAACTCAACCCATCTGGGAACGGAGTATGCCGCGCTCCTTGTCGAACCGGGGTATCGACCACTGGCGACAATGGATGCGCTGCCGCCGCCGGGAGGTGGGGTGGTCGCGGTGACAACGGCGAAGGGTGGAACTGGAACCGCAGTCTCCAAGACGCTCTTCTTTAGCGGGTACGAATGGAGAATTCGTGACGCCCCCAGCGACCGCGGCGGCGGAAACGACTACGATCCGAGCAACGCATGGACAGATTCGAACGGCGCGCTGCACCTGCGCATAGCGAAAGTGGCTGGCAAATGGACGTGCTCGGAAGTGACCCTCACGCGCAACTTTGGATATGGGACATATTCCTTCGTAGTGCGGGATACCTCTCATCTGGACCCGGCGGCCGTTTTCACGATGTTTACTTGGGATTACGCCGGCTCGGATCCGAACAACCGGGAAATGGATATTGAGGTTTCCCGTTGGGGAGATCCGACCACCAAGAATGCCCAATATGTGGTGAAGCCTTTTTATGTTCCTGAAAACGCCTCGCGATTTGCAGTTCCCTCTGGAGCACTCACCCATTCCTTTCGTTGGGAACCCGGGCGCGTGTTGTTCAGGACGGTTCGCGGGCCCGAAAGTGGGACCAAAGCAGCTCCCATTGCCGAACATGTCTTCACATCGGGAGTCCCTTCTCCCGGAGTCGAGTCGGTGCGCATGAATTTGTATATTTTCCACCTCGTCAAGGAGCCTCTTCAAAAGGAAAATGAGGTTGTCATTGAGAAATTCGAATACCTCCCCTGATCGAAGCGCGAAACTTATCTGGCCATGCCAATGGATCTGGGCAGTACTGGCTGTTGTGTGCTTCGCGAACTCGGCCAACGCCTCAGGTGCAAACAAGGGGATCTCGCAATACATACGGGACCAATGGGGCGCCGAACAGGGATTCCCCGGCGGGCCCGTCTATGCCATCGCGCAAACCCCGGACGGTTACCTGTGGATCGGCGCCGAGAGGGGACTGATTCGCTTCGATGGATTAAGTTTTCGTTTTTTTCAACACACTGACTCTGCGCCATTGCCGGACGGTGCGGTCCTTGGTTTGGTGGTAGACGCGGAGGGGGATTTGTGGATACGTCTGCAGGGGCCGAGATTACTCCGTTATCGCGATGGAGCATTTCGGGACGTCATACCGAATCTGGGGTTGGCAGAAGCCGATGTCACTGCCATGTGCACAGGGAAAGACGGCGACATCCTGTTTTCAGGATTCGCAAATGGCATAGTCCGATACAGCAAAGGGAAATTTGTATCTCTTGCGGCCAGTGCCGACCTGCCTAGATTGGTAATTTCCATGGCGGAAACGGACGACGGCAAAGTTTGGATGGGCACCAGAGAGCAGGGCCTTTATTACCTTAATAACGGACGGGTGTCTTCCATTACCAGTGGATTGCCGGACAAAAAGATCAACTCGTTGTTGGCAATCGATAATCACGACCTGTGGATCAGCACCGACAATGGCGTGGGGCGCTGGAATGGCACGGAGTTCACTCCGGCGGGGGCGTCCCACGCTCTTGAGCACGTGCAGGGACTTGTCATGATGAAGGACCGCGAGTCCAACGTTTGGGTGGGTAGGCCCGGTGGTCTATTTCGGCTGAGCCTTGCGGAGGATTCGTCCTTGGAGGAGAGCGAAGAACAATCAGTGGGGGCGGTGAAGGCCCTGTTTGAAGATCGCGAAGGAAATGTTTGGGTCGGAACTACGCAAGGCTTGGAACGTCTTCGTCATACCGAGTTCACGACGTATTCCCGCAGCGCAGGCTTGCCTTCGGACATGAATGGATCGCTTCATAAGGGTTCGGGAGGCCGCACGTGGTTCGCGCCCATGCAAGGTGGATTGTACTGGCTGCGCGAGGGGCAAGTCGGCAAGGTGAGTAACGCCGGACTGGACGGAGATGTCATCTACTCGATTGCAGGCCAGAAGGACGAGCTGTGGATTGGCAGGCAAAGAGGAGGCCTGACACACCTGCGTGAGAACGGAGCTTCATTTACAAGCGAGAGTTACTCGCAGAAGGATGGGCTAGCGCAGAATGCCGTGTATGCGGTGCATCAGAATAGAGACGGTTCCGTGTGGGCGGGGACGCTTAGTGCCGGCGTGAGCAATTTCCGGAACGGGAAGTTCACCACGTACACCACGCAGAATGGCCTGGCGTCCAACACGATTGCCTCCATCGCCGAGGGTTCGGATGGGACGATGTGGTTTGGAACGCCGAACGGCCTGAATGCCTTCTCGAATGGGCAATGGAGGGTTTATACGAGTCGCGAAGGGCTACCTCCGGGAACGGTAAACTGCGTGTTGCTGGATTCGGCAGGATTGCTGTGGATTGGAACGGCGAATGGTCTCGCCTTCTTTGATTCGGGTATCGTGCGAACACCGCCAGACGAACCAGCGTCGTTGCACGAACAAATATTGGGGATTGAGGAGGACAAGACTGGCTCGCTGTGGATAGTAACGTCAAACCACGTGCTGAGGGTAAGAAGGGAAAAACTAGTGAGTCTCACGCTGAGTGGGGCGGATGTGAGGGAATACGGAATTGCAGACGGGCTGCGAAGCGTGGAGGGTGTGAAGAGGTACCGGTCGGTGGTGGCGGATGCGCAGGGCCGGATCTGGATATCCACGACTCGTGGGATTTCCTTCATCAGCCCGACACAAACGATGGGAAGTTCCGCGCCAGCGCTGGTGCACATTGAGCAGATATCCGCAGATGGCCGGCGATTTAACATGGCGGAGCAGGTCCGTGTTCCCGCTCCGCCGCAGAGGACTACGCTTACCTACTCCGGCCTGAGCCTTACGGTTCCCGCACGCGTCAGGTTCAAGTACAGGCTAGACGGGTTCGATTCGGACTGGAGCGATCCCACGGTGGCCCGCGAAGCGAGCTATACCAACCTGGGATCGGGGCCGTATCGATTCCGGGTCATCGCCAGCAATAGCGATGGACTATGGAATAGTTCGGAATCGACGATGCAATTCGAGATCGCTCCCGTATTCTGGCAAACATGGTGGTTTCGCATCTCCAGTGTGTTGGTCCTGGGACTCGCAGTATTGATGTACTTCCGGCTTAGGGTGCTGAGGCTGACGAGCCAGATGAACATGCGCTTTGAAGAGAGACTTGCGGAGCGCACGCGAATTGCACAAGAATTGCACGATACATTGCTGCAAGGATTTTTGAGCGCCTCCATGCAGCTTCACGTGGCGGAGGAACATTTACCCGCCGATTCGCCGGCGAAGGCGCTGGTAGGGCGAGTGTTGGAATTGATGGGGCAAGTCATCGAAGAGGGCCGTGACGCGCTTCGAGGGCTGCGCTCGTCGAAACTGGGTTCTTCAGACCTGGAGCAGGCATTTTCAGAGATTCGAAAGGAATTCCCAGTACAGACGCAAATTGGTTTTCGGGTGATCGTCGAGGGGACACCTCGGCCATTGCGCTCCATTATCCGCGATGAAGTCTATCTCATTGGCCACGAAGCGCTGTCAAATGCATTCCGACACGCTCACGCGAGTGACATCGAAGTCGAGCTCGAATATGCATCGAGCCACTTGCGCGTGCTGGTGCGCGACAACGGCGGCGGAATCGACACGCAGGTGCTGCTCTCCGGACGCGATGGACATTGGGGCTTGTCCGGGATGAAGGAACGAGCCGAAAGAATTGGCGGAAAATTGAGAGTACTGAGTCGCGCGGTGGCTGGCACCGAGGTCGAGCTGTCTGTACCCGGCCAACTCGCTTTCAAGTTGCCGGGTTCGGATCGCCGGCGGGGGTGGCTCTCGAGGCTAACGCTGCAAAAGGCGCGAGAATTGGAACCGAACACCGATAGCGAGAATCAGAAGTAGCAGCAGGGACGTATGCGGGTTTGTTGCTGAGAGGGCCACCGTTTATCGCGAATTGCGAGGACGAATGGAATCCAGCTCATCTTAGGAGAACGAGGTTGTGCGGATGGTTGGCTGCAAGCCACTTAGAGTGAGAAAGGCAGTTTTGGTGTGCTTCTGTGTGCTGCTTGCGGGGTGCGGCGGAAGAAACGCAAATCCAGGGCCGTCCATAGAATTCACCAAGGTTCCTCAGGCAGGCCATGGCGGTCCGGACAGACTGGATACAATCGAAGGTCGGGTAGTACGCGCTGGCCCCGGACAGCAAATTGTTCTTTTTGCGCGATGGGGGCCCTGGTGGGTGCAGCCACTTGCCGACCAACCGTTCACCACAATTCAAGCGGATTCGAAGTGGAAAAATTCGACACATTTCGGAACGGAATATGCGGCGTTACTTGTCGAGCCGGGATATCGCCCACAGCCCACAATGGAAGTTTTGCCGAGTGAAGGCTCCGGTGTAGTGGTAGTCGCTATTACAAAGGGCAGGCCGGTGTTTTGGCAGACCTGGTGGTTTCTGCTCGGCATCGCGGCCGCATTCGCACTAATGGGAATGATGTTATTTCGCGTCAGGATGAACCGGTTGACCCGACAACTCAGCCTGCGACTCGAAGAAAGACTCGCCGAGCGCACGCGCATTGCGCAGGAACTGCACGACACACTTTTGCAGGATTTCCTGAGCGCCTCGATGCAACTTCACGTGGCAAACGATCAGCTGGCGGACGATGCACCAGCCAAAGCGCAAGTGAATCGTGTACTCGACATGATGGGGCGGGTTATTCAAGAAGGCCGGAATACTGTTCAAGGATTGCGGTCATCGGACTGGGGTTCCGAGGATCTGGAGCAAGCATTTTCGCGGATTCGGCAGGAGCTTGCCGCCACGAAGAGCGCCCGCTTTCGGGTGATTGTTGGAGGAATAGCGCGATCATTGCGGCCGGTCATTGGCGATGACGTTTATCTAATTGGCCGGGAAGCGCTGGCAAACGCTTTCCATCACTCCGGCGCGAGTGAAATTGAAGTCGAACTCGAATATGCGGCCAATCAACTGCGGCTGCTGGTGCGCGACAACGGTTGCGGAATTGCGAGCGAGGCATTGCTTGCGGCTCGCCACGGACATTCGGGATTGCCGCGGATACGCGAACGAGCGGAAAGAATTGGTGCGAAACTAAGAGTGTTGAGCCGTGCGGCAGCCGGCATTGAGATTGAGCTGTCCGTTCCCGGTCATATCGCGTATCTCCCTCGAGACTCTGACCGTTCAACGAGATGGCTCTCGAGACGGTACGCGCGAAAGCCGGCAGATTCAGATTCAGCCGTCGAAAGCGAGCGAGCCAGATGAGCGAACCCACTCGAATACGCGTCTTCAGCGTGGATGACCATCCGCTCCTTCGGGAGGGCCTTGCCGCTATCATCAACAATCAGCCGGACATGGTGCTGGTAGCGCAGGCCGCCAATGCGCAGGAAGCGCTGCAGCAATATCGCGAGCACCAGCCGGACGTAACCTTGATGGACCTCAGGCTCCCGGACAAGAGTGGCATCGATGCGATGATTGCCGTGCGCGCGGAATTTCCCGAGGCGCGCGTCATTATGCTCACGACCTTTGAAGGCGATGTGGAAATCCAGCGCGCCCTGGAAGCAGGCGCCCGCGGCTATATGCTCAAGAGCATGCCACCCAAGGAGCTGGTTGAAGTGATTCGCCAGGTCCACGCGGGGAAAAAGCGCATCCCCTCGCAGTTGGCGGCGCGGCTTGCGGAACATTTGAGCGACGACGATTTGACGCCTCGCGAGATAGAAGTCCTTAGCCGAATTGCCGGGGGAAACCGGAATCGCGACATCGCGGAAAAACTCTTCATCACGGAAGAAACCGTAAAGGTTCACATCAAGCACATCATGGACAAGCTCGGGGCGAGCGATCGCACCCAAGCGGTCGCGATCGGCGTCCGCCGCGGAATCATCGAGCTGTAAGAATCGGAAGCCGCACGCCAAGTCCATACCTCAAAAGTGGTAGGAAAAGATGCCGCGTTGTGGTGTTTCAAAGGGCAACATCTTTGCGTATCTAGAGTTGTTGCGGTTTTTTATGGCGCGACAGGGAGTTACGCGCTGCAAAGATTATATTCCACGTTTCCGGGGGGCAACCCCGGATTAGGCCTGTTGCTATTGCGCGCAGCGGTCGGTCTCGCCGCAGCTGCCCATGGCGTTCTCTATCTCTCGGGTCCGTCCATTCCTTCTCCCGGCAAATGGTTACTTGGTTTGGTGTTGATCGTTAACGGAATGGCCCTGGCGGCAGGGTTTTTTACCCCGGTTGCCGGGCTCTTGTTGGGGCTATGCTTTCTGGGGATCGCCGTTTCCTGGTTTCCCGCGCCTACTTGGGGGCTGCACGACGGCCGGCTGGTCGCGTGTGGAATGATCGTCACGGCGATCGCGCTTGCCTTACTTGGGCCGGGGGCTTTTTCGCTCGATGGCCGCTTGTTCGGACGCCGCGAAATTGTCATTCCGCCTTCATCGCGCCCACCAGAATCGTGACTTCCCATAGTCCGGGCGGGTTATCTTGCATTAAGTCCCTCCCGCTGCTCGGTAAACAACGGCACCGTAAACCAAAAGTGGTACTCCTAGTCACCTCGGGAGAGGTACACAAAAACCGCTAAATCTAGTGATGTATTCGTGGCCGGGGTCCCGCAGAGTGCCATGCGAGAACAAGCGGCAGTGGGCGGGGGCCACATGAACTTGCAAAACTTAGCGGTATCGAAACAAAAATGTAAGGGCTGCACTATCGTCTCTGAATCTCCGGAGCAGGCTGAGAAGAGACTAGTGCAAGCCGCCAAGGCCGGGCAGTCGGCGGCTTTTGGTAAATTGAGCGAGCGACACGAGCAGCAACTGCTACGTGTTACGCAACGCATAACCAGGAACCGCGAGGATTCGCAAGATGCGGTGCAAGACGCGCTGCTGAGAGCGTTCGTGCATCTCAGGGACTTTGACGGCAGGTCGAGCTTCGCGACTTGGCTGACGCGCATCGCGATCAATTCGGCGCTCATGATGCTCCGGAAGAAACGAACTTCGCTGGAGGTCGCCACGGCGGGCAGCGATGATGTGGACATGAACCGCGGGGGTTTTCAGATAGCGGATCGCGCGCCAAATCCGGAACGGCTCTACGCGCAAGGCGAAGAAGAGAAAATTCTAAAGAGAGCCATCCACAGCCTCCGGCCAAACCTCCGAGAGGTGGTTGAGGTCCAGCAACTACAAGAACTCTCAATGCAGGAAACCGCACGAGCGATGCGCATCTCGGTGGCTGCGGCCAAGGGACGGCTGTTCCATGCCAAAGTCGCGCTTCGCAGGTCCCCGGCGCTCAGACTCATGCATCAATCCCGACCTGGCAGCGGTTTCCGCGCCTTGTCGGCCGCCTGATGGCCGAAAACGGATGGGGGGCGCCAAATGCAGCAAATGGAGGATTGTCAGGGAATTCAAACACTAGAGGAGATCAGGTTATGACGACAATTACGACGAAAGACGGAACACAAATCTATTACAAAGACTGGGGGAAGGGGCAGCCGATTGTGTTTTCGCATGGCTGGCCACTGAGTGCGGACGATTGGGACACACAGATGCTGTTTTTTCTTAAGCACGGCTATCGCGTCATAGCCCACGACCGGCGCGGACATGGGCGTTCTTCCCAGCCCGGAAGTGGCCATGACATGGATCATTACGCCGACGACCTAGCGGCGCTGACCGCACATCTCGACCTTAAGGAAGCGGTGCACGTGGGCCACTCAACCGGCGGCGGAGAGGTGGTGCACTACCTAGCGCGCCACGGCGAAAGCCGAGTGGCAAAAGCGGCGATCATCAGCGCGGTGCCGCCCTTGATGGTGAAGACGGCGGCCAATCCGACGGGGCAACCCAAAGACGCGTTTGATGGGTTACAGGCGCAGCTCGCCGCCAACCGAGCGCAGTTCTATTACGATGTGCCGGCTGGACCGTTTTACGGTTACAATCGACCGGGTGCGAAACCTTCTCAGGGGGTGATCTGGAATTGGTGGCGCCAGGGCATGATGGGAGGCGCCAAGGCCCACTACGACGGCATCGTCGCCTTCTCCCAGACGGACTTCACAGAAGACCTGAAGAAGATCACTGTGCCGGTCCTAGTGATGCATGGCGACGACGATCAGATTGTGCCGATCGTCGCAGCGGGGCCCCTTTCCGCGAAACTTCTGAAGAACGCAACACTCAAGGTCTATCCGGGCTTTCCGCACGGCATGCCCACCACCAACGCAGACCAGATCAATGCCGATTTGCTTGCGTTCATCAAAGGCGCGGCTTCGGCTTCGGCCTAAAAGCAGCACGCTCATGCCAGACGACAAAGAGGGAGTAGCAACGAATCCGGTGGCCAACGCCAGGTGTTGCGGGTATTCGAAGCACCAAGCGTCTCTCCCTTTTGTCGGCCGGTAGAGTGATATTTTTTCGTTGGCTGAACCGCAGAACGCGTAACGCGAGATCAAAGAACAAATAAGGGGGAATCTTATGAGTTCAGGACTAGCGGCATTTACGCTGTTTCACGTCGCGTTGAGCTTGGTCGGAATCCTGGCCGGCTTGGTCGTGGTGTTCGGGTTGATTGCCGGGAAGTGGCTGAAGGGCTGGACCGGGCTATTTCTCACGACCACCGTGGCAACCAGCGCCACTGGATTCTTATTTCCGTATCATGGATTCAAGCCCTCCTACGCCGTCGGGATAGTGTCGCTTCTAGTTTTAGCAATAGCCATGTTCGCGTTCTATGGGCGCGGCCTCGCGGGTGCCTGGCGCCGGACCTATGTTATCAGCGCAGTGATTTCTCTCTACCTCAACGTTTTTGTTTTGGTCGCCCAGCTGTTCATGAAGGTTCCCGCGCTCAAGGCCCTGGCGCCCACGCAATCAGAGCCGCCGTTTCTGGTGACGCAGGTCGTCGTCATGGTGGTTTTCATAGTCCTTGGGTTTCTGGCGGGTAGGCGTTTCCCGGCGGAAGCTGCCCATGCAGCCTGAGCGCGCTTAACAGATTTGCATGAACGTTGTACCCTCCTCGGGAGGGGTTGCATCAATTTGTTCAAAGCTGGGCGAGTCGGAAAGAGTGAAACTCGGTTCAAACGGAAGCCTCACTGCCGGGGGAGAAGATGAACATGCTTTCAAAATACAAATACTGGATAGGCGGGGTGTTTAGCCTGGTGGTGATCGGCCTCATCATTGGGGCGCTACGGCCAAAGCAGGTATCGGGAGCGCCGGGGGGCGCTGCGCCTGAAGTTGAGGTCGTGCAGGTGGAGCAGAAGGAAATACCCATCTATGGCGAATGGATCGGCACGCTTGACGGCTTCACAAATGCGGACGTCCGGGCGCAGGTCACGGGATATATACAGCGGCAGGGCTATCAGGAAGGAGCCTTCGTAAAGAAGGGTCAATTACTCTTCGAGATTGATCCACGTCCCTTTCAGGCCGCGCTCGACCAGGCCGAAGGGCAATTGGCTCAGGCGACGGCCACGCTCGCCAATGCCAAGGCCGTGCAAGGCAGGACCGAGTTGGACGTCAACCGCTATACTCCATTGGCAAGAGAGCAAGCCGCCAGCCAGCAGGACTTGGACAACTCCATCCAGAACAACTTAGCGGCGAAGGCCACGGTAGCGACCGCCGAAGCTCAAATCAAAAGCGCTGAGGCTGCTGTTGAAACCGCCAAGATCAACCTCGATTTTACCAGGCTCATCGCGCCCATCGACGGCATCGCCGGGCAGGCCCAGCTTCAAGTAGGCGCTCTGGTGAATCTAAGCAGCGGGCCGGTGACTTCCGTCTCCACTGTCGACCCCATCAAGGTCTATTTCACCGTCGGTGAACCCCAGTACCTTGCATGGCGAAAACGGTTCCCGACAGAAACCACGCGGCAGGCCGCGGACGAGAGCCTGCGCCTCGAACTAATCCTCGCCGACGGCTCAACGTATCCCTACGGTGGCAGGTTCTATTTTGCGGACCGACAAGTAAACGAAAGCACCGGAGCGATTCGGATCGCCGCAGTTTTCCCAAATCCGGGAAACATTCTGCGTCCCGGCGGCTACGGCAAAGTTCGCGCCGCCGTGCGAGTGCAGGAGGACGCGCTACTTGTGCCTCAACGAGCAGTCTCGGAGTTACAAGGCGGCTATCAGGTAGCGGTGGTGGACGAGCAGAACAAGGTAGGCATCCGAACCGTGAAGGTGGGCGACCGAGTTGGTACCCAGTGGATCATTGCCGATGGACTAAAGCGTGGCGAGCGCGTCGTTGCCGAGGGCGTGCAGAAGGTGCGAGCGGGGATGCAGGTGAACGCTAAGCCATTCGCCGTGGAAGGCAAAGGCAAGTAACGCCATGTCAAAATTCTTTATCAATCGCCCCATCGTGGCCATGGTGATCTCCATTGTCTTGGTGCTTGTCGGCGCCATCACTATCTTTAGTTTGCCGGTCGCGCAATTTCCCAACATCGCTCCGCCGGAAATTCAAGTTCTTGCCACCTACGTTGGCGCGGACGCGCAAACGCTCGAGCAGGCGGTGGCCACTCCCATCGAACAGCAGATGAGCGGCGTGGACAACATGAATTACATGTATTCGCTGAATGCCACCGGCAATTCGAATACGACGCTGATCGTCAACTTCGATGTGAAAACAGATCCGAACACCGATTTGATTCTGACCCAGGCGCGTGAGACACAAGCTGCCTCGCAACTCCCCGCCGACGTGAACAACTACGGGATTACCGTCCGCAAAGCCGTGTCGGCCCCGCTCATGTTGATTGCCCTCTACTCCCCCCATGGAACCTACGATGCCCAGTTTCTGGCGAACTACGCGTATATCAATATCAGCGATCCGATTACGCGTTCGCCGGGCATAGGCAACGTCCAGATTTTCGGCGCCGGACAATATGCGATGCGGCTGTGGGTGAAACCGGATCAACTGGCAAAGTTGGGCATCACTGTCCCCGAGATTGTCAGCGCGATTCAGACGCAGAACACCGTAAACCCGGCTGGGAAAGCGGGTGGCGAACCGGCGCCGAAGGGCCAGGAATTTACCTACTCGGTCCTCGCGCAGGGCCGCTTGGCGTCGCCGGAGGAATTTGGACAGATCGTAGTACGTGAAACTCCCGACGGCGGGACCGTGCGTGTGCGGGATGTCGCGCGGCTGGAATTGGGTTCCCAGGATTATAGCGTTGTAGGACGCCTGAACGGCAAACCAAGCGCCGTCATTGCCACTTATCAATTGCCAGGTTCGAACGCCGTGGCGGCAGCCGATAGCGTCAGGAAGCTGATGTCCGAGATGAAGCAACGTTTTCCGGAAGACATGGACTACGTCGTAGCACTCGACCAGACTCGCGCGGTTACCGAAGGTATCAAGGAAATCGTTAAGACGCTTGTGATTGCCCTCGTGCTAGTGATCCTCGTCGTTTACCTATTCTTGCAGGGCTGGCGCGCCACTCTGATTCCACTCCTCGCTGTGCCGGTCTCGTTGATCGGCACATTTGTGCTTTTCCCGCTGTTCGGCTTCTCCATCAATACGCTTTCTCTCTTTGGTCTGGTGCTGGCGATTGGCCTCGTGGTGGACGACGCGATCGTCGTGGTTGAAGGCGTGGAACGGCACATCGAAGAGGGCATGACGCCCAAGAACGCGGCCTTGAAAGCCATGGAAGAACTTTCCGGCCCCGTAGTTGGAATCGCGCTGGTTCTGTCTGCCGTATTTGTGCCGACCGCCTTTATCCCGGGCATTACTGGCCGGCTATACCAGCAGTTCGCTGTCACCGTCGCGATTTCGGTGCTTCTCTCTGCCTTTAACGCGCTGACGCTGAGTCCGGCGCTTGCCGCACTGTTGCTTCGGCCCCGGACAGAGAGTCGAGGATTGCTGAGGCGGTTTTTCGATTGGTTCAACCGCACGTTCGAACGTTTAACTGAAGGCTACGTCCATTGGAGCGCGACGCTGATCCGGAAGAGCGTGGTCGCCATCGTGTTGTTGGTGGCCTTTGCGCTGGGGGGCGGTTTTTTTGCCAACCGAGTACCGTCAAGCTTCCTTCCTGACGAAGACCAGGGCTATGCCTTTGTGAATCTCCAGCTCCCGAACGGAGCTTCGCTGGAACGCACCACGGCGGTCGCGGCAGACGTGGAAAAAATCCTGATGAGTACGCCGGGGGTTCAGTATTCGACGACCATCATTGGCTTCAGTTTGCTCAGCTACGTGCGCACCAGCTACAACGCATTTTTCTTTGTAACGTTTAAACCCTGGGATGAGCGCACTACAAGAGCCGAGCAATTTCAAGCTATCAAGGCGCACCTGAACCGGGAATTGAGCCGGTTGCCGGCGGCGATCGCCTTCAGTTTCTCGCCCCCCGCGATTCCTGGAGTTGGCACTTCCGGTGGCTTCACGTTTGTCTTGGAGGACCGTGCCGGCAACGATGTTCAGTTCCTCGCCAAAAACCTGGGCACATTCCTGGAAGCCGCCCGCAAACGCCCGGAGATCGCCGGGTTAAGCACCACTTTTTTGTCGAGTGTGCCGCAGGAATTTGTCGACGTGGACCGCGACAAAGTACTGAAGCAGGGTGTGCCTCTCAACGATGTCTACCGGACTATCCAGGCTTTCATGGGCGGATATTTCATCAACTATTTCAACCGCTTCGGCCGGCAATGGCAGGTTTATATCGAGGCCGAGGGCGATGATCGAGCAAGGGCGGAAAACGTTGGGCAGTTCTACGTTCGCAATAGCAAGGGAGAGAACGTCCCATTGTCGACGCTGACTAGCGTAAAGCCGCGGCTTGGGCCCGAGTTCACGATGCGCTTCAACGAATATCGTTCGGCGCAGATCAACGGTAGCGCCGCGCCGGGTTATAGCGCGGACCAAGCGACGGCGGCACTGGAAGACGTTTTCAAACAGAACATGCCGCGCGAGATGGGTTTCGACTACTCGGGAATGTCTTATCAGGAGCAGAAAGCGCGGGAGGGGGTGCCCGCTTCAGCGATTTTCGGGCTATCGCTGCTCTTTGTGTTCCTCATTTTGGCGGCGCTGTACGAAAGCTGGTCGCTACCCTTTAGCGTTCTCCTGAGCACACCGGTAGCGATCTTTGGAGCCTTTGGAATCCTTTGGTTGCGCCGCGTGCTGCTCAGCATTTTTCTGCCGCCTTACATGGTCCAAATCGAGAATGATGTTTACTCGCAAATCGGGCTGGTCATGCTCATCGGCTTAGCCGCCAAGAACGCGATTCTGATTGTCGAGTTCGCCAAGGAGCAGTACGAGAACGGAAAACCCCTGGTGGATGCCGCGCTCGAAGGGGCCAGGCTCCGACTACGGCCTATTTTGATGACCTCCTTCGCGTTCATTCTGGGTTGCGTGCCCCTTTGGACGGCTACGGGTGCCGGCTCGGTGGCCCGCCAAATCATGGGCACTACGGTAATCGGCGGGATGCTAGCCGCCAGCGCGATCGGCATTTTCTTCGTGCCCGCCATTTTTTACCTGGTGGAGAAATGGTCCGGTGCCGGCAAAGAGCGCGCTTCGGGAGCGCTCCCAGCAACTCCTACGCCAGCGGAGGCGGACTGAAATGAATTACCTCAAGAATGGCGCGAAGGAAGAACGGCGTGGCGCGCCTATGAAGAAACTAACGCGATTCATTGCCGCCACGATAGCTTCAACTTTATTCGCCGGGTGCAGCGTCGGCCCGAACTACCACCGTCCCGCTGCCCAAAACCCAGCGACCTTCCGCGATCTGAGCGAAAACCCGCAGGTCCAGGCTCAGGCAGCGTCTTACGCCGATCTTCCCTGGTGGCAAGTATTCCAGGATCCGCAATTACAAGAACTCATCCGCACCGCGCTGAAGCAAAACTACGACTTGCAACTCGCTACGGAGCGCATCAACGCCGGGCGCGCGCAGCTTGCCGTAACGCGTTCTAATCTTTTTCCACAGGTCCAAGGAAACGGCAATTTCAGCGGCGGGAAGGAACATAACTTCCAGACCACGTCAAATTTTCTGCTCCTTACTGCCGACGCCGCGTTCCAATTGGATTTATTCGGGAAACTGCGCCGCGCGACAGAGTCGTCACGCGCCCAACTCCTGGCGACGGAAGATGCGCGGCAGACGGTCATATTAACGCTTGTGAGCGACGTGGCGAGCGACTACTTTGCACTCCTCCAGCTTGACCTTCAACTCCAAATTACTCGCGAGACGGTGAAAACTCAGCAAGACTCGGTGAAGCTTACCAATCTTCGTGTCGAGCACGGCGTGGCGACAAAGCTTGACGTGCTTCAGGCTCAGCAAGTCCTCGATACCGCCAATGCCCAGATTCCTGACCTGGAGCGGCAGATCGCACAGGAAGAAAATGCCATCAGCATACTCCTCGGCAACTACCCGCAGGCCGTGCCACGCGGACGCCCGCTGGTGGAACAGCCACTTCCTCCTGAAGTACCGCCAGGCCTGCCTTCATCGTTGATCGAGCGCCGGCCTGATATTCGCGAAGCCGAACAATTCCTGGTCGCCGCTAATGCCGAAATTGGAGTCGCCAAGGCGCAGTTCTTTCCGCAAATCTCGCTGACCGGCTCCGGCGGCGGGTCGTTTGGACGAAGTAGCGCTTTCTCCAGCTTGTTTAGTTCGCAAACCGGGATCTGGTCTTACGGTGCCCAAGTGAGCCAGCCCATTTTCACTGGGGGAGCTCTTCGCGGAAATCTGCGTCTGGCCAAGTCGCAACATGAACAGGCTTTGATTTCATACCGACAGGCGATTCAACGCGCGTTTGGCGACGTATCCGATGCGCTAATCGGCTACGAGAAATTCCATCAAGTCCGGATTCGCCAGGAGGATTCCGTCAAGGACCTACAAGAATCTGTTCGCCTGTCTAACCTGCGTTATACGGGCGGCACCACCACGTATCTCGAAGTCCTGGACGGCCAGCGGTCGCTGTTTTCGGCTGAACTCACGCTCGCGGGGGCGCGCGGCACGGAGTACCAGAGTCTCGTTCAACTTTACCGGGCGCTCGGCGGAGGCTGGCAACAATAGCAGTTGTAGAAAGGAACGCATCATGAGCACACAACCGAAAGCCATCGTAACGCTCGCACCACCATTCACCAGGGAAACAGCGATTCTGAAAGTCCGCGCTGCCGAAGACAACTGGAATTCCCGCAACCCTGAGCAAGTTTCACGTGGCTACACTGTGGATAGTCGCTGGCGAAACCGCTCTGAGTTCCTCACCGGTCGCGCGGAGATCATTGCTTTTCTTACCAGGAAGTGGTCCGCCGAGCGCGACTACCGCCTCATCAAGGAGTTGTGGGCCTTCGGTGAGAACAGAATCGCCGTCCGTTTCGCCTACGAATCGCATGACGAGTCCGGACAATGGCACCGCTCCTACGGCAACGAAAACTGGGAGTTCGATGCCGCTGGCCTTATGAAATACCGGCATGCCAGCATCAACGATCTTGCTATCAAGGAACAAGAACGACTGTTTCACTGGCCCCTAGGCCGGCGGCCTGATGAGCACCCAGGTTTAGCTGAGTTAGGCCTCTAGATACCAACGAAAAGTAGGCGATTGAGGCGCCTTCCATCGGTTTTTCGTGGAAGTCCGATTCACTTGAGGCGTCGAAGTGCGACGTCGCCGTCATCGGAGAAGAAGTCAACGGCCGTCCTTTCGACAGTTGATGGCGCAACACGTCTTGCGCTGCAAACTCGATCGGACCGCGGGGGCCGCGGCGGGGTCTGGAACGAGATTTCTTAAGTCGAAACCAAGGGAGAGGCTATGAGATCTATCTCAACAATCCGGATGGGTGTCGCTCTTTTTGCAGTTCTTTTCACGGCATCGTTTCCGGCCAAGGCGGGAGCTGATGCGGACTGGAAAGCCATCACGTCGCACACGGCGGAAGTGGATGGATTGAAGCTTCACTACCTGACCGCTGGACACGGCCCTGCGGTGATCCTCCTTCATGGCTACACCCAGACTTCACTGATGTGGAAGCCCCTCATTCCACAACTAGCTGAGAAATTTACAGTCATTGCGCCGGACCTGCCGGGAATCGGTGATTCGGAAATTCCAAAGGATGGTCTGGATATGAAGACCGCGGCCATTCGCATCCATGCGCTCGCTAAATCGCTCGGCGTCGCCAAGGCAAGAGTCGTTGGACACGACATCGGGCTGATGGTTGCTTACGCGTATGCCGCGCAGTTCCCAACGGAAGTGGAAAAACTCGTCGTAATGGACGCTTTTCTCCCAGGTGTTGCCGGGTGGGAAGACGTCTACGATAATCCGAACTTCTGGCATTTTCGTTTCAACGGTCCGACGCCGGAAGCCTTGGTTCAGGGACGCGAAAAAACGTACTTCGCATACTTCTGGAATGACTTGGCTGCGGACAAAACACATTCGCTCGAGGCCGCTGACCGCGCAGCTTACGTTGCAGCATATGGCCGCCCTGGGCGCATGCACGCTGGCTGGGCCTACTTCGCTGCTTGGCCGCAAACCGCCAAAGACTTCGCGCAACTAGCTCAAACGAAGTTGACGATCCCCGTGCTATCGATAGCCGGCGATAAAGCCAGTGCTGGAGTCCTGGGCCCGCAGATGAAGCTGGTCGCCTCGGATGTGACCATTGTCGTATTGCAGGAGACCGGCCATTGGGTAATGGAAGAGCGCCCCAAGGAGACAATGGAAGCTATTGTGAATTTCCTCTGAGAATCAAGCGACGACGCACGTTCGATTTCCTAATAGGCTTAAAACTCAAAGACATAAAGCAGCCTCACGGGCACTCGGACAAATTCAAGACAGAAAAGATGAGATCAGGTTCTCGATTTAGAGTCGTTCCTCAGGGCCTCGCTCACCTTAAGTACCAAGGTATCGCGCGAGAATGGCTTTTGAAGGAAGAAACCCTCCTCCAAGAAGTCATCGTTGCCCCGGTTATATTCGAGGTACCCAGACATATAAACGATCCTCAACCTCGTACGGAGACCCTTTAATCGTTTGGCTAGCTCCGGTCCCCGCATCTTGGGCATCACGACATCGGTAAGCAGCAGGTGGATCGGCTCGTCCGACTGTTCGGCGATGGCGAGAGCTTCTGTACCGTCCTTGGCCGTAAGCACCGCGTAGCCAGCCGACTCCAAAAATTCGGAAGCAAGCTCTCTGACCCCGTCTTCGTCTTCCACAACTAGCACCATCTTGCGCCGCCGAACAGGAGTGACCGCAATTTCCTCACACTCAGAAGACTCCGCAGCCTCGTCGACTCGTGGGAGGTAGACTTCGAATCGCGCCCCTTTCTCCGGCTCAGACTCCACCCAAACGCAGCCGCCGCTCTGCTTAACGATGCCGTAAACGGTCGCGAGCCCCAATCCAGTTCCTTTGCCCTGCTCCTTGGTTGTGAAGAATGGCTCGAAAATGCGCGACTTCGTTTCGGCATCCATTCCATGACCAGTGTCCGCAACCGCAAGCAGAACATACTCGCCGGGTAGAATCAAAGGCCGAGCCAGGGTGTATTGCTGATCCACTGTCACGTTACGCGTTTCGATGGTCAGGGTGCCGCCCGAAGGCATGGCATCACCGGCATTCACCGCAAGATTCATGATGACTTGCTCGATCTGTCCTGGATCTGCCTTCACCCGCCCAAGAGACTCGCTAGCGTGGAAGGTGAACGCAATGTCTTCGCGAATCAGCCGTCTTAGTAATTTGCACATTTCCGAGACCAGCATGTTCAAGTCCAGGATTTTCGGCTGCAATACTTGCATACGACAGAAGGCCAGCAACTGGCGAGTCAGCGAAGCAGCTCGGTCCGCTGCCCCCTCTATTTGTTTGGTACGTCCAAGGAGCTGATCGTCGGATTGCAGGCGCTCAACCAATAAGCTACTGTTCCCCTTGATGACCGTTAGAAGATTGTTGAAATCATGTGCCACGCCGCCTGCCAACCTCCCCATTGCATCCATCTTCTGCGCTTGGCGGAGTTGTCCTTCAAGCTGTTGCCTCTGTACTTCAAGCTGTTGCCGTTGTACTTCATGTTGTTGTCTTTGTTCTTCGTTCCTCTGCAATGTCTTGCGCATGTCCTCGAAAGCCCGGGTGACCTGCGCTACTTCGTCACCACCGTGCGATTTCAGTGGATAGACGAAATCACCTTGTTCGAGGGCGCGCACTCCCTCCGCAAGGTACGTCAGCGGACGCGTAGATCTGTCCGAAATCACAAAAACCAATATGCCTCCCCCTAACACGGCGGCTAGACCAAGCCCAACCAGCAGACGGTTCAATCTCTTGAGAGATGCAGTTACCTCGTCATAAGACTTCAGAACCGTAAGGCGTAGGGCTGGCTGGGCCCCGGAGTCCAGCGGGAGGGAACTTGCAAAGAACTTTTCATTGCCAATTTGGATATCTTCCCCTCTAGGGCGGTCCAACAGCCGCCCCTCGAGCCCCATGGCGGGCGAAAACGTGCTAATCACGAAATCGTCGCCGTAGCGGAAAATCAGGTGACTCGATGAAATGCGTCCCAGGTCGCTCACTCCCCTGGAGTCAAGCTCGCGCCCGACAATTACAGTGCCCAAGAGGCGGTTCTTCCTTGGCTCATCCTCGTAATACGGTTGAAGCACCACCTGAAAAAGATGCCCGTCGTCAAACCACCATCCCGGGCCACTACTCTCTTTGAAGGAGCGTCTAAGTAGTTTTTCAGTGGTAGCAATGGAAATCATTGAGGTAGTTGCATGCAGGGCGACAATCTTGCCTTTTCGGTCCGCCAACGCGAATAGGTCGCAATCGCCGAACTGCCATGGGTCTTGGCTGGCATCCTGGATTGTTGTCGGGTCTCCGTTTCTCATGTAGGCTAACGACGCGAGCAGGTCGGCCTTGCGAGTAAGCAGCATCTCTCGCTGATGCTGAACGGCTTGGATCGTCAAAAGGGCATTGCGGGCGTCCTGCTCGATTTGCCTCTGGACTTGGCCTTGAGCAGATTGACGCACTACAAGCAGGGTGACGGAAGTGAGCGCCGCCGTAAACAGCACAAGCCACAACAACAGCTTGGTGCGCAATCCCAGGTCGTTGTGGCCTTCTTGGAGCGCCTTCAAAATACGGCTTACCCTTGTAAAATGAATAGGTTGCCTCCTGTAATGCGGGGCCTCAAGAGGGTTTCCAGTATCCGGCTGGGACGGATGACGAATGACTTAATTCACCTGGAGTTTGCATGTCAGGCTCGTAAGTCTTACAAAGTAACGTTCTTGTCCCAAATCGGGAATGGACACTCCGTACCACGAAAGGAGTACCCCGGAGCCAGAGGGGACTGAGACGTTCGGCATGTCTCCGAAGAGCAGTTCTTCGAAATCAACTCAGGGCCGTTGTGACCATTGATAGCCATTCGTCAAGACCAAGCCCTGCAGAATGCGGTGAAACATAGCGCTGTTCGAAAGTTCGATGGGCGATTGTGGGAACGTCAGATGAGATTCATCTCGCGGCCAGTGATTGCGGCGTAGGTTTTAGTCTAGACAGCCCAAGAAAGGCCGGAGGACTTGGTCTCAACCGCATTAAAGAGCGGCTGAAACTCGTGAAGGGAACGGTTTCAATCGAATCGCTTCCCAAGAGGGGTGCCACGATCACGCTCGCGTGCCAGTCAGTTTGAGGACCGATTCCATACTTGCGACAGGGTAGAAGCACCGGAATCGTGGGTCGCTGTCAAATCTTGCTCTGGAGCAACGACTTCGCGCAGTCCGCGGTGCTAGTATTTAAATCAGACTCCTCGACAAGAGTCTCTCGCACTCGTGGCAGTCCGCGAGTGACGCAATGACCTTGCCTGGTTTATTCTTCACAGGCGCAGCGACTTGGAGGTTCGCGCAACTAATTTGCACGCGGCGTCTTCGTATACAGTGCCAGAAATGGAGCAGTGCCTGTTGTCATCAATTCGCATTCTCGTAGTAGACGATTACAAAGTTTGGCGAAACCAAGTCCGATTGTTGCTTCAGGCGCGGCCAGAATGGCAGGTCATCGCGGAGGCTGCGGATGGACCAGAAGCCATTCAGAAGGCCAAAGAATTGAAGCCGGACTTGATTGTGTTGGACATTGGTCTCCCGAAGTTGAATGGAATCGAAGCCGCCCGGCGGATACGGATGCTCTCTCCCAGCTCGAGAATAGTCTTCCTAAGTCTGAACAATGATCTCGACGTCGTGCAGGCATCTCTGAGCACAGGCGCCCGGGGTTACATTCAGAAGACAGATGCCCAAAGCGAACTACTGCCGGCCGTGGATGCGGTCCTTCGAGGTCAGCAATTTGTCAGCAGCAGCTTAAAGGGCTACGAGTTCGCCGCCACCTCAGGAGAGAAAGCCCCTCACCGCCATGAGGTTCTGTTCTATTCTGATGAAACGGTTCTACTTGATCGCTTTACTCACTTTATTGCTGCTGCCCTCAAGGCCGGTAACGCCGCTATTGTGCTCGCTACGAAGTCACACCGGTATGCCCTTCTTCTAAGACTGAAGGCAGAGGGTGTGGATGCGGATGGCGCCCTTCAACTAGGTACCTACGTTCCATTGGATGCTGCCGACTCGCTCTCAAGAGTCATGGTAGATGGTTTGCCTGACCCGCTTCGATTTTTCGAGGGCATTGGTGGCCTGATTGAGGCAGCAGCCAAAGCCACGAAATCAGGACAGCCTCGGGTTGTGGTGTGCGGTGAAGGCGTGGCTCTCTTGCATGCCGAAGGCAAAGCGGATGCGGCGATTCGCATCGAACGGGGCTGCAACGATCTAGTCAAAACACACGACGTAGATATCCTGTGCGCATATCCATTGGGCAGCTTTCAAGGCGAGCAAGACGAACTCGTTCTCCAGAGCATCTATGCGGAACACTCAGCCGTTTATTCTCAGTGAGAAAGTATGACTCAATCGAAGGTTTAACCTGCCGGAGCGGCGTCGCCTTTCGCAAGCAGAGGCAGTTCGGATTTGGGGACAGTGAATTCCGCAGTTCCACAATCCAGACAGACAACAAGCTCCGGAAACATCCACGCGACGGGCTTGTCGATGTTTTTCAGTCCGGGAAAATGGATGGCCATCTCCGCGGTGAACTTGCTCTGGTTGACTGATCCGCACGACTTGCAGGGCATACCACCTCTAATTGGCCCCCCATGGGAACAAGGAGTCCCTCTTGGGACGTATTCGCCTCATAGAATGGTACAACCTCCTGAAAACCAAATCCTGTAATAACACTTGTAATAACATTTGGTAAATCGATTGACTGTTTAGGGGGCGCTAGCTCCCGATTAGTCGTCAATTAGGCACCGTCGAATACTGGTGTACTAGTCTATGCCACGTATGCTCTTGACGCAAAGGCGGCGATATTTCGAAGGGCGTGGCGACTCTTGCCGGCTCTGGCCGCCATCCTAATTCCAGCTAGGCTGCTCTCAAAGAAGTCCGCCATGCTGTCCAGATCCGCATCTGAGCGAATCTCTCTACGACATGACGTTGGTAGTCGTTGGCGTGAAACACGAAGCCGGAATCTGAGTGCGGGGTAGGTCGTGAAGTATAACCAATTGTGCTGTTGAGCATCACATATGGACGGGAGAACGTATGTCAGTAAGAAGCGTCCAATTTACGGTTGCGGCGCACATCATGGCCGCCCTGGGTTACAAGCACGGCAAGGAAATCTCCTCGGGTACTCTGGCCGAGAGCGTGAATGCCGACCCCACGTTCGTTCGAAAGTCGCTCTCCAAGCTCTCGAAAGCGGGCTTGGTCGTGACAAAACGCGGCCAGAGCGGGGCCAGCGTGCTTGCGCGTTCTCCGCGACAGATCACGCTGCTCGACATATACCGTGCAAGTGTGGCACCACCGGCGTTTGCGATTCATTCCTATCCTGTGGAAAAGAGGTGTCCGGTCAGCTGCCACCTCAAGGAGTGCATGTCAGGGCTACTCTCTCAGGCTCAGAACAGCTTCGAAAGATCACTCGCCAAAATGACCCTGGCTCATCTGGTTGGCCAGATCCGGGAAAAGACGCGTTGACTTTTTTCGATTTGAATTGTGCGGAGTAACAGAACAATAAATCTGGAGGACTAAGAGAATGCTGACGGAAACGGAACTGACGTCCGACGAACGAGCGGAGCCCAAGGGGCGGCGAATCAGTGGACGAACGTCGGCGAAGCTGTGGGTTGCCGCCATCCTAGCAGGGGTAGTGTTTCTGGGTGCATGGCTCAAGTATTCGCCCAGGGCGAGCGGAAGTTCCGCAGGTGCTCCGCCCGCTGCGCTTCCACAAGTCGTGGTGAGCAAGCCGTTGGCGCAAGACATCGATACGCGGTTGGGCTTCCTTGGCCAATTCGCGGCGGTTTCGCAAGTCGAACTGCGCGCGCAAGTAGGCGGCACGCTTACTGGAATATTCTTCAAGGACGGGGACATCGTACGGAAAGGTGACCTCCTTTTCACCATTGATCCGCGACCCTACGAGATTACGCTCGCCGAGGCAAAGGCACAGCTCGATGTTGCGGCGGCTCGTCTGGAACTGGCTGAGCGGCAACTTGACCGTGCCAAGGATCTGGAACAGAGCAACGCTGGAAGCGTGGAAAACGTAGACCAGCGCATATCCGATCAGCGAGCAGGCCGGGCTGCGGTTGAGGACGCGAAGGCCCGGATCCGGGATGCGCAGTTCGACCTCGACCGTTGCCGGATTACGGCGCCGTTCACAGGGCGCATGGGCACGCATCTCGTTTCGGTAGGCAATTTGATTGCTGGCAGCCGCACAGCAACGAGTCCGACGACACTGCTCGCGACGCTCGTGTCGCTTGATCCGATCTACCTTGACTTCGATATGAGCGAGTCCGATTTCCTCGTGTACTCCAAGTATCGCGGGCGCCTCAAGGAAGGGCATATCCAGAAGGTTGAGGTTACGCTCGGCGACGACAATCAGTACACGAGAAGCGGCGTATTTGATTTCCTGGACAATGTCCTCGACCGTTCGAGCGGCACGATCCACGCCAGGGCTACAGTTGCGAATTCCAACCTGGTTTTGACTCCGGGCCTGTTCGCTCGTGTTCGACTGGTCGTCGCGCCTCCTTCACCGACCCTCCTCGTGCCCGATAGCGCAGTGCAGCCTGACCAATCGCAACACATGGTTATGACGGTTTCGGCGGACGGGACGGTCGCGCCAAAGCGAGTGGAAGTAGGGGAGATTCGCGACGGTTTGCGGGTGATCCGGTCCGGGCTCGCTCCGAGCGACCGAGTCATCGTGGACGGACTACTGCACGCCGCGCCCGGAACCAAGGTCGCAACGCAGGACGGAACGATCCGTTCTGCCGGCGGTCAGGACTAAAGAGAGCCAAGAACATGCGCCTGACACATTTCTTTATCGAACGCCCCCGCTTCGCGACCGTATTAAGCGCCTTCGTGACGCTGCTCGGAGTCGGTGCGCTTGCGATCCTCCCGATCGCACAGTACCCGGAAATCGTCCCGCCCACAGTGCAGATCACCACGGTGTATCCGGGCGCATCCGCGGATACGGTGTCGCGCACCGTGGCGACGCCGCTCGAACAGCAGATCAATGGCGTCGAGAACATGCT
>Ga0137403_10002101_pt1 | contig 24574 bp, 22 predicted proteins | sample CZOMad2_1_16fung_FD_122057 | JGI IMG/M metagenome (GOLD analysis project Ga0137403, IMG submission 122057) | Vadose zone soil fungal communities from Angelo Coast Range Reserve, California, USA - CZOMad2_1_16fungal (Hybrid Assembly) | ecosystem: Environmental > Terrestrial > Soil > Vadose zone... | reverse complement strand
AATGGGGACACGGGGGTATATGCTATGGTTAGATGTTTTTTAAATGTCAAGGTACCTGGTTGTGGCGCCCCCTGTATTACATCTGATTGCGGTGGGACAGTGGATGGATGACGCGAGATGCAGTTAGGACCTCGGAGTATTTAGGTTGCGTGAGCGTAGCTCGGCAACAAAATAAATTAAAGGAGTTGACAACAAACAACGAAACAAAGACAATACAAGAAAGCGATATAATTAATGGGGACACGGGGGTATATGCTATGGTTAGATGTTTTTTAAATGTCAAGGTACCTGGTTGTGGCGCCCCCTGTATGGGCCGGGGCTAGGGGTCCCCGCGGTCCTCCCCTGGGAGGCGGGGAGGGACAGGCCAGGTAAGTGGGCGTGCGGTATTGCTTACAAGTGCCACCAGCGTAGCGTTCTTGTGGTGAAAGTCAACTGAGTAGGATGTTCCTGTGTGGTGTTGATTGTGTGCGCTATGTAGATGTAGATGGTGCGGGTAAAGAGTGATGGAGAGCATCGGGGCTATGGGGACAGATGGTTGATCGTAGATGTGGGTGACCTATGTCCCATTAGCGGGGATACCGGTGAGGAGATGTTAGACTTAAGGGAGTGTTGACAGGTGGTGAGAAGGAGTGGGCTTCAGGGGTGGGTTATGTCCTCGAGATAGTGAACGTATCAGTTAGGAGAAACAGAGAGTGAATGAGAGTAGCGTTGTTGACTAGTTGAACGTAGGGCACGCGTGTTGCTACGCCGGGTAGGACGTCGGGCTAACTTTCGTTGGTGCTTTAATGGATTTTTATTTGGGGTGAGTGGAGGTGGGGCAATGAGTTGCGTTGGTTAGGGGTGTCCGGCTTTACGCTGTTTAGTTCGTTGTGTCCTGGTCAGGCTGTGCAATGGTTGCTAGCGGGTCGTAGTTGGGAGAGAGAACTCCTCACTTGCCAACTTGAGGTCCCTGTCCGACACCCCGGTGTTGCGCATTGGGGGACCCGTCCTGCCAGGCCATTGGGTTGTATGGAGCAATCTAGAAACAGCTCGTCTCACAGCCCACATGGTGTTTGGCTCTGGTGGCTCAGTCATGATGCATCTGTGGGTTTAATGGTTGCTCCCTCTCGAGACTAGCTAGAATGGAACGTGGCATTGCGGGTAACTGGGAAGGAACATCATTGCTACCTTCCTGAAGTCTTCATCGGTTACCTCCCTAGCGAGGTCTGTTTTCCCTTCGCTATTGGCGTACCAAACTTCGAACAACCACCCGTAGTCTGAATTGGACTGTCTCAGGCCTATTATCTCAGGTCTACAGTGCATGACACGTATGAACATATTGAGCTCCTTCCTCAGCTTAACCCTCGTCTTTCGTATATACGTACCGACGGTTTGAATATTGTGCGCTACCGACTCGCTTGACCCGAGGAAGTTGTCGAAGCTCTCCTCCATGTATCCTCCTCCTTCTCCAGCCAGGAAATCATAAGGGGCAATTATGCTCTTGACCTTAGGGGAACTCATCGCAACTTTGTGTGGCCTATACGAATGGCCTATGGTACGCGTTCCTCTTGTGCTGCGCTTGGAAATGTTTCTGTCTTGTATCGCTAATCGCAAGACACGAGACATTGGGGATGGCTGGGAAGGTATATCTTAGCGGCCCTCTCGAAGTCCTCGTCGGAGACGGTGACGTCATGCCTTGGCTTACCGTTCTCGTCGGCATACCTCAGCTCGATCAGCCACCCGGAGACTTCCTTGTCTGACACCATCCTTAGCAGCCTGAAGGGACTATACACAAAGCGTGAGAGGATTCTGTGTTTCCTCCATAATTCGCCCTTGCGCTCGGACATATACCTGCGTATGGCCAGGTAGTTAGTGAGGGCGGGGTCTGAAGGGTCGAGATAGTTGTCGGGGGTCTCTTCGACAAGCGCTACGTCTTCCCCGGCTAGGAATTCAAGAGCTGCTACAATGTGCTTAGTCATTGTGTCTGTGGGTTTAAATGTTTCTCTACCGGGACGGCATTACGCTAGTGCCACGTAACTGGGGCCTTACGAGTCTAACAGTTGTTCCAACTCGTTAACGAATCTCTTGAACGCCTCGTAACACTGGAGTATCTTCCTGCGGTTATCTATTGGCTTCATCCCGTCACTACGCCTCCTAGGTACTCCTGGGATGTACTTAAGCACCGTAGTCCTAGCGTGTGGGTACTGGGATAGCCTTACACAGTCATTGAGGTCTTTGGTGACTGGCACTAAGTAGAAGGTAGGAAACGTTCCCACCATCGTGATGCAAGGGATGGTCGCAGAATGAAGGGGCGACATGTCCATTAGATCTCTCTTCCTGTTGTTCTCCTGAAAGGCTGCTATTGCCTCCGCCACTACCTGCGGTTCAGGGTCCTTGCTCGATTCCAACCTCTTGTCCTCTTGAAGCAGCAACAGGAGCCCTCCAATCCTAGTCATGATGCAGACGTCTGTTTGGGCAACGGACCTTACTCCCGATGTGAAGAATGGTATGGCGTGCCTGGTTCTTATAATTCTGGCCGTCGAGTCATACCCTAACGCATCCAACAACCTGGAAGCAAAGTCGTCAACCATGCTCTCCTGCCCCTCTTTGTTGTTGGAAGCAAGGTCCAAGTACGACATAATCTTGTCTACCTCGTTGGGCACGTCCTCCCCGTACCTGTACTCGTACGTGAGGATGTCACTACTGAGGCCTGGAGGTAGCACGTTTGCACTTACGCCAAAGAACTCCTCCTCCGCTGTCCTAGCGACCTCTATATTGTAGGACTCAAGGTCATTGGATGTCCAGTCACTCCCACTTTTGGCGCTCCTCACCAGGCTGGCCATGTCGAGTAGCTGTGCGGGTAATTGATTTGCAACTGGGTAGAGGCAACGCCCCTGCTAGCCAGGCCCTAGAGGTGCCAGTCAGGCTCGGCATTAGCGGTATGCCATCGCTAGGACTGCGAGGTTGGGGGATGGAGGCTAGTGCAGTTGAGCTTTTCCATACGCTGATCGAGTTTAACCTACTTGTACATCAAAAGTCGCAGTACCGATGGGACCTAGTCCTGGGGTTGGTGATACAGTTAGGCGTTAAAGCCGAGAGTCAACTCTTTATTGGTGCTCGATGAGTTGCAATAGTCAAAGCGCACTTCCGCAACTTGCGCACGTAGCAGCCCCCGTTATGTTGTTGTAACCACATGCCTTTGTACCTCCTTTCCCATCCGACACCAGATACGTACAACTATCCGAGTTGGTTGGGGCGTATAGTTTGCGCACCATTCTGGGTTGAGGCTATTAGTGTGTGAATCCATTCCCCACCAGTCACACGTCCCGGTAGTGACGTATTCTCCGGCCTTCCCTGATCATGTCCAATATTGCTTCTACAGGGTCGGGGTATTGAACCGTTGCGCTAATAACTGCACTCCTCCAGAGCGGAACGGACTTGACTATGCACGCGCTCAGATGTTCCCAGTATAGTGGCATGTAAGAAGCTCTCTCCCAGTCTACAAGGCCAACGTTGGTGTCACACCCTGTCTCTTCAATAACGACGTTGCTGGGATGTAGATCAGAGTGTGTCATAACGCACAAGTCCTGACGGTCAGGAAGGTTATCCAAGTACCTTGAGTACGACTCGCGAACTCTAGACGCTGAGGAACAGTCCGCACTTGACCCATAAGTCCTGATGAGATACTCTATTACCGACGTTCCATCGTCAACACCTGAGAACTTGGCTCCATGGCATCTAAGGAGGCTAGATCTAACCAGGTTGTCTCCGGGACCTCTTATGGTCGGCGACGTTAGCGTCCTTACAGACGCGATAGTGCTACGCAACGACTTAGATACTTCGTCGAGTATGCTGGGATCGAAGTATGTTGCATTATCGTCAAGCGACTTCCCTGGGAGCATTGTCATGGATACTGCGTACCTTCCGCTCGACGGGCAATCCCAATGGAGTATTGGCCTAGGAACCCTTATGCCGGCTATTCTGCTGATATCCTCCAAGGCATGAAATTCCCCTCGGTTGTCGAAGCAGGTATATTTGACGGCAATTGTACTATCGACTCCTACGACTACCCTACCCGCTCTGCTTGCTAGCGTGGATATATCCCCACTAACGATAGGATTCCAATCGTCCCTTCTGCGCAGAACGGTCTGATAGTCTGAGTTGTAGTCCCTTGCGAATGCAGGCAGGCCATAAGACTCCTCATGCAACACCGGAGGTACTGCACCCGTGATCATTACCTGTTTAACGGGTTGAGTAATTGTATAATCGATTAACAGCACAGTCCGGCATGTGCATCAGAATCATTACTCCCATGCAGTACCTTTGTGGCGATGACGAGACTGAAAGTGTAGAATACATGTACTGCAAGGCATCAGATGGTTGGTCCGAATGTGACAACACGGTAGAGGAGAGGTGTAGCACAGGAGTCATAGACGAAGTGTGTTACAATTGTATCAGTAACTCCAAGCAAGGCAAAAGAGGTAGGTTTCGCGCTGACGGTGGCGACGATGATCGTGGCGAGTGTGTCCTGGACGCAAACACCACTGGCGAGGTAGCCGGCAGCTGCAGTCCTACCAAGAGGGCGAGGACGAAATAGTCGGCCTAGTGTACCAGTGCCTAATTAAACAGGACCTGGTTGGAATCCAGCAAGGAAACATTTCGCCAAACAAGAGGCCACGACCATGAGTGCTTTTCCTCCGCAGCTTAACCACCCATTCACTGTCTCAAGGTACCAGAGGGATGGGTCGAGAGTTGACATCGCCCCGAGAGTCAGGTTCATCGGCGTAGAAACCATAAACCAGTCCAATGTCTGGCTTTCACATACTGACAGCGGGAAGCTCCTAGATCACAAGTGTACTGTTCATGAGGGCTGCGTAGGTCACCTCCTAACTCATGACGGTAAAACTACGCTTTTGCCTAGGTGGTGCATATCCGACGACCCAGAAATGATGGACAGGAGAGCCAAGGCCACACTGAACGTAATGTCGGGCGTTATAACCAGTGGCGTATATGCCCGTGAGATCAGGTCTACCCTGATGGGTAAGATGGGTCTTGCAAGGAACCGACTCCTCAGCTCGCAACCCCTCACGTCTATGAGAGGTGTGGCCATATGCTTGTGGGACACGAGTCCCCACGTTGTCAAAGTTCCAAGTTCCTGGATGGACCGCATGAAGGTACCCCATAGGATCTCAAGTGACCAGGAGCTATCACCTTACTGGTCGTTCCGTGCTGCAAGAAATGGGGATGCCGCGGTGCTAATAAGGGACCCGATAGTATCCGACTCCTCTGTCCAGCCAGTGACAGTCGAGGGTTGGGAGCAGCATGGTATCGGCGTTCACCCTGAGATGTGTGTGCCACTCAACATGGATTATGACGGTGACGAAGTCCATGTCCTTGTGTTGTCGTGGCCGGAGTCAGTGTCCGAGATAGTGAGGTCTATAGAGGCCTCTGGGCTGAGTAAGTTTCCCCGACCCTCTCCAGCGGATGCCAGGGACTTTATGGCGTGTAGTACCGTCTCCTTGTCGCAACTTCACTCCGTAGACTACAACGACGAACCCGCTAGGATCTCAAGGTGTAAGGAGTCATCGAGAAGGTCCATGTGCGAAAGCTTAGACACAAATCTGGCCTTGGATTACGTGTCTTATGTCTCTCCATGGTCCAGTTCGGTCTCCAGTATGGCTGCAAGCCACCTAAGCGTGTCTCTAGGATACGTGCTCTCTAGACAACTGCGCATATGCGCCATGACGCTTGACCCATCCCAGCGCGACTTTAGGCCCATGTGGTCCTTGGCCAAGTCCGTTAAGACAGACTTTATGCCCGGCATATCGCTAGGGGCCGGCGAGACATACGGTCTCCCTGGCGCCCGTCTTGCCCTGCGGCTGTCAGGCCTAGTGACGCAAAGGTACCTCGACATGGCCAAGGAACGTGGTGGTTCTAGCGACGACATACTGTTGCTAAGTCTTATCTCAGGCCACACAACCAAGTGTCATATAGTCTCAACTCCATTCGGGCCCAGGTTAGTCACAGGGCCGCTTCACGACATCCCCGTATCTTCTGTCATTGCTTCCACTGACCCGGTAGTTAACAGGGGTTTAGGAGACTCACTTGCAGCGTACAAGTCGTGCGTTACAATGGTACAGCTCGCGTGTTTCAGGACGTCATGCGATGCTAGCCTCTCCGAGGTGGCAGGACTCGCGGCCTTGGTATGTTGGTCACATATCGTAGTTGGCCACTCCAGGATAAGCGACGTGTTTCCCGTGCCCTTCTTGTCGCTTGTGGGTTGCGACGTGATGACCTCGTCGCTATGCGAGAACATAGGCGTTATGGACAGCGTTGGGTTTAGTCCACCCGCTACCGCTAGCTGCGGCCACCAAGTGGGTGGGCTGACGCAGCGGCGAGTGTTACCTGAAGCTAGTGACATCAGCTACGCATCCCCCTACTGCGCACTCGCTATGGGAAATATGACGTCGCTCATGAGGCTCTCACTATCGAGCCGCATGTAGATGTCACCCTCAGAGTATCCAGTAACTCTATACACCAGTCCTTGTTGGATAAGAGCTGTCCTAGCATCTGGGATAGTGTACCAGCCACCCCTTCTACTAAACCTGGTGATCCCACAACGGTGAGCGAACCATTCGCACTGACCTTGACGTGGGTGTCGTTAGATGTACTGGAGAGCCAAAGATGTATCATAAGCCTATTGTTGGCCATAGATACTGAGTATGAATCGCTACACTTCGACCGTATAAGTCTAAGACACTCCACCGAGGGAGAACACGTCCAGGACTTGCCCATCAGGGACACTTGAAACAAGAGGCAACTCGAAGACATATTGACGTAAGTTGGCAAGGTACCCTCCTCGTCGTCATGCTCCCTGTGGTCGGGTCGGAAAGCCCTCATGGCCATCCTTCCTGAGAGCTTCCTCTTGCCCCTCTCGACCGTGACCTTGTGGTTGAAGTTTCCTGATGATGGCTCAGATAGTATGTCTATACCGTCTAAACATCTGAGGCATGCCTCCTCGCCGTCGGTGGCACCCAAGGGTACGGTGCATGTGGCTATAGCCGGGTGTACGACACACGCGGTTATGAACATTTGGGGTCCTAGCTTGCAACTGGCTAATTCGTATATTGGCCTCCATGGCAGCTCCGTTGGGTCAGACTCTATGCCTAAGCCTCTCGAGAATAGCCTGTGGACGTGTCGCTCTAGGCTAGTCATAGGGAATGGAGTCCCCCACGTCAGACACCTTGAGTTGGCGTAGACCATTCCCATTAGGTGCCGGGGTAGCTTGTCCTTCTCTCTAAGTACTGAATCGTTGCCTGAAAGGGTCGTAGCTACCTGCGACTTAGAGACGACCATGTCCCTAGCACGTTGGTTGGCTATGGTATCGTAATGCCTCGCTTGCTTGGGTGTCGAGGTTAATGTTGGTGACAACATCTGCGACGGACCTGACCCACGCACACCTATCCCCTGTAAATCCATGCCGAAGCGGTTGAACCCCTTAATCGATTCGGAGAGCAGTCGGTTCGCTCCTCTCATGGACCTAATATCACCCGTTGAGACCACGTCTATAGGACTTTTGTCAAAAGGTGTCAAGTCGTGCGAGCATGGACTCAAGCATAGAGGACTAGGTTGCGGTAGTACACAGTCCATTGGCCGGGCTCCGAAGTACGTTGATGAAGTCTTGGCGTGTGCCACCTACACAAAGCACAAGCAGCCTATGTTGCTCAACCCATGGGCTTGTCATGCGTACTTCGTCAGTCTAGCCTTAAGGGACCTAACGTCATTAGGAGCTGTACTTCCACAATCCTTGGCGTTGGTGACGGGTGGTGCGTTCGAGCGAAGTACTTACTACAGGGAGTCCCTAGATGCAGCAGGCGTTGGGTATACCTCAGACTCATCTACCCGGTGGGACGGTGCAATAGTCTACAGGTCGTTATCATCGAGTTCCGAGCTGAGGGGGTCCATAGGTGACGACACGGAGGCCATACTAAGCGAGGCGAGGTGGTGGATTCTGCCTGTCTCTATGGACGAGTTACTAGATGGATCGCTACCGCACGGGCTGCTGGGTAGGTCCAGGGTGGCATTGCCCATTGCGTGTGGCCGCGACTGCAAGCTACTGTGTCTTGTGGGTCATGCGGGCAACACCTGCATGGCTAGCGCATGGGGTACAGACGAAAAGGCTAGAGTCGGGTGGTACAACAGATCGGTACGGCCCATAAGGGTAACGCCTGACCTCTGCTACGACTGTCATGTGCTATCAACGTTCTTCAACGGTGGAAACTGACCATTAAACATTTAACAACGTAGTGCCTTATGGGTATAGCGCTGTCGCTTGTGCTAGCGGTCACAAGGGTAATCCTGAACGTTGCAGCTAGGCCACTCCACCCAAGGCTCCAAACCGGGGACATCCCAACTCTAGTAGGATTCGTGAGGGGTCCCAAGCACATGTCGCAGGCTAGACTAACCGAAGGGGAACTGTCACACCTAGAAAACGAAGCAGTACTGTCCTGGGCGACGATGCCGATCCCTCCTGAGGGCATGAGACGATGCGACGTAATAATCCACATGCTCGAGTCCCCTGGTTACTCGGCGTCACCTGGCGTTTTAGATTGGCCAGATTCGAACCATATCACCTACCAGACTCTATGGGGGATATGTCAGAAGGTCTCGAGAAGGGGCCCTATTGCAGGAGCAATGAGGAGGCTGCTGATGGGAAGAAGTAGGGAGGGATACCTAGCTCACCACAGGGCAGGATTGGCAAAGGACGACACTGACCTACCCCGTCTCAGCTCGGACCCTGACGTGATGCGTTACATGGCCGAACTGGGGACCTGCGAGGGCGGTGGTAGTTGCACCCACGGCAACGATACTCCCGGGGTTAGCCTAGAGACAATAGCCTCAGGTTACATGTTTAACAGCATGGAAGAAATGGTCATACGTGCGTGCACCGAAAGCTTGTCGTCTTGCCTCAAGTAAACATTTAACGGACCAAGAGAACCAGACTTACCGATTTGCCAGGCTATCTAGCCATGACACCGACGCCTTCCGATAAGTATCCACCCATTCCTAAGAGGTTTGCCGGTAGTGAGTCCATATTGCATCCTCCCCTAGCGACATCTACCCAACAAGCTAGTCCGGGTGGGGTTCCAGGTCCACAGTATGCGATAGCTGCGTCATCTAAGTACACGTCGCAGATGATGTCAGACATATCCTCCAACACCAAGACGCTGATGTCGATGGTGTGTGGCATTATCTCCGAAGTCTCCGACATGTCGACCCGGCTTTCCAGGGTGGAGTCTAAACTTGACGCTTATGCCGCGGGCAGGCCGGTATCCGTGGTGCAGGACCACCAGGTTAAGGTGCAGAGTGACATTGACTTGGGTCCTGGAGCTAAGGACACCCCACTCGATGATAGGCTCAGCGACAGTCCCCCTGTGGGTCGCCCGGTTGATAGGTCGGACTCAGGAGAGCACGACTTGGCTCACGTTACGCTACCAACCCATCAGTGTGAGACCAAGGACTCTATGGGATTGACATCCAATGTAGCGTTCGGGGGCCTGACGGAGAAAGAGTACATGGAGAGGTTCTTTAGGGAGGGCATGGACCTATACGCGAACCTTATAGTGTCGCTTTGCTCCTCCATACAGGCCAGGGTTGAGGCCGAACACGGGGTCATATACTCCTCGGGAATCAAACCCTACTACAACAAGCTCAAGCGCGTGCTATCGGGAATCGTGAACCACGAAACATGGCACAACGAGGTACCGGGCAAGAGGACCATCGCGTATAGGTCAGTGGCCCAAGCCCTGGGCAGGAGAGAACCAGAGAGATACGCAGTTGTGAACGGCAATACCTTCGTCGGCATGGCCAAATCTAACATATCGGAGTCAGTGCTAAGGGCGCTACAGAATATGATGATAAGGCTTAAGGACTGTCACGAGGTACTTCCGGAACCTTCCAACGCCATAGTGGCCCTGTTGTCTCCTGCAATATCAACTGACTCCGGTGAGTTTGACGTAGACATCCGCTTGTTGGTGGATAGAGAGAGGGGCGGGAAAGCACCCGGTGTGAGGAGTAGTCTGGCATCCTCGCTTAGGCACCAACAGGTTTCCCATTACTGTTCGCATAGACTCTCGGGACATACGGTCGAAGAATCGCTGCACCTTAGCATTACTACCACTACGTCATCCACCGCGGATGCTACTTCTGAGTGTCTTAGTCCCCGAATCCGGGACCGCAGAGACGTTAACGACATGCAGCAAGGTCTGAACAGTGAAGGCCATAGTGCCAGAGCTAAGTCCAGACGCCTAGTTTTAAAGAGACTTACCCCTGCACATCGTAGTAGCCACGGCGACACTAGGCATTAGGCCGCAACACTGCTTGGGCCTATGTGTGATACTTAAACGACTCGGGGTTACACCTAACGCTTCGTTCGCTCGCCGTTCCCGCGTTGGCGTTAATGGTATAGACGGCCCTGCATATGTCAAGCTTTGCGAGGCTGGAGCGTGTGAGGACCAAGGTTGTAGGTGGTTGGTTACCCCTGCAATCGCACAACATCGAAAGCCTGCGGCATATCGAGCATACGGCCACTAACGCCATGTCGCTTGAGTCTAGGGATTCAGCAACGGACGAGACCCAACCCTTAGACAACATAGCTGCTAGTTCAGACTCACCTATTCTAACCGACGACCCGAAGAGTTTGCCCCTTGGACCACGGGTACCTCTGGGCACCGACGACGCGAAGTGTTGCTTGTCCCTTGACATGTGAGCAAGTTGCCATAGCCTTATGATGCCGTAGTCCGCGACACATAGACCACGTCCGCCAAGTCCTGAGACCACTTTGTCCCCGCTCCCTAGCGTTGTAAAGTTGCACTCGTAGGGTGTAGCTCCTCTGGCCTCAGACCCACCGGCGCTTGTAACTACGTGCGCCCCTTCCCCGTCGACGCTGGCACCCTTTTCGTATACCGCCCTTCCCCCCGACCACGCCTCGAATATCTGCCCCGGTGTGCAGCGGTTATGGACAGATGAGGCTGCCATGACAACATCAGGAGTGAATGATCGTCCGGTTCTTGTATCTGTGCATATGGGCATAAGGTTGTCCTCAACCACTCTTGACACTGTCTGTTTTTGGCCGTGTTGGGTGGCAACTTTGTCCCCCGGTCGGAGGCCGTCTGCCGACAGCGAGGCTACTACGTAGCGTTCCTTGCTCTTGTTGTACCCTCCCCTTACAACCATGCCGTCGTCTCCTGACCTCCACCATGCGTGGGAAGAACTGGATATCGTACTTCCCACCTCGGCGTTGCCGCTGCTATGGTGTAGGGGGTGGTTAAGCGTGGCCTTGGTAGCAAAGACTCCCGACTTGTTGAGCCTAGCGTTGACCACTACGGAGTCCTCATACGTATCTATAAGGTTGGCAAACAGTACTACGACATTAGCCCCGGGTAAACTCCAATTGCAGTCCGGGGCCATGGAGTTGCACACCAGCTCCATAAGGGGAGTCCTAACAACGGGCTTGGAGGTTGATACAGACTTGACCGTGCTAATTATCGTTACCTCGGGTAAGCACACTGCCTGTGAGGACATATTGAAGCCCAGCGCTGGTCTAGGCGATTTGTCCCACAGGACGTACGGACTGAGCAGCTGGTAAGTATTGCAATACTCCATAACGTCGGAGGGTAAGTCGCGCGCCAACCCTAACCAGCAGCGCATGGAGTTGGAGTTAAACACGGTTGAGTCCACCCAGTGCTCCTCGCGTGCATTGTCACAGCTGAGGTTGTCGGTTACCGATACCGGCCTAATCAGACAACCTGAGGACACAGACAACGTAACCAACCTTGCATCCTCAAATATGTGAAGGCTAGGCGCCTGATGGCCCTTGGTGCTGCCCCATGCCTTAGATGCAGAAAGTACGTTGGATCTGGACGTACGAAACAACACTCCACAGAAGTACGCGTCCCAAGGCGTGTCACTGCTGTCACCGTCACAGTTGGCGTGGTGTCCTAGCAGTGCTGACAAGACCTCCCTGGCATGAGAGATCACCTTATCGTTGCAAACCCTCACCCTAACTCTGTGAACTAGCGACCATATTCTTCCCGCGTCGCTACTTGCCACGGTGTAACTTGGGTCTACGAACCCCTTCCATGACTCCCTGTACCTCCTCCTGGTGGGGTCTGTGACGCAGGAGTAGTCTGCGCTGGCCTCATACGGCCTCATGTCGACGCAGGAATTGTTAAGTATGGTACCGTACAACCCTAGCTTTCGTGGGTTTCCTAGCATGTCGTCGAACAAAGCCTTCCACGGACTTAGTTCCCTACGGTTCAATGATGCAAGCTCGGAAACGCTAGATGAGTTGAACACGTGAAGAGGCGGGTCGGCGTATAAGCTCGATATCTTGTACTCCAGCGTCCCCAAGTCGTGGTCCGCTATCTCGTAGCTCCTTTGAACCCACCTCAATCCCGATCGCTCTATGTTACCCAGCACGTTGAGGGGACAGGTGTTTGCCCTACACCATGTGGGCCTGAGGCTTACGACCCTCTCGTCTATAAGCAGCGGATAACTGCCCACTGGGGCAAACCTCCTGGGCATAAGACATGTGTTGTCGAGGCTACAGTACCAAGTCTCGGGGTCGCCTGAGGTCGTAATGTCGTCGCCCAAGGGTGGTACGCCATCCGAGTAGTCTAACATTGACAGTCTTAGTGATAACGACTCGCTTATGCATCTGGGGAACACAACATCACCACCGTTACTATCACTGCCACCTCCTTCGTGGTCTAAGCCCAACCCTAGGCCACCTGCATTATCCACCTCCCCTACGTCTAGCGCTAAGGGTTCATCATACATCCTGACGGTACTGCTTGTCCGAATAGCCTCACTGGGTCGGTCAGGGCCTTAGAGCACTGGTTTAGTAACTGGTTATCCACCTCGTGGGCATCAGCCTAGCTAAGGTCAGTTTCCGACATAGTCCTTGCTGAGGGCATCCCACATGCCGCCAGGATAGGGTCCAACGCTGACCTTATGCCCGACCTTACCCAGTCCTTAGAGACAGACCCGGAGTAAGCCTCCCTCTGGTCCATCCGCAGCCACGTGATGTTCCCCATGTCGTTCTTGTGTACCAGGTAGCTCATGCCGCCTCTTCTCTTCTCCATCGAGCACTCCTCCACTGTTGCAAATCCCGTTGCGACCTTGGCGTCATCGTCTGCGACCAGGGATGTTACTCCAGGGAGGCCATTGCGTATCCCGTAGGTACATATGTGTTCACACACCTCGTCCACGAGGATTTGGGCCAACTTGGGGCGATCCTTCCTCACTGGGGCCAGGCCTTTGATCTCCCGTCTCAAGTCTCCGTTGGGGCCGTGTACTAGGCCGTAGTACATCTTAGGCTTGACACTTATCAATGACGAATAGGTCTTCTCCAGCTCCAGTCTCACTGAAACGAAGGGTGTATTGTCCAGTATACAGTGGAGGGTGCTGAGGTAGTTGCCAACTGTAATGTACCGCTTCGATACCTTGGTTAGGAACACGGAGTCCGTGTCTCCATATATAACCTTGAACCCTAGGACTGACGCAACAGAACTCGCCAGAACGCTTATGAACCTGCCGATGGCAGTTGTCATAGAAGCTGCCCTGTAGCTTTGCAGCTTTGAGGTCCTGGCTCCCAACGCACCGTACATGCTGTTTGTGCCTATCTTGAGAGCCCACCCTGTGGGTGTACGCTTACCAACCTTGATCCTGGTCGATATCAGTTGCCTCAGTGCACCGGCTGCTAGCCCTATCGGGGATAAGCTCGACTTAGAGGCGATTCCGTCGGACGTTACGAACACGAAGTCACTGTTCCAGTCTACGGTAGTATTCGGAGTAACGACTTGAGACGTAATGTCGACTTCACCGGCGTCACTGTCAGTGCCCACATCCGTACATGAGACCGTCTCCATGGATATGTTTGCATCTATCATCACACTAGGGTACATCGACCCTACGTCAAGGACATAAACCCCCTTGTGCAGACCAGGAGTAGGACTTAGAACTAGCGCGCCTGTGTATTTCGTTTCTGGCCACTCCTCCTCTGACCAGTCTATCATCTTTCCCACAGACACGGCATAGGACGCAAGCATGGTAGATACCATGGTGCCACTTATGAACCTTGCCGCGTCTGAGATCGGACATCGGAACACTGAGCACATGGATACGAGTTCAGTTATCCACCCGCTCTTGTCGGCGAGGAGGAGGTGGAGCATTGCGTCGTGGATGTTGTAGTAGACGATGTCGGTCATATCCTGGCACCAGGACCTCCTTACGCCCAAGTCGGGCTGTTCGCTCTTAGGTATACCACATATGGCCGTCGACAAGTGGTCAAGAGAGAACGAGGAATACTCTCCTCTGTGGAGCTTGTCTGGGTACCTGTAGGTATCCACCATCGTCACTCCAGGTACATCGAGGTCGTACCCCCTATCTTGCTTCCCGAGGTTGACAGACTTGAAGTACCTAGAGTAACTGGCCGGACAGTGAACAGCTAGGACCTTCACGTCGTAAGAATAGCCATTGTGTATAGCCACAAAGTCAGGAACCTCGGAAACAATCCAGTCTAGTGCCCACTTGGCGGCCGACTCGGAGTCCGGTAGACGGAGCACGTCGTAGCCTTCGGAGTCAGGCAAAGCCTCAGGCTTGTGATAACCGGTAGTGTACCTGCACAGGTAACGCCTGTCCCATGTAACTATTGCAACGGAGGTAATGGGGTCGTGAGCAAGAGGAAACCCATGAGGCCGTGAGGAGGTGTCTTGTTCTATGTCCAGTCCCACCAGTCTTCTCACCGAGGGCTCTGCTGCCTCGGCTCGGATGCCTAGGGATGGCGTAGAATAGGGTACCACACCAAGGACGGACGCCAGCCTAACATGACCCGTCGGACCCTCTGATGGGAATACTTCGCACCTAGACCCCGGAAGCACAGCGGTAGCCTTTGGTGTGTAAGTCAACCCCAACGGCTCTACGGATGGTATGTCTATCTGCGTCCACATCCTCTCTGACCCTCGACCTAACCTCACTAGAACCGAGTTCCGCGAGTTCGACGCTAGAGGCCCAGTCCATACAGGCACCCACCCCATGGACACAAGTGACTTATAAGGAGCCATGGACCTAGGTACCCAATCCATTAAGGGGGTAGTATCATGTCCGTTGTGCGTCATACCGTGTCCTTCTTGCGATGGAACGGGTTAAAGGAGCACGACGAGAGGAGCGACCTTGTAATCGACGACTTCCCGAACACAGGACCTATAGTCGAGGAGTTAGGTCCCGAGTTCGAGGTTATTAGGGATCTAGTGCTGAACAAGGGGAGGGTGGCAAGGTACAGGAACGGCGTCTACATGTTCGTGCCTCAGTGTGGCAGCTGGGTACATACGCGGTCCTACGAGGCGGGGAGGTACATTGCTGATTTACTCGAGATGAGGAACGTAACCGTGAACTACATGACTGCAGTGGACATGTACATATCTTATGCCGAGATGATAGCGCTGGGGTGCAACTGTATGCCCAGGTCATTGTGCATAAGCAGTTGGAGGTCCATGGTATCCTTCATAGACCCAAAGGATCACTCGAAGGGAATCAGCCTGAGTCCAGTACACAAGGTCGTGAAGTTCGAGGGGGGAAGGAATCCACTTAAGCGAAGCACTGGGTTGTGCATATCCCCCATAAGGATCACCACCATGTCCTCCAGGGTCAGGTCGTTTAAGCCTAGCAGGGGGGAGACAAGTCTTAGCAACGTCATGGCGCCACACGACCTCAAGCTGATCAGATGGGTTATAGGAAATGCGCTGTTAGATCCAGTGGATAGGCCAAGGGCCCTGTACCTTTACGGGGCAGGAGGTGAGGGCAAAAGTGCAACGATAAACACCTTGTTGGCACACCTCCCCGGTGCAGTGCATCCTTTGTCTAGAGACTACGTCGGGGGGCATCACACCATGAGTGTTGAAGACCTAAGTGCAGCCATGTCATCAAGGTTCATATCGTACGGTGACGTAGTGTTAACGAAGAGCAGAATCAACGCGTCGTTTTGGAAGACTATAACCGGAGGTGACACGATAAAGGTGGCCAGTGGGCAGGGAAGGATAGTGTGTACTGCTATGTTCGCTAGCAACCACCTGTGGTACCCTAGTTCGTCCCTGACTAAGAGGTGGTTCTCCAGAAGAACCATAGTAGTACCACTAACTGCCCCACATGCTGACGCAAGTCCTCCCCCCGAGTCCTTCAGCGATCCCGACATACATGATTTCGTGATGAATTGCGTCTATGAGAGGATGACCAACCACGACATACCCCTTCCCATATCCACCGTGTTGCTGACGATATTCGGATACAGGATATCAGTAGCAACCAGGGGCATAAGGGTATGCGCTAACTCCAACTTTGTTGGTTGCGTCGCGGGAACATGGTCCCTATCATTGGCGGGCCAATTGGAGTACGACCTACTGCTAGACTTAGTCAGCGCGGCATCGCCGACGCTGGTGGGCAAAGCCATGGGGGTTAGCTACATTAGGGACATAACACCATGCGAGGTGAAACCCCGTACAATTTAAATCCATTACGAGTATAATCAGCACCAGGCCATGTCCTTGACCTTTAGTGCCTTACAGCTTGATGAGCACGGCGTCCCGCACGAGGGGAGACAGCCCAAAGCGGTAAGTGCTGGGACAAAGTGGTACCCCTATCCTGAGGACGTGACTATCCAGCCTTGGAAGTCGATGGCGATAGAAGTAGCCCTAGAGCTGGAAACCACGACCGAACCGTTACACCGCATAGGCGGTGACGCCAATCGGGATATACCTAGGCTAGGGTGCCTTATGACACGGGATACCCCGATAATACCCAATTGCGTTGTCAACGGCAGTAACCCCAGCATTGCAACTCTGGGGTTATGGAATCCCACAGCCTCCACGCAGACGTTGCTGAAGGGATCTCTGGTCCTTTTCGTAGTTCCCGAAACGCTCAGGTCCTAGGCCACCCCGAAGTCCTGCTGCCTGTATACCTGACTAGGCCCTTCGTAATATTGCATCACAGACCGACCCATATGTACGTATAGTCTCAAGTCACCGCACCATTGGACAATGCATTAAACCCACAGTAGCTAACATGGCAGGCACTATCCCGTCATCCACCCAGGTCAACGGCAAGCACATTAGGGTTAGCAACGGGGAGCTCTCGTTCTCCAGTGAGGCCTGGATAGAGGCCAGCAACCTCGATGGTCTCGAGGATGCCGATGTAATCCTCGGTCAGGAGAGGGACATAAGCAACGCCGTCAATGCGGCGGGTGTAGTTGTGATTAGGGACGTTCAGCTTAGGTATCCCGGGGGAGACACGTCGGTCCTACTTCCAGTCTCCGACGTCGTGTTGGAGTATAGGACTACGGCAGGCAAACACGCAGAAAGGAGGGCCGATACTGGCAAGGGCACATTTGCGAGTGGTTACCTAGTAACCTACGTGTCGATGGGTATGCCCGAGAGGTCCTTCGACTTCCTAATGGCTAGAGTGAGGGCGTCGGCTGACTCTCGCGTCAGGGTGGACGCCCCCAAGGTACAACACCACGACGGTTACTGTTGGATGCCTGCTAAGGTACCCCATACGATCAAGACCACATCCACCGGTAGGGTTAACATCACCCCTACGGTCCATGTGAGCTTCTATGACGGAGAGAACGAGTACGACGCCGGAAACATGCTCGACGTCTTTTTGGCGTTGAGTACAAGCCTCGTCGGTTCCTGCACCTTGTCGGCGAGGCTCAAGCACACTCGGCCTCGCAACGCGGTAGATCATCACCGCTTCGACCTAGGTCTGACCGTCACTGGGTACCAGATGATGGACACAACAAGGCTTAGGTCACCGCCCCTCAACAACGTCGCCCGTGGCCTACTGGTCGAGAGGGCTGCTAACTCCGACCTCATTAGGATGCTGCGAGACAGTTCGCACGAAGGCGATGGGGGTGACGTAGAAGGGGACGGGGAGAGTGAGGAGGAGAGGGGTGGTGGGTCTGGCGGAGAAGGTAAGACCCAGGGGGAACACACCACAACCCCTAGGGACACAAAGGCAAAGGTGTAACTGTATCGGTATCGTGCCAGTCGGCACATGTAATCTCGGGTAGGTGGTTTATCGCGTAATCTAGTAAACTAAACGTAGCAGGTCTAACACGGTGACGATTAGCAATGTCGGAGACTAACCGTCGATACAGCAGCAGTAGCGAGGACAGCAGTAACGACAACTGCCAGCAGTACAATTTCGAGGACGAGGTGGACATAGTTACCTTGCCCAGGTTGGACGTCATGGTTGTCATGAGTCCAGGCCAAAGGGAGTCACAGGTAAAGGAGAGGCTGTTAGGACACGTAGAGTCGTACATTACCGCGTGTTCGTCTGCTGCGGGCTCGAAACCCAACGCCTCTAGGTATCTGAGGTTACTTCCCGGATGTGTACCGCTCAGAGAGGTACATGTTGGACAAAGCTCCTACAGGTCAAGCATACTACCCGTGTACGCTTCGGCATTCGCGTTCGACAGCAGGGCAATAGACTCGTGGACACCTACAGTACAGGTACTGGGTCAGGCTATGAGTTCTGAGTTCGGCGTGCCTGTGGCCCAGGCCCTAGACATCCTAGCCAACAACTACCTGCTTGCACCCCGAGGCCTGGCTTTTATCAACGTCGTGCCTTACGAGAGTTACGGTGCGCAGTTGCATATAAAGTTGGAATCTAGAGTTGCGGAACTACTATCTAACATGGTTGTGTCCTCGTTGGCTTTGGGATCAGCAAGGGTGATGATCATAGAGTATGGTGACGACGCCAAAATGGCGGGTGACGCGTTTTGGGCGTCCATGAAGTCTGCATCGCTTCCGGTATCCAGGGTGAGTGTGAGGAACCCAGTGTGGGTGTCAAGAAACTTTCCCTGTTACTCTACGTCGGTAGGCCCTGGTGTCTCGACACTCACATCCAGGCTATGCTCGAGGTACTTGCACCATAAAGCTAACAGTCCAGACTCCGGGTTAAGGCGACAGCCCTGGCGACATTACACAAAAAGCCAACTGTCCCACGTTAGGCCTCAGGTGACCATGAGATTAATGTCGTCACTCGTACACTCAGAATCAATTGAGCAAATAGAAGCCTCATTCGCCAAGTTAGTCGATAGCATGCCCCACAGAAGACCACATGAAGACGAATCCGGCGACGACGAGCCTGAGTCTTACGTTAACACAGTCTTACGCCAAATAGGCGAGGAGTCAAGTAGGCAGGTTGCAACGACTGAGGAGGCACTCAAGTTGGCTAAGAATGCCGTGTCCAAGTGTACGAAAGACAACAGGGAGAGCGTGGAGGCTATGGTGGCAGTGCTAAGGTCATGTGTTGACGCCCAGGTAATGGCGTCTGGATTTTTCGCCAGTCTGCCAAGTACACTGTCAAGTGACACTGCCGCCCTCTCGGTGGGCGTTAGTACATTGCCTCCCATCGTTAGGGCTTACACTTCTAGCAGGGACATCGATCCAAGGTCGGCGGGTCTGAACACCACTAGTGGTACGACCATGGCTACGTCCAGGCCGAAGTTAAGCCTGAAGAAGTTAGGTCGTAAAAGCGCACCTCCGACCGTATCCCATGCGGACAAACAAGGCAAGTACAAAGGTAAGGGTAAGGCGTGGCAACTCACCGCCGTTGAGGAGGGAGAGGGCACAGAGAGGGAACCACCCCAACAGGAGGGTAGCGTGGCGAGTGCAGTCGTCGTAGGCAGCACTGTAGATGACGACATGTACACGCAAGACCCATTCTCCGACTACGCTCGATCACCTTCTTCGTACGAACACCTCAGTCCCGGGCTAAGCTCCGTGGGTTTAAGGCAAGGGGCGTCAGAAAGCGTCAGTGACGGGATACCATTCGAGGGTGGTGACTACGCCATGGAAGAGGAACTGACCTATCCTTCAGTATCCATAAGGCATACCGGGAATGTAGCAAGGCTGGGAAGCATCGGCAGGGATATTTACACAACAGGTCGCATCCGCGCCGGACCGTCGGCTCACCTGCAGCAGCAGCAGCAGCAGCAGCAGCAGCATCAACACAAGTTGCCGGTCCGCGGATCGACACCCAGGGACGACGAGCCTGGGTTAGGGAGTGTTGTAGCGGAGGTAGCGACCACGGTAACTACAACCCCCGAGAGAAAAGGTGAGGGTGCGACAGGTGCCCCGTCGCCATCCACGATCTTGGTAGAAGCCACTAGACCCAAGAGTTTAAGGACACCCGCTCCTCCTAAGTCAGGTACCAGCCCACAGACCCCTCGGGCGAGGGGACACGGTAAGCGACAGAGTTTAGTCATAGTCAAGAAGTGAAGTTCACAACGACGTAACCACGTAAATGTGACTAAATATATTCCTCACCCGCATCTCGGCCGTGGCTATGTCCCTAATGCAATCGGCGGACAGGTCTATCGAAGTACTAGGTCCTAGGTCTGTGGACCTAAGTGCGTACTCCTCGTAGGTGGTGTCTGGGGGCATGCTTACTAGGCCTTTGAGTGGGTCTGAAGTCGAAACTCTTACGCTAACTCCGGAGTCGTCGAATAACACTCCGTCGTTGTCGACACCATCGTAAAGGTAACAACAACCCACTTGGGGGACCATCCACTCTGCCAGTTGTCTAAACGACTTGTGAGTGTGAGATAGCGAGAATGAGTAGCAAACGGGAATGGATTTGTTACGTATGAACGACCTGACTTGAGGCCTCGATAAAAGGCTCTCGATTGTGTCCTTATACGCAAGGTACTTGACCCTCGACCTAACGCAATTACTCATTGCGCTGGCGATAGAGGTGTCGTCAAGCTTGGTAATGTCGTGGCAAACATCGCCCTTCCGTAGCAAGTTCAAATCAAGCTCGGGGTCACACAATAGGAACACCGGCGACGTGGAAGACATTATACTGTATGACTGCATCCTGCCTGATCCAACGTCTACAATGAGGGGACCTGACGTGCACATGTTGATGGCTGTCTCATACACCCGTCTCCTTACGAGGAAGCTCCATGAGCTAACCTTTCGCATGAGGAGCCTGGACTCATCCGTTACGCCCATAGCCCTAGCAGTCACTGCCTCGACAACGTCCTTGCGATTGGGAACCAGCTTATCGAACCTTGGGGTCCATGAGGCTATGTCTAGACCTGTCGCACCATGCCTCAGGACACACTCGTAGACGCGTCCTTGCCTCATCCCCGGCTGGGATCTTAATCCCAAGCTGCGACCTCTATCTCCGACATGCCTCATCCTGCCCCTAACGCTCATTAGGTCGGCAGTTGGGTCCTTTACCCTGTAGGTTATGCTGGTGTCCCTCTCGATGCATATCAGGCCATCAGCAGGTATGCCGGACCCCTTCAGGGTGAGTCTGGCACCTTCTAGCGTGGTATACTCGGGTCTTACGACCAGCCGGGGGCGAAACTCAAGCGATGCAAGTTGTGTCATAGCGGGGACATGCTGTCTCAGAGGCGTAACGGAAACCCCACTGTGACACAACATGTCTATGTAGATTAAAGACCCGTCTATCATGTGTTCTGCCCGGATGACGGTAACCATGTTGCCGTCGAAAGACTTGTGTGCCATATTCACTTCCCACGCGAAAGTGGTCAACCGCCCGTTTGGCCTGCACACGTACCACACGTAACCACAACCCACCACCCAGCATTGCTCACCGTCTGCCTTCCACCTGAACACATTGGCCTCCTTGGGAGGCCTAAGGACGTCTAGGATTTGCGGACATGCCAACCTGCACTCTAGCACTAGCCGCTCTGACACGTAGCTTGACAGTGAAGGTACATGACCGAAGTTGGCATGGATCCACTTTAGTGCTGCGGAGACTATCGCCCTAGAGGGGGGAGTCGCACCCAGTAGCTCCAACTCCGAAGCGTAAGTGTCAGACAACCTGTGGTAGTCGCATCGCATGACCCAGTCGTTGTGATACACCCTCTTTGTCATCACAATACACTTGTAGGACTGGTCAACGTACTTGGGGAGTACCATCTCCGGAGGTAGGTGGCAGCGGTAGGTCACCTCTTTCGACCTACACAGGTTCATACCCGGACACACAAACACCTGCGACTCAGTGTACTTCACGGTCGCAATTTCGTCGCTGCGTAGTCTTAGTCTAGCGCTCATGACGTTACGACCAACCTTGACCGACGTAGGGATGCCATATTCAATACGCTCTACGGCCGGCGATCCAACTGAATCGTATACAAGCCTGGATATAGACCTATCCATCCTTACTTCATACTCCGTGGTGGGCTCCCCGTAGTCCAAGGCATCGTCTAGGTCCAATGGTGCTGGCACCGAAGTCGGTACGCCGCAGGTTGTGAGATTGTGGTTGGAGGGAGCTCGAGTACAAAGTAGGTCCGCCGAAGTCATGGCCATAAGAACCTGAGCTCTACCCACCTCCGTGTCGCACTTGCATTTCACTTCCACTTCAGGCTCATCTGCACCCAGCCTTAGCTGTCTTCGCTCAGCTACGTAAGGCCTTCCGCAGGTGGGACAGTGCGTAGACATGATTGTCGCCTAAATTGATTTGTCGATTGTACTACTAACAACACGGTGGCGGAAGTCAAGCTGGCTGGTGCGGAAATGCTCAAGGGCGACACCTAAATCCATTAAAAACACAACAACTGCAACACTGTACGGAGTAGGAGTACGCTACGCCGCCTAACATGAAGTCAGAGGAAGGAAGGTACTACCCTGAACAGAAGTCCAACTGCAAGTACATAATTGTCCCAAGCTTGTACTTGCAGGAGGAGGAGGGCGAGGAGAACACGTTTCATAACATGCATAATTGCTACAATGCGGTGATGAGACGTATGTTCGAGACAGTCGATAAGTCGAAGGAGCAGTATAACCTCAAGGTGAAGGTGATGTACTGCAGGAGTGTGGAGGGAGAGAAGGTGGGCATTAAGGACAGCCTAGTATGGAAACTGGAGGTGGCTTACCCCATCAGCCACCCGAGCTACGACGGCAACAGACCACCATCTGACAGCGAGGCCCTCTTAGTAGCCAGGCTAGCCCTTCCCAACTACCCCCAGTGCCACAAGGTCTTCTAACCTAACACCGGTCAGGGCTAATCATTTAAACAAACAGTAATGGCGTCACATCCAACAAAACTGTCAGCGAAGGTCCTAGCCATGTCGGAGTACCTACCAGACTGGGAGTCCCGTTGGTACGAACTCTACAACCACATCCTCATAGACTCCTCCAGACCATCCAACAACGTGGTGATAGCTCCTCAGTACACGTTGGACAGGTTAGTAACAAGCAACAGCAGGGGGAGGGAGATAACAAGATGGATTAGACCAGACTTCATGGCCTTCAGGATCACAGGTAACATGCATGGACCAGAGGACGGGATGAGGAGAACTCCGATCATGGTGTCAGAGGGAAAGAGGGGAGATGAGGCCGAAGTCACCGGTCTCATGCGGCAGTGCTGGGAACAAGCCTCGTACTGCTTCGAGGAGTTTAACGGGTTAAGTAGGTTAACTATCCTCACGTGGGAGGGCAGAGACTGGAAAGTTTATGCCATGAGGAGAAGTCATAGGAGGGTGCTCTCAGACGATACGGACCCCGGTTACGTAGCTCGAGAACCACAAGCGTTGCCCCTAAGTCTTCGGAACCCCGTAGCTTCAGGTTCAATCACCGACTTCAGCAGTCTGGACTACGCAGTTCAAGCCATCAGCGAACACATGTAACTCGATAAACTAAACAGTCCCAAACCTGAACCCTCCGGGCCAACGCAACTCATTGCCCCACCTCCACTCACCCCAAATAAAAATCCATTAAAGCACCAACGAAAGTTAGCCCGACGTCCTACCCGGCGTAGCAACACGCGTGCCCTACGTTCAACTAGTCAACAACGCTACTCTCATTCACTCTCTGTTTCTCCTAACTGATACGTTCACTATCTCGAGGACATAACCCACCCCTGAAGCCCACTCCTTCTCACCACCTGTCAACACTCCCTTAAGTCTAACATCTCCTCACCGGTATCCCCGCTAATGGGACATAGGTCACCCACATCTACGATCAACCATCTGTCCCCATAGCCCCGATGCTCTCCATCACTCTTTACCCGCACCATCTACATCTACATAGCGCACACAATCAACACCACACAGGAACATCCTACTCAGTTGACTTTCACCACAAGAACGCTACGCTGGTGGCACTTGTAAGCAATACCGCACGCCCACTTACCTGGCCTGTCCCTCCCCGCCTCCCAGGGGAGGACCGCGGGGACCCCTAGCCCCGGCCCATACAGGGGGCGCCACAACCAGGTACCTTGACATTTAAAAAACATCTAACCATAGCATATACCCCCGTGTCCCCATTAATTATATCGCTTTCTTGTATTGTCTTTGTTTCGTTGTTTGTTGTCAACTCCTTTAATTTATTTTGTTGCCGAGCTACGCTCACGCAACCTAAATACTCCGAGGTCCTAACTGCATCTCGCGTCATCCATCCACTGTCCCACCGCAATCAGATGTAATACAGGGGGCGCCACAACCAGGTACCTTGACATTTAAAAAACATCTAACCATAGCATATACCCCCGTGTCCCCATT
>Ga0137403_10002100_pt1 | contig 24585 bp, 20 predicted proteins | sample CZOMad2_1_16fung_FD_122057 | JGI IMG/M metagenome (GOLD analysis project Ga0137403, IMG submission 122057) | Vadose zone soil fungal communities from Angelo Coast Range Reserve, California, USA - CZOMad2_1_16fungal (Hybrid Assembly) | ecosystem: Environmental > Terrestrial > Soil > Vadose zone... | reverse complement strand
GCAAGGGTCAGCGCGCGAACGTCAGGACATCTAAAACGTATGAACACCCCGTCACCGCCGTCGGCTTCACCCCCGCCGCGTCGAGCACTCCGCTCTTTGCCGGTGCCCTTCACGAGCTCTCCAGCAGCACGTCCCCCTTCCTGGCGCCGGCCACCGGGTTCGTGATCTGCACCATCGATGCGGGCGATACCATGCGCGGCAGCGTGGTTCTGGCCGACGACACGACAGGCTTCATGCTGGCCGCAACCTCGGCCCATCACTACGTCAAGGATGACGTCTGGTATCGCTGTCAGAGTTTTTGTGTCCCGGTGACCAAGGATCAGCCCCTCAAGCTCGACGTCAGGAAAAGCTACGGGAACCCCGGCGTCAACCTGTGCGAAGTCGGCCTGGCGGCCGGTTTCACCTTCGGCCCGAAGGAGTCGCGGGAAACCGGAACGACCTATACGGCCACCGCCGACGGCTGCCTCGTCGAGGAGAGCCACCGCGCGGAGCAGGAACCACCGGTACTCGCCGTCCTGGCGCCGGAACCTGGCCTCGACCTCGAAGGGCCGCTGACTGTCGACCGCGTCGGCCCATGACCGCCTGACCCGTTCGATACCGTCGGGGTCGTACACTGATTCCCAACCGGCATCGGCGGGATCCTCGAACGATAGTCCGGTGTACTCACTCCAACGCGTGTTTCTGAAAAGGTACTTGCCCTCGGGGTCCGCTATCCAGGTGAGCTGCGGCATTGTCTCCACGAGCGAACGAAACTGCTCCTCGCTGGTCCAAGCACGCCGCTGCGCTTGCTGCTCCCGCTCAGCAAGGCGCTCGTGGGCCTTCTCGAGCGCCAAGTGCGCGGCTTCCAACTGGAAGCCTCGTTCCTTGGAGAGCTGCGCGGCATCGGCGAACGCAACGGCTTTGGGCACCATCGGTACGATCAACACGGCAGTCGCGACCGACGCCGTTGCCGTTACCACCCGCACCGCCGCATCTGCCCAATAGATCGGGTGCCAGACCGTCACGACGTCGAAGAAGTGCGTCAGGCCGCAGGAAAGAATGAACGTCCCGAATGCCAGGTAGACCCAAGCGAAAGGGATGTTGGCGACCCGACGCACCAACACTGCGAGCGTCGTCGCGATCGCCGCGTACGCAATGCTGATGAGTACGTTCGCCGATACTTGCGTCCACACCATCTCGGGGGCCCACAAGTAGCAATGGCCATGCGGCATGAAACCGCGGCCAAACATGCGTTCAAGCCATTCCCACATGAGCGACTTCTCCCAAGATCCGGGTACGGCTCAATGTTTTAGCAGCCTCGCGGTCGCGCTTGGCGGCCGCGCGTCGTCGTTTCGTCGCTTTTGGGCAGCGATGTAGGATCACGGCCTACCGCGCGGCATGTGTCCGCCTTCTGTCGGCCGTCTAGAAGTATGCCTTGAATCGGATCACGTAGTAGCGACCTGGCTTGAAGCGCTGAAAGGTGGTGTCGCTGGCTTCGTTCGTGCCGCTGACCTGCTTATTGGTGAGATAAGCATCCGCGCGCTGGGGGCTCCCGCGCCACGGGTAGTAGCTCACGCCCGCGCTGTAGTAGCCACTCAGGCGATCTCCCGGTGCTTGGAAGCCCTCGGGCGTGACGGTCGCCAGGATTGGACGGGAAAAAAGGCTAGCCTGGCGCTGCCACAGCTCTTCGTTCGCAAACAGCTCGAAGTCGAACGGCAGCCGCAGCCGCGATTCGAGCATCAGCGTGTGCGACCACTGATCGAAGTCGTGCGAAATCCCCAAGTATTCGTAAGGGTTGGTGACGTAAGCGTCCTCCTGATACGGAAAACTGAACGCGACAGTTGGCGGAAGCTCGAAGTCTCTCGGACCAAAGGCGTGTCGATACCAGCGGAACTGATAGCCCGCGTGCAGCTGAAGCGGGCCGAGATCACGGCGCAGCCAGTCGACACGCCACATCGCCGCGTGACTCGGCGAAGCACCAAAGCGCAATGCGTATTCGAGCGCGCTGTGAAACCCCGACGGCAGCGGCAAGTCCAGTGTGGCGTCGGCGTAGCGCGCTACCGCGCCCGCGTTGACCAGATTCCCGAAGGAGGTATTAGCCCCCGCAGCCAACGTGTAGTCGGTTTGCCACTGCACGAACATGACGCGGAAGCGCCTGTCGAACAGCGACAGCTCGCTCTGAATCAGATCGTCGTCGAGCCAGAGTGAACGCCCGCCGTACATGTAGCTGAGCGTGCTGCTGCCGTAATTGAGCCAGGCGATCACGCCTTCGAGCTGGTCGCGGTCGAGGATGCGCAGGAGGCCCTCCGTCACCGCTATCGCCGCGTGCTCCGGATTCCGCCCGGTGGCGAAGGCATTGGGGGCGTCGGTGGGAATGATGTACACCTTCGGCATGGGAATGCCGGCCCGGGTGACGAGGTTCCGCACGATGCCGTAGAGCTGGGGGGCCTGTGCCTCATCCACGGGCTGGGCTCGGTACATGGCCAGAACCATCTTGTCGGAGAACCAATAGCTGACGAAGTTCATGACCAGGGCCAGTCCGAAGGCCATGATCATGCCCTGCTGGCCTCCGAGGGCCTGGCCGATGAGGACGACCAGACAGGTCAGAACGGCGAGCAGCAGTCCGGTTTTAAAGACATTTCCCATGACTTTCCACCTCCCGATCGCATGCTAGCAGCGACCCCCACGACCGTCAAGCGAGGGCCGCCCCGGGGCCTTTTGGGTTGACAACCCCATACCCCGAGCATATACTGGCGCGGTTGTTGAAAAATCCCTTGTTTGTCGAATCTTTAACCGAGGTTTTGCCCATGATCATCCGGGTCTCCGCGATTCCCGACGAGGGCATCCGGATCGACGGACCCGAGGCCTTTCCGCGTCCATTCGTCGACCCCGCCTGGACGCTGGAGGGGGCGGAGCTGGCGGTGGAGAAGGACGCCGACGCCGTCTTCGTCCGGGGCACGCTCGAGGCCCGAGTTCCGCTGGTGTGCGGGCGCTGCCTGGAGCCGTTCGAGCTCCGCGTCTCCCCCGAGGTCGACACGCGCTTCCTTCCCGCTCCGGAGGGCCGGGCGGAAGAACGCGAGCTTGCCTCGGACGATCTGGAAACCGACGTGTACGCCCATGACCAGCTGGATCTGGGCGCGCTGGTGGAGACCGAAACCAATCTGGCGCTGCCCATGAAGCCGCTCTGCCGCGAGGACTGCCGGGGGCTGTGCTCGGTGTGCGGCGGAAACCGAAACGTGACGGCCTGTGCCTGCCCGGAGCCCGCGTCCGCTTCACGCTGGGCGCCGCTCAAGGGCCTCGCCGACCGACTCCCACGATAGGAGCCCACGCCCATGCCGCTGCCCAAGCGACGCCACTCGAGAACTCGCGGCAAGAAGCGCCGCACGCACTACAAGATGATCGCGCCCACCCGCTCCCTCTGCCCCCAGTGCCGCGAGGTGAAACTCCCGCATCAGATCTGCCCGCACTGCGGCTTCTACAAGGGACGCGAGGTTCTCACCGTCGAGGGCGAGTAGCGTCCGCGCCGGGCCTTCGCCCATGAAGATCGCGCTCGATGCAATGGGAGGCGACTTCGGGCCCGCGGTGGTCGTGGAGGGCGCCGTGGTGGCGGCCCGCGAGCACGGGGTCTCCTCGGTCCTGGTGGGCGACAAGGCCTCGATCGAGCGCGAGATCGTCCGGCTGAAGGCGCAGGAGCTCCCGCTCAGCATCCGTCACGCCTCGCAGGTGGTGGGCATGGCGGAGTCGCCGGTGCAGGCGCTTCGCCGCAAGCGCGACTCGTCGCTGCGCGTGGCCGCCGAGCTGGTGAAGGACGGCGAGTGCCAGGCCCTCGTCTCCGCCGGTAACACCGGGGCCGCCCTGGCCATCGGCATGTTCGTCCTCGGCGTCCTGCCCGGCGTCGAGCGCCCCGCCATCGCCACCACGCTGCCGAGCCTGGCCGGGTACACCGTCCTCATCGACTCCGGCGCCAACGTGGACCCCAAACCCCGCCACCTCTTCCAGTTCGCGGTGATGGGGCATGTCTACTCGCGCGACATCGTCGGCAAGGACAATCCGAGAGTGGGTCTCCTTTCGGTGGGCGAGGAGGAGGGCAAGGGGAACGAGCTGGTCAAGGACGCCTTCGAGAGCCTGCGGGGCTCGTCGCTGAATTTCATCGGCAACATCGAGGGTCGCGACATCTACAACGGACGCTGCGACGTGGTGGTCACCGACGGCTTCACCGGCAACGTGTGCCTGAAGGTGTCCGAGAGCCTCGCGGAGATGCTGACCTCCATGATCCGCGAGGAGCTGACGCGGGATGTGCTGTCCAAGGCGGGGGCAGTGCTCGCCCAGCGCGCCTTCGCGCGCATGAAGCGACGGGTGGACTACACGGAGATGGGCGGGGCGCCGCTGCTGGGAATCAACGGCGCCTCCATCGTCTGCCACGGCGCCTCGCCGGTGAAGGCGATCAAGAACGCGCTGCGGGTGGCCACGGAGTGGGTCCGCAACGACGTCAACGACCACATCAAGACCGCGCTCGAGGCCGAATCGGTCCTCGCCGAGGGGCGCGAGGGAGGCCGCGAATGAAGCGTGCCAAGATCGTGGGCGTGGGCGCCTACGCTCCCAAGCGGATCCTCACCAACGCCGAGCTGGAGAAGATGGTGGATACGTCGGACGCGTGGATCGTCCAGCGCACCGGCATCCGCGAGCGCCACATCGTCGACGAGAGTGAGGCCACCTCCGATCTCGGCCTCCGGGCCGCCCAGCAGGCGCTGGAGCGCGCGGGGGTGGAGCCGGGCGAGATCGACTTCATCGTGGTCGGGACCACCACCGGCGACATGGCCTTCCCCACCACCGCCAATATCCTCCAGCACCGCCTGGGCTGCCGCAACGCGGGCTCGATCGACCTCTACGCCGCCTGCGCGGGCTCGGTGTACAGCCTCTCCGTGGGGGCGCAGTACATCCAGACCGAGAAATACCGCACGGTGCTGTGCGTGGGCGCGGAGTGCCTCTCGCGCATCACCGACTACACCGACCGGGGCACGTGCATCCTCCTCGCCGACGCGGCGGGAGCGGTGGTGCTCCGCCCGTCGGAGGACGAGTCCGGCATCATCGACACCGATCTCTACTCCGACGGAAAGTACTGGGAGTTCCTCTACCAGCCGGGGGGCGGCGCGCGGCATCCCGCCACCCACGAGACGGTGGACAAGCGGATGCACTTCGCGAAGATGAAGGGCAACGAGGTGTTCAAGGTGGCGGTCCGGATGTTCGGCGAGGCCGCCGAGCGCATTCTCACCCGCAACGGCTTCGTCGCCGACAACCTCGATCTCTTCATCCCCCACCAGGCCAATCTCCGGATCATCGAAGCGGCGGTGAAGCGCCTCAAGGTCCCCATGGACAAGGTCATGATCAACGTGGACCGCTACGGGAATACCGGCGCCGCCTCCGTCTACGTGGCGATGGAGGAGGCCTGGTCGTCCAAGCGGCTCAGCACCGGCGATCTCGTGCTCCTCGCCGCCTTCGGCGGCGGCTTCACCTGGGGCGCCGCGCTCCTCCGCTGGTAGGTCGCGCGTGAGCATCGCGTTCCTCTTCCCGGGACAGGGGTCCCAGGCGGTGGGCATGGGCGGGGATCTCGCCCGGGCCTCGGCCGCCGCCGCCGCGGTATGGAAGGAGGCCGATGCCGCGCTGGGCTTCCCGCTCTCGCGGCTGGCCTTCGAGGGCCCGGAGTCGGACCTCGCCCTCACCGCCAACACCCAGCCTGCCGTCCTCACCGCCAGCGTGGCCGCCGCCGCCGCGCTCGCCGAGCACGGCATCCGGCCGGGACTCGCCGCCGGCCATAGCTTGGGGGAATACTCCGCCCTCGTGGTCGCCGGCGCGCTCGACTTCGCGGAGGCGGTGCGCCTGGTGCGGCGGCGCGGCGAGTTCATGCAGGAAGCGGTGCCGGTGGGCGTGGGCGCCATGGCCGCGCTCCTCGGTGTCGAGCTCGCGGTGGCGGAGGAAGCGTGCGCGGCGGCGGCCCAGGGCGAAGTGGTGGGAGTGGCCAACATCAACTCGCCGGGACAGATCGTCATCGCCGGGCATCGCGGCGCGGTGGAGCGGGCGGTGAGGCAGGCGGCCGAGCGCGGCGGCAAAAAGAGCATGCTGCTCCCGGTGAGCGCGCCCTTCCACTGTGCCCTCATGAAGCCCGCCGCGGATCGGCTCGCCGCCGAGCTCGATCGCCTGAGAGTGTCCGCGCCGCGCTTCCCGGTGGTGCGCAACGTGGATGCGGGGGTCACCACCACCGCCGAGGAGGTGAAGCCGTTCCTCGTGCGCCAGGTGGCCAGCCCGGTGCGGTGGACGGATGGCCTCGCGCGCCTGGCCGGCGAGGGTGCGGACGTCTGGATCGAGGTCGGCCCGGGCCGCGTGCTCTCGGGGCTGCTCAAGCGTACCCTGGACGGGGCCCGCGGTCACTCGGTGGAGGACGTCGCGTCGCTGGAAAAGACGCGGGCGGCGGTGGCGGGCGGGACCGGCGCGTGACCGACCCCAAGCCGCTGGCGGGCCGGGTGGCGCTCGTCACCGGCGGGACGCGTGGAATCGGCCTGGCCATCGCCCGGTTGCTGGCAGACGACGGGGCTTCCGTGGTAGTCTCTGGCCGCGATCCGGGCCGGCTCGACAGCGCGGCGAAAGAGTTGGAAGCATTGGGGGCATCAGCGCTCGCGGTGGTGGCGGACGCGGGCAAGCGCGAGGACGCGGACCGCTTGGTGGAGGCCACCCGGGAGCGCTTCGGCCGCATCGACGTGCTCGTGAATAACGCGGGCATCACCCGGGACCAGCTGCTTGTCCGGATGAAGGACGACGACTGGGACAAGGTGATGGAGACGAACCTGCGCGGCGTGTTCCTCATGACGCGCGCGGTGGGGAAGGTGATGATGCGGCAGAAGAGCGGCCGCATGATCAACATCTCGTCGACCGCGGGGGCGATGGGGAATCCAGGGCAGGTGAACTATTCCGCGGCCAAGGCGGGCGTGATCGGGCTCTCCAAGGCGGCGGCGCGCGAGCTGGCGCACTGGAACATCCTGGTCAACGTGGTGGCGCCGGGGCTCATCGAGACGGACATGACGGCGACGATCTCTGCCGAGGCCCGCGAGGGCCTCATGCAGCAGGTGCCGCTGAAGCGGGTCGGAACGGCGAGGGAGGTGGCCGAGGTGGTGCGGTTCCTGGCCGGTGACGCGGCCGGATACATCACCGGCCAGGTCATCCACGTCAACGGCGGACTGTATATGTAACGTCGCGCACGGCGCGCGACGTCTCACGCGGGGATGGCGGCACCAGAGCGTGCCATGAGGAGGTGTTGATGACCAAGCCAGTAGACGAGCGGGTGAAAGAGATCATCTGTGACAACCTCGGCGTACGGCCGGACGAGGTCGTGGCGGAGGCGAAGTTCATCGAGGACCTCAATGCCGACTCCCTCGACACGGTGGAGCTGGTGATGGCCTTTGAGGAGGAGTTCGGGCTCGAGATCCCGGACGAGGACGCGGAGAAGATCACCACCGTGGGTGATGCCATCCGCTACATCAAGGAGAAGGTCTGAGCGGGACGGTGGACAAGACGCGCGTCGTCATCACCGGCCTCGGGGCGGTGACGCCGCTCGGCAATACCGCCGAGGAGTTCTGGGCGTCCCTCATCCAGGGCAAGTCCGGCATCGGGCCGATCACGCGCTTCGACTCGACCGGCTTCTCCACGCGGATCGCGGGGGAGGTCAAGGGCTTCGACGCCCTGAAGTTCGTCGACAAGAAGGACGACCGCAAGCTCGACCTCTACCTCAAGTACGCGCTCGCGTGCGCGGTGATGGCGGTGGAGGACGCCGGCCTCGACCCCGCCAAGGAAGACGGGAACCGCTTCGGCGTCCTGGTCGGCTCGGGCATTGGCGGCCTCGGCACGCTGCTGGACTCTCACAAGACGCTCCTCGACAAGGGGCCCGACCGGGTCTCGCCGTTCTTCATCCCCATGCTCATCATCAACATGGCCTCCGGGCTCATCTCGATGCGCTTCGGCGCGCGGGGCCCGAACTCCTCCGTGGTCACCGCCTGCGCGACGGGGAATCACGCCATCGGCGACGCCACCCGCATCATTCAACGGGGAGACGCCGACGTGATGATCGCGGGGGGCGCCGAGGCCATCATCATCCCCCTCACCATCGCGGGCTTCTGCCAGATGAGGGCGATGTCGACGCGGAACGAGGAGCCCACCAAAGCCTCGCGGCCGTTCGACGCCGAGCGTGACGGCTTCGTGTGCGGGGAGGGCGGCGGCCTGGTGGTGCTGGAGTCGCTCGAGCACGCCCGGCGCCGCGACGCGCGGATCTACGCGGAGGTGGTCGGCTACGGCATGACGGGTGACGCCCACCACATGACCGCACCCGATCCCGAAGGGGACGGCGCCGCGCGCGCGATGGCCGCCGCGCTGCGGGACGCGGCGCTGGAGCCCCAGGCGGTGAACTACATCAACGCCCACGGGACCTCGACTCCCTACAACGACAAGTTCGAGACCATCGCCATCAAGCGGGTGTTCGGCGAGCATGCCAAGCGGCTGCCGGTGTCCTCCACCAAGTCCATGACCGGCCACCTCCTCGGCGCGGCGGGCGGGATCGAGGCGGTCGCCACCACGCTCACCATCTACCACGGCATTCTGCCGCCCACCATCAACTACGAGAAGCCGGATCCCGAGTGCGATCTCGACTACGTGCCGAACCAGGCGCGCAAGCAGGATGTCGAGGTGGCGCTGAGCAATGCTTTCGGGTTCGGCGGGACCAACGCCATTCTCGCCTTTCGGAAGTATCGCCCCTAGAGCAGGGCCGATTCGCTTCGCCATACCTCGTTCTCGGTCGTGACCATCCCTGATCCGCTGGCCGCCCTCGAGGCGCGGCTGGGGCACGTCTTCGCCGATCGCGAGCTCCTCCAGGAGGCGCTCACCCACCGCTCCTGGGTCAACGAGCATCCCGGCGCGCGCGACAACGAGGCGCTGGCCTTCGTGGGCGACGCCGTCCTCGCGCTGGTGGTGGCGGAGCATCTCGCCGCCGCCGAGCCCGACGCCGCCGTGGGCGTGCTCACGCCCCGCCGCGCCGACCTGGTCTCGGGCACGAGCCTCGCGCGGTGGGCGGAGCGCCTCGCGCTGGGCGAGTGCATGCGCCTGGGGCGCGGCGAGGCGCAGACCGGCGGGCACGCCAAGGAGTCGGTGCTCGCCACCGCGCTGGAGGCCGTGCTGGGGGCCGTTTACCGCGAGGCGGGCCTGCCCGGCGCCACCCGGGTGATCGCGGCGCTGGCCCTGTGGTAGCGTGAAGTCGATGCCTCTCTGGCCCTTCGCTCGTGCCGCGCCCCGCCCGGCGTCTCCGCCGCCGACCGAGGAGACCCTGGTGCTCCAGGATCTCCTCCGTCGCAACGTGGAGGACGTCCTTGCCGTCGCCGAGCAGGGTGCCCGCGGGCACGCCTTCATCTTCGGCGGCGAGCTTCGCGTGGAGCCCGCCCGGGCGCGGGAAATCCTCGAGCCGCGGCTCCGGCCCCTCGGCTTCACGCCGTTCCTCAGCCGCGACCGCGGACACGTGTGGCTTCAGGCGCTGCCGCTGGGCGAGACGGCGGAGCGGTCCCGACCCGGACTCGCTCTGACGCTCTTCCTGGCCACTCTCCTCTCGACCCTCGCCGCGGGTTCCATCGTGTCGGGCTCGTTCCCGTGGATTACCTTCGATCCCGCCGCCCAGCCGGGCCGGCTGCTCGACGGACTGCCGTTCGCCTTGACCCTCCTCGCCATCCTGGGCACGCACGAGTTCGGCCACTACTTCACCGCGCGGGCCTACGGCGCGGCGGTGAGCCTGCCCTACTTCATCCCCGCGCCGCCGCCGCTCTTCATCTTCGGCACGCTGGGCGCGGTGATCCGGATGCGCTCGCCGGTGCGGGACCGGAACTCCCTCCTCGACATTGCCGCCGCGGGCCCGATCGCGGGGCTGCTGGTGGCCCTGCCCGCGCTGTGGCTGGGGCTCTCGTGGTCCCGGGTGGGCGCGATTCCCGCAGACGGCGTCATGACCTTCGGTGACTCGCTCCTGATGCAGTTCATGACCTACCTCACCTTCGGCCGTATTCCCGAGGGCATGGACGTCTTCGTGCACCCGGTGGCGCTCGCGGGGTGGGTGGGGCTCTTCGTGACCGCGCTCAACCTCTTCCCGGTGGGACAGCTCGACGGCGGCCGCATCGCCTATGCGCTCTTCGGTCCGCAGCACCGGGGGGTCTCGGTGGGCACGTTCGTCGCGCTGGTGGCGCTCGGCGTGGTGTCGGGCTCGCCGAGCTGGTTCGTGTTCGCGGGCGTGGTCGCCCTCCTTGTCGGCTTTCACCACGCGCCGCCGCAGGATGACATCACGCCGCTATCCCCGGGGCGCTACGCGGTGGGTCTGGTCTGCCTCGTCCTGCTGGTGCTGCTGATTCCCCCCGTCCCCTTTTCCCTGATCTAGCGTCGGGCACCGAGCGCCCGATCCACGAGAATGTCGGACTCCCGTCGTTCAAGTAAATTGGCTGGATTTATGTTCTATTGGGGCTCATCGTCGGGGCGACCGGGGGGCCAGCCCCCGGAGCCACCGCTCGGGGCGAGGCCCCGGAACCCAAAGGAGCACTCCCATGAGCGACGCCACCGCGAGCCCGCGCCCCCGGCACCTCACCGTGAACGCCCGGACCTATGACTGGCCCCGGCGGCCCCTGGTCGTGGTCTGCGTGGACGGCTGCGAGCCGGACTATCTCACCCAGGCCGTCGCCGCCGGCGCCATGCCCTGGCTCGGCCCCACCCTCGACCGCGGCACCAATCGCCTCGCGGACTGCGTGATCCCGAGCTTCACCAACCCCAACAACCTCTCCATCGTCACCGGCGCGCCGCCGGCGGTGCACGGGATCTGCGGCAACTATTTCTGGGACGCGGACGCGGGGGTAGAGGTCATGATGAACGACCCCAAGTACCTCCGCGCCGAGAGCATCCTGGCCGCGTTCTCCCAGGCCGGCGCCCGGGTGGCGGTGGTCACCGCCAAGGACAAGCTGCGCCGGCTCCTGGGCGAGGGGCTGCGCCTGGGCGCGGACGGCACCGCCGTCTGCTTCTCCTCCGAGCGCGCCGCCGAGACCACGCGGGTGGAGCACGGGCTCGACAATGCCGCGGCCTGGCTGGGCCGGCCGGTGCCCTCGGTGTACAGCGCCGACCTCTCGGAGTTCGTGTTCGCGGCGGGCGTGAAGCTGATGGAGACGGCCCGGCCGGATCTCCTCTACCTCTCCACCACCGACTACATCCAGCACAAGCACGCGCCCGGCACCGCGGAGGCGAACGCCTTCTACCGCATGATGGACGGCTATCTCGCGCGGCTGGACGCGCTGGGCGCCACCGTGGCCCTCACCGCGGATCACGGGATGAACGGCAAGACGGACTCCGCCGGCCGCCCGCAGGTGATCTACCTCCAGGACGTCCTCGACGGCTGGATCGGCGCCGGGCGTGCGCGGGTGATCCTGCCCATCACCGATCCGTACGTCGTCCACCACGGGGCGCTCGGCTCCTTCGCCACCGTGCATCTGCCCGCCGGCGCGGACGTGGCCGGCACTGTTTCGCGGCTGGCGGCGCTCCCGGGCATGGAGCTGGTGCTGGACCGGGACACCGCCTGCCCGCGCTTCGAGCTGCCCGAGGACCGCATGGGCGACGTGGTGGCGGTGTCGCGGCGGGACTGGGTGATCGGGACCAGCGCCGGCCGGCACGATCTCTCGGGTCTCGACGTGCCGCTCCGCTCCCACGGCGGGATCAGCGAGCAGCGCGTGCCCCTCCTGGTGAGCCGGCCCACGCCGACCCTGGCCGCCGACGCGCGGCTTCGCAACTTCGACATCTACGATGTGGCGCTGAATCACGTGGAGTGAGGGAGATCCCATGGCCGAGGTCCGCCGCGAGAGCATGCGCATCGCCGGAGAGCACGTCACCTCCGAGCGGGTCATCGAGGTCGAGAATCCCTGGAACGGCGCGGTGGTGGGCACGGTGCCCAAGGCCACCGTCGCGGACGTCCGCCGCGCCTTCGCCGCCGCGCGCGCCTTCCGTTCACCGCTGTCCCGGCACGAGCGCTCCCTGATCCTCGGCCGCGCCGCCGAGCGCCTGGCCGCCCGGCGCGAGGAGATCTCAGACCTCATCACCACGGAGTCGGGCCTCTGCAAGAAGGACACGCTCTACGAGGTGGGGCGCGCGTGCGACGTCTTCACTTTCGCCGCCCACGCCGCGCTCAGCGACGACAGCCAGACCTTTGCCTGCGACGTGAGCGTCCAGGGCCGGCGCCGGCGCATCTACACCCAGCGCGAGCCCCTGCGCGCCATCGCCGCCATCACCCCGTTCAACCACCCGCTCAACCAGGTGGCTCACAAGGCAGCGCCCGCCATCGCCTCCAACAACAAGATGGTGCTCAAGCCCTCGGAGAAGACGCCGCTGACCGCGCTCCTCCTCGCCGACGTGCTCTACGACGTGGGGCTGCCGCCCGCCATGTTCTCGGTGGTGACGGGAGACCCCGCCGAGATCGCGGACGAGCTCATCACCAACACCGACTCCGAGCTGATCACCTTCACCGGCGGGGTGGAGGTGGGCAAGTACATCGCCGGCAAGATGGGCTATCGCCGCGCCGTCCTCGAGCTGGGCGGTAACGACCCCCTCATCGTGATGGAGGACGCGGATCTCCAGGAAGCGTCTACGCTGGCGGTGTCCGGCGCCTACAAGAACTCCGGCCAGCGCTGCACCGCGGTGAAGCGCATCCTCGTCCAGGAGTCGGTCGCGGCCCGCTTCGTGGACCTCCTGGTGGAGAAGACCCGGCTGGTGAAGTACGGCGATCCCATGGATCCCACCGTGGACATGGGCACGGTGATCGACGAGCCGGCGGCGCGCCGCTTCCAGTCCCTGGTGGAGGACGCGATGGGGCGCGGCGCCCGGCTCCTCTACGGCAACGAGCGGCGGGGCGCGCTCTACAGCCCCACCGTGCTCGACCGGGTTTCCGCCGACTGCGAGCTGGTGGCGCGCGAGACCTTCGGCCCGGTGGCCCCCGTGATACGCTTCGGGGACATCGAGGAGGCGATCCGCATCGCCAACGGGACTCCCTACGGCCTCTCCTCCGCGGTGTGCACCAACCGCTGGGACTGGATCACCCGGTTCGTGAGCGGGCTCGAGGTGGGCACGGTGAACGTCCGGGAGGTGCCCGGCTACCGGCTGGAGAGCTCCCCCTTCGGCGGGATCAAGGACTCGGGCCTGGGGTACAAGGAGGGCGTGCTCGAGGCGATGAAGAGCTTCACCAACGTCAAGACCTACTCGCTGCCCTGGCCGTGATCTCGTCCGCGCGCGCCGTCATCATCGGCGGCGGCATCGTCGGTACCTCGGTCGCCTACCACCTCGCGCGATTGGGTTGGCGTGATGTCGTGCTGCTGGAGCAGGGGAGCCTCTCCGGCGGCACCACCTGGCATGCCGCGGGACTGGTGGGCCAGCTCCGCTCCTCCGCGAATTTCACCCGCCTCATCCGCTACAGCGCCGACCTCTACGAGCGGCTCGAGGCGGAGACGGGCAAGGCCACCGGCTTCAGGCGCTGCGGCAGCCTCTCGGTCGCGCGCACCGCCGAGCGCATGACCCAGCTCAAGCGCAATGCCTCACTGGCGCGCTCCTACGGCATCGAGGCCCACGTGATCGGACTGGACGAGGCGAAGCGCCGCTATCCCCTGCTGCGCACCGACGACCTCGTGGGCGCGGTGTGGATTCCCTCCGACGGCAAGGGCAACCCCACCGACATCACCCAGGCGCTCGCCACCGGCGCCCGCGCCGCGGGCGCACGCATCCTCGAGAAGGTCGAGGTGAAGGGGGTGACGGTGTCCGAGGGCCGGGTGACGGGAGTGGAGACCGCGGAGGGCACCATCGCCACCGAGATCGCGGTGAACTGCGCCGGCATCTGGGCGCGGGAGCTGGGCCGCCGGAGCGGGGTCACCGTTCCGCTGCACGCCTGCGAGCACATGTACATGGTGACCGAGCCCATCGCGGGGGTGACGCCGGATCTCCCCGTCCTGCGCGATCCCGACGGCCACATCTACTTCAAGGAAGAGGTGGGCGGCATCCTGATGGGCGGCTTCGACCCCTGGGCCAAGCCCTGGGGCATGGGCGGCATCCCCGCCGACTTCTCCTTCGGCACGCTGCCCGAGGACTGGGACAAGTTCGAGATCCTCATGCGAAACGCCCTCCAGCGCGTGCCGGCGCTGGAGTCCGCGCCGGTGCGGCTCTTGATGAACGGCCCCGAAAGCTTCACCCCCGACAACTATTTCATCCTCGGCGAGGCGCCCGAGGTCCGGCGCTACTACGTCGGCGCCGGTTTCTGCTCCGGGGGCATCGCCGCCGCGGGCGGGGCGGGGCAGGCCCTGGCCCAGTGGATCGTGGACGACCGGCAGCCCATGGACCTCTGGCCCGCCGACATCCGGCGTTTCGCGTCCTTCCACGGAGATCCCGCCTTCCTGCGCGAGCGCGCCAGCGAGGGCGTGGGCGTGCACTACTTCGTGGCCTTCCCCAACCGCGAGCTCACCACCGGGCGCGGCCTCCGGCGCTCGCCGCTCTACGACCGGCTCGCCGCCAAGCGCGCCTGCTTCGGCGCCAAGATGGGCTGGGAGCGCGCCAACTGGTTCGCCCCCGCCGGCGTGGCGCCCGAGACAGAGTATTCGTTCGGCCGCCAGAACTGGTTCCCCTACTCGGCGGCCGAGCATCGCGCCGCGCGCGAGGCGGTGGCGGTCTTCGATCAGACCTCGTTCGGCAAGCTGCTGCTCCAGGGTAAGGATGCCGAGGCCGTGCTGCAGCGGCTCTGCGCCAATGACGTGGCGGTGGCGCCGGGGCGGATCGTCTACACCGGCTTGCTGAACGAGGCGGGAGGCTACGAGAGCGACCTCACGGTGACCCGACTGTCCGGCGACTGCTATCTGATCATCACCGGCTCCGCGCAGACCACGCGCGACGCCCACTGGATTCGCCGCCAGATCGGGCCCGACGCGTACGCGACGCTCACCGACGTGACCGGCGCCTGGGCGACTCTGGGGCTCATGGGGCCCAGCTCGCGCGCGCTCTTGTCGAAAGTCTCGGGCGCGACGTTGGACAACGCCGCCTGCCCCTTCGCCACCATGCGGGAGATCGCCATCGCGGGCGCGCCGGTGCGCGCGGCGCGCATCACCTATGTCGGCGAGCTGGGCTGGGAGCTCTACGTGCCGGTGGAGTTCGCCGCGCGCGTGTACGACGCGCTGGAGTCGGCGGGCGCGGAGTTCGGCTTGATGGACGCCGGCTACTACGCCCTGGATACTCTTCGCATGGAAAAGGCCTACCGCGCGTGGGGGCGCGAGCTCACCACCGAGGACACGCCGCTGGAGGCCGGGCTCGGCTTCGCGGTGGCCTGGGACAAGCCGGGCGGTTTTCTCGGGCGCGAGGCCCTCCGGCGCCAGCGGGACCGGCCGCTGGCCAAGCGCCTGGTCACCTTCGTGCTCGACGACCCCGAGGCCTTGCCGCTGGGCGACGAGGCCATCTTCCACGAGAACAACCTGGCCGGCTCGGTCACCTCCGCCGGCTACGGCCACACGCTGGGCCGGGCGGTGGCCATGGGCTATCTCCGCCTGCCGGAGGGGGCGGGCGGCGGGATCGACGCGCAATTCGTGACGGACGCGAAGTTCGAGCTGGAGATCGCGGGCGACCGCTTCACCGCGCGCGGGAGCCTGCGCGCGCCCTATGACCCGCAGGCCCTGCGGGTGAAGAGCTAGAGGAGCCGCGATGGAGCCCTATCTCCTGACGCCGGGACCGCTGACCACCTCGCTCACCACCAAGCAGGCGATGCTGCGCGACTGGGGCTCGCGGGACGCGGAGTTCATCCGCCTCAACGCGCGGGTGCGCGAGCGGCTGGTCGAGCTCGCGGGCGGCCGGGGCACCCATGTCTGCGTGCCGCTACAGGGCAGCGGGACCTTCCTCGTGGAGGCCATGCTGGCGACCATGGTGCCCCCCGGGGGGAAGGTGCTCCTCCTCGTCAACGGCGCCTATGGCAAGCGCATGATCCGCATGTGCGAGTACCATCGCCGTGCCCATACGGCGATCGAGGTGCCCGAGGACACGCCGGTGGATCCCGTCGCCGTGGACGCAGGGCTGGGGGCGGACCCCGCCATCACGCACGTGGCGGTGGTGCACTGCGAGACCACGTCGGGCGTGTTGAACCCCGTGGCGACAATCGCGGAGGTCGTCGCGCGGCGGGGACGCCGCCTCCTCCTCGACTCCATGAGCGCCTTCGGGGCGCTGCCGCTGGACGCCGAGCGGGTGCCCTTCGACGCCATGGTGTCCTCGGCGAACAAGTGCCTCGAGGGCGTGCCGGGCATGGGCTTCGCGATCATCCGCCGGGTGGCGCTTGAGAGCGCCCGCGGCCATTGCGGGTCGCTCTCGCTGGACCTGCACGATCAGTGGGTCGCGATGGAAAAGACCGGGCAATGGCGCTTCACGCCGCCCACCCACGTCATCGCCGCCCTGGACCAGGCACTGGCCGAGCACGCGGCGGAAGGGGGTGTGGAAGGGCGGGGCGCCCGCTATGCCCGCAACTGCGGCATCCTGGTCTCGGGGCTTCGGGCGCTCGGCTTCGAGACCCTGCTGCCGGACGCGCTGCAGGCGCCCATCATCGTGACGGTCCGGATGCCCGCCGACCCCGCCTTTCACTTCGACGCCTTCTACGATCGCCTCGCCGAGCGCGGCTACGTGATCTATCCCGGCAAGCTCACCGTGGCCGACAGCTTCCGCGTCGGCTGCATCGGCCGCCTGGGAGAGGCGGAGATGCAGGGGGTGCTCGACGCTATCCGGGACATCCTCAAGGACATGGGCGTGAGCCGCTGCGGTCCGGCCTGACGGCCCTTGCCCAGGTGAGCGAACCCCCGTAAGATTCCCCCGCCTTGAAAAAGTCCGAGTCCGAAGCCGGCGCCGATGCGAGCGAGCTGGAGGCGCTGATCCGCAAAGGCGAGATCGACACCGTCCTCACCGTCTTCCCCGACCACCTCGGCCGTCTTCTGGGGAAGCGGGTGGTGGGGCGCTACTTCCTCGATCACGTCCTCGCCGACGGCGTGCATGCCTGCATCTACCTCTTCACGGTGGACATGGAGATGGAGCCCCTGCCGGGCTTCACGCTCACCTCGTGGGAGCGCGGCTACGGCGACATGAAGCTCGTGCCGGACCTCGGGACCTGGCGGCGCATCCCGTGGCTGTCCCGCACCGCGCTGGTGTTCTGCGACGTCTTCACCGAGGAGGGCGCGCCCATCGAGGAGGCGCCGCGCTGGGTGCTGCGCCGACAGGTGGAGCGGGCGGCCAAGGCCGGATACGTGGTGAAGACCGCGTCCGAGCTCGAGCTCTATCTCTTCCGGGAGTCCTTCGACGAGGCGCGCGCGAAGCACTTCATGGGCCTCACGCCGGTGTCGGGCTATCTCGAGGACTACCACATCCTCCAGACCTCCAAGGAGGAGGGCCTGGTCCAGGCCATCCGCAATCACATGGAGGCGGCGCGGGTGCCGGTGGAGTTCTCCAAGGGCGAGTGGGGGAAGGGGCAGGAGGAGATCAACCTCCGCTACGCCGAGGCGCTGGAGATGGCGGACCGCCACGCGCTGTACAAGCACGGCGTGAAGGAGCTCGCCTGGCAGCAGGGCTCCTCGGTGACCTTCATGGCGAAGTACGACATGGGGGCGGCGGGCTCGTCCTGCCACGTCCACTCCTCGCTGTGGGACCGGCGGACGGGCAAGGGGCTCTTCGCCGTGCGCGGCTCGCGGCGGGGCACGCCGCTCTTCCAGCAGTGGCTGGCGGGGCAGATGGCGATGGCGCGGGACTTCGCGCTCCTCTACGCCCCCACCGTCAACTCGTACAAGCGCTATCAGGCGGGCTCCTTCGCCCCCACCCGCATCGCGGCGGGCTGGGACAACCGCACCTGCGGCTTCCGCCTCTGCGGGGAGGGCGCCGGCTTTCGCGTGGAGAACCGCATCCCCGGCGCCGACGCCAATCCGTATCTGGCCTTCGCCGCCACCATCGCGGCGGGTCTGCACGGGATCGAGAAGAAGCTCCCGCCGCCGCGGGCCTACGAGGGCAATGCCTACGAGGATGCGAAGCTTTCCCAGGTGCCGAAGACCTTCCGCGAGGCGCTGGACACGCTGGAGCGCTCGAAGGTGGCGCGCGAGGCCTTCGGCGCGCGCGTGGTGGAGCACTATCTCCGGCTGGGGCGGCTCGAGCAGCAGGCCTTCGACCAGGTTGTGACCAACTGGGAGCTAAACCGCTACTTCGAAAGGATCTGAGCACGCCATGGCGGGACGACTCAAGGGCAAGGTGGCGCTAATCACGGGCGCGGGGATGGGCATGGGGCGCGAGGCCTCGGTGCTCTTCGCCGAGGAAGGCGCGCGCGTGGTGGTGGCGGACATCAACGCCAAGGCGGCCGCCGAGACGGTGGACCTGGTGGGCAAGGCCGGCGGGCAGGCGGTTGCCGTCACCGGGGATGTGGCGGTGGAGGCCGACGTGAAGCGCATGGTCGAGGAGGGCGTGGGCGCCTTCGGGGCCTTGCACGTCCTCTATAACAACGCGGGCGTGCTGTGGAAGGACAAGGACCGCGGCGTGCTGGAGACCGACGGCACCCAGTGGGACCGCGTGATGGGGATCAACCTCAAGTCGGTATTCTGGGTGACCAAGCACGGCATCCCGCACCTGCGCGCGGCGGGCGGCGGCTCCATCATCCTGATCGGCTCGGTGTCCGCGCTGGCCGGCTTCACGCGGGCCCAGGACGCCTATACCGCGGCCAAGGGCGGCCTGATCTCGCTCAACAAGTCGCTGGCCATCCAGTTCGCCAAGGACGGCATCCGCTCCAACGTGATCCATCCGGGGATCGTCGAGACCCCGTTGCAAGCCCCCTACCTCACCGACGAGCTGCGGGCCGAGTTCAAGACGGGCATCCCGCTGGGCCGCATCGGCCAGCCGCGAGACATCGCCTATGCCGCCCTCTTCCTCGCCTCCGACGAGTCGTCGTTCATGACCGGCGCGGAGATGATCGTGGACGGCGGCTTCATGGCCCAGTAGTATCCAAACGCACGAACACATGGAGGAGGCACGCATGCGGACGCGCAGCTCGTGGTTCAGGGGCCTCGTGGCGGGGGTGGCCGCTCTCGCCTTCCTCGCCGGGCCGGCGGCGGCCCAGAAGCAGACGGTGGTGATCTACACCGCCATCGAGAACGAGCAGATCACCGAGTACAAGAAGGCCTACGAGAAGTCCTTGCCCAACCTGGAGGTGAAGATGCTGCGGCTGTCCACCGGGGACATCGCGGCGCGGTTCATGGCGGAGAAGGACAATATGCAGGCCGACCTCATCTGGGGCGTGGGGGCCACCAACCTGCTCGTGTTCAAGAACGCGGGTCTCCTGGAGCCCTATGCGCCCAAGGGCCTGGAGAAGATCCAGCCGCTCTTCCGCGACAAGGCCAACCCGCCCTCCTGGGTGGGGATCGACATCTACATGTCCGCCTTCTGCTACAACACCGAGGTGGGCAAGAAGAACAACCTGCCCAAGCCGGAGTCGTGGGCGGATCTCACCAAGCCCGTGTACAAGGGCCACGTGGTGATGCCGAACCCGGCCAGCTCGGGCACGGGCTATCTGTCGGTGGCCTCCATTCTCCAGCGCATGGGCGAGGCCGAAGGGTGGAAATACCTGGATGCGCTCAATGTCAACATCGCGGAGTACACCAAGTCCGGCTCCAAGCCCTGCAAGGACGCCGCCGCGGGTGAGCGAGGCATCGGGGTGTCCTTCGAGTACGTGGCGCTCGAGATGAAGAAGAAGGGGAGCCCGGTGGAGATGGTGCTGCCCAAGGAAGGCTCCGGCTACGAGATGGAGGCCAATGCCCTGACCAAGAAGGGGGCCAAGAATCCCGCCGCCAAGCAGTTCCTGGACTGGGCGGCCAGCGACGAGGCCATGGGGCTCTACTCGAAGTACTTCGCCGCCGTCGGCATCGCCGGCTTCCCGGTGCCTGAGGGTTTACCAAAGGACATCAGCAAGGTGGTCTATCCCAACGACTTCGACTGGTCGGCGAAGAACCGCGACCGCATCCTCGCCGAGTGGACCAAGCGGTACGCGAAGTAGCCTGATGCCGAGCGCGGCCGCGCCCTCTCCCCGTGCCATGCGGGGCGGCGCGGCCGCCTCCCTCGACCTCGACGCCGGCCTTCGCCTCCTCGGCTACGCGAGCTTCCGGCCGGGCCAGCGCGAGGCCATCGACACCCTGCTCGACCGTGGGTGCTTGCTGCTGGTCGCGCCGACCGGCGGCGGCAAGAGCCTGATCTACCAGCTTCCCGGCAGCCTGCTGTCCGGCACCAGCCTCGTCATCTCACCCCTCGTCGCGCTCATGCACGATCAGGTGGCCGCGCTCACCGCGCGCGGTGTGGCCGCCACCTATCTGGCGGGGACGCTCACGCCGGCGGAGCTGCGCGTGCGGATGGCGCGGCTGGCCGCGGGCGCGTTCAAGCTCGCCTACGTGGCCCCGGAGCGCCTGGCCTTCCCGGGCTTTCGGTCCCTGGTCCGCGAGCTGGACTGCCCGCTGGTGGCGGTCGACGAGGCCCACTGTATCAGCGAGTGGGGGCATGACTTCCGCCCGGAGTACCTGGAGATCGGCGCCCTTCTCGCCGAGCTGCCGCGGGCCCGCGTGCTGGCCTGCACGGCTACCGCCACCCCGGTGGTGCGCGACGAGATTCTCGCGCGCCTCAACCTGCCCGCGGACACGCCGCAGCTCGTGCGCGGATTCGCGCGTCCCAATCTGGGCCTGCGCGCGGTGGAGACGGGTCACGCGCGTGAGCGGAACCGCTTGGTGGACGGCGCGCTCGCGGAGATGCTGGAGCGCCCCGGGGCGAGGCGGGGCACCGCGATCGTCTATGCCTCCACGCGCAAGTCGGCGGAGGAGGAAGGCGCGCGGCTCGCCGGCCTCGGCTGGCGCGTGGCCGTCTATCACGCGGGGCTGGCCCCCGCCGAGCGCGACCGCGCCCAGGGCCGCTTCGCGGCCGGCGAAGCGGAGATCGTGACCGCGACCAATGCCTTCGGCATGGGCATCGACCGGCCCGACGTGCGCGCGGTGATCCACCTCGCGCCGCCGAGCTCGCTGGAGGCCTACTATCAGGAAGTGGGCCGCGCCGGGAGGGACGGGGAGCCCGCGGTGGGCCTGCTCTTCACTTCCTCGCGCGACCTGCCGCTCCGTCGCGCTCTGCTCGAGCGGGGCAGCGAGGGCGCGCCGCCCCCGGCGCCCGAGGTGGTCGAGCACAAGTGGGGCCTGTTCCTCGAGCTGGTGCGGTGGGCGGAGGGCGGCTCCTGCCGTCACGACGCCATTCTCCGCTACTTCGGGGACGAGGCGGAGACGCTGCACGGCTGCGGTCGCTGCGACGTCTGCCTCGCGCTCGCGGATCCCGCCGCCGGCGCCGCGGGGCTCGACGCGGATGCGATCACTCTGGTGGTGCGCAAGGCGCTGTCCGGCGTGGCCCGCGTCCACGAGCGCTACGGGCTCGGCACCGCGGTGAAGCTGGTCCACGGCGAGGCGGATCCCCGGCTGGAGCGCGCCGGGCTCACGCGCGTCCCCACCTTCGGCAATCTGCGCGAGTACGGGGAGGAGTGGATTCTCGGCGTGCTCCGCCGCTGCGTGGCCGCGGGCTGGGTGAGCTTCACCGGCGGCGACCGGCCGGTGGTGGTGCTCACCGACGCCGGGCGCGCGGTGATGAAGGGTGCGCGCCCGGCGCGCCTACTCCTGCCCCCGCTCGGCGGAGAAGGCCGGCCGCCGCGCGGCCGCCGGCCCGCGCGCGGGGCCGCCCCGGCGGTGGAGGACGCGGCGGGACCGGCGACGGAGGTCTTGTTCGAGGCGCTGCGCCGGCATCGCCTGTCGCTGGCGCGCGCGGAGGGCGTGGCGCCTTTCATCATCGCCAGCGACCGGACGCTCCGCGACATCGCGGCCCTGCGGCCGGAAACCCTCGACGACCTGCGGCGCGCCTACGGCATCGGCGAGCACAAGGTGGCGCGCTACGGGGCCGGCTTCCTCGAGGTGGTGGCCGCGCATGGCTAGCCAGCCCGCGGCAGGCGCGCCCGGCGCGCGGCCGGCCGCCGTCGCGCTGGAGGGCATCGCCAAGAAGTTCGGCGTCTTCATCGCGCTGTGCGGCGTCTCGCTCTCGGTAGAGCCGGGCGAGTTCGTCTGCTTCCTCGGCCCCTCCGGGTGCGGGAAGACCACGCTCCTCCGCATCATCGCCGGACTGGAGCGCCAGAACGCGGGGCTGGTGATGATGGCCGGACGCGACGTCTCCACCTTGCCCGCCGCCCAGCGCAACTACGGCATCGTCTTCCAGTCCTACGCCCTCTTTCCCAATCTCACCGTGGCCCGCAATGTGGGCTATGGGCTCGAGACGCGCAAGGTCTCCCGGGCCGAGATCGCCCGGCGCGTGGACGAGCTGCTGGACCTCGTGGGGCTGCGGCACCACCGGCACAAGTACCCGGCGCAGCTCTCCGGCGGCGAGCAGCAGCGCATTGCCCTGGCCCGGGCGCTGGCGCCCTCGCCCGCGCTGCTGCTCCTCGACGAGCCGCTCTCCGCGCTCGACGCGCGGGTGCGCCAGTCCCTGCGCCACGAGATCCGCGCGCTGCAGCGGCGGCTCGGCATCACCACCATCATGGTGACCCACGACCAGGAGGAAGCCCTGGCCATGGCCGACCGCATCGTGGTGATGAACCACGGCGTGGTCGAGCAGGTAGGCCCGCCCGCCGAGGTGTACACGCGCCCGCGCTCGCCCTTCGTGGCCCGCTTCGTGGGACAGATGAACTTCCTCGACGCCGTCACGGGCCCGCGCCCCGGCTCGGCCCGCATGGGCGCGGTGGAGTTGAGCCTCCCCGCCGGCCGCGACGCGGAGGCGGCCGCCGCCGGCCCTGGCACTCCGCTCATCCTGGCCATCCGGCCCGAAGAGATCGTGGTGGGACCGGCCGCGCCGGGGGCGCCGAACCGCCTTGCCACCCGCATCCGGAGCATCCAGTTCCTCGGCTCCTTCACGCGGCTGGTGCTGGTCCTGCCCGGGGAGGGCGAGCGCGTGATCGAGTGCGACGTGGCGGCCACCGCCTTTGCCGAGCTGGGCGCGGCGGAGGGCGTCGAGCTGTCCCTGGCGCTCCCTCCCGAGTCGCTGCGCGTGTTCCGCAAAGAGGGCTAGGGCATGACCGTCGGATCCCGCGAGGCCGGCGTCACCATCCCCGACCGGGTGGTGCGGCACCGCCTCGGGCGAGAGGACCTGATCCGCGCCGCCCTCGTGGTCGTGTTCGGCCTCGTGCTGTACCTCTTCATCCTCCTCCCCATGGCCAAGATGATCTGGCGAAGCCTGCTCGACGGCAATGGGCAGTGGGTGGGCCTCGCCAACTATGCCCGCTACTTCGGGACGCCGGCCATCGCGGTGTCCATCACCAACAGTCTCTTCGTGGCGCTGGTGTCCACCGTGCTCACGGTGGGACTGGCCTTCGGCTACGCCTACGCGATCACGCGGACCCGCATGCCGGCCAAGGGGCTCTTCCGGGTGGTGGCCATGCTGCCGATCTTCGCGCCGTCCCTGGTGCAGGCCTTCGCCTTCGTCTACGTGTTCGGCAACAACGGTCTCTTCACCCGCGCCACCGGGGTGAACGTGGGCATCTATGGTCCCAAGGGCATCATCCTCGCGGAGGTGTTCTACTGCTTCCCCCACGCGCTGCTCATTCTCATCGCCGCGCTCTCGGCCACCGACGCCCGCCTGTACGACGCCGCCCGCACGCTGGGCGCCTCGTCGCCCAAGACCTTCCTCACCGTCACCCTCCCCGGCGTGAAGTTCGGCCTGGTGAGCGCCTGCTTCGTGGTCTTCACCACTGTCATCACCGACTTCGGCGCCCCCAAGGTGATCGGCGGGAAGTTCTCGGTGATGGCGACGGAGATCTACAACCAGGTCTCGGGCCAGCAGAACTTCACCATGGGGGCGACGGTGTCGGTGGTGCTGCTGATCCCGGCCATCCTCGCCTTCGTGGTGGACCGGATCGTGCAGCGCCGGCAGTACGCGCTGGTCACCGCCTCCGCGCGGCCCCTGGTGCCGGCGCCGCGGCCCAGCCGGGACTGGGCCGCCACCGGCTACTGCGCGCTCGTCGCCCTGGTCATCGCGGCCATCTATGCCGTCATCCTGGTGGCGTCGCTGGTGCACCGCTGGCCGTACAATCTCGGCCTCACGCTGAAGCACTACGCGTTCGACACCGTAGGGGGCTACACGCCGCTCTGGAACAGCGTGCACGTGGCGACCTGGACGGCGGTGGTGGGGACGCTGCTGACCTTCGGCGGTGCCTACGTGGTGGAGAAGTGCCGCACCCCCGCCAACGGCGTGCTCTATCTCCTGTCCATCCTGCCGGTGTCCATCCCTGGGATGGTGCTAGGTCTCGCCTACATCTTCACCTTCAACGCCCCCGGCAGCCCGCTCAACCTGCTGTACGGGACGCTCGCCATCCTCGTGCTGTCCAACGTCATCCACTACTTCACGGTGGGCTTCCTCACCGCCACCACCGCGCTGAAGCAGATGGACGCGGAGTTCGAGAACGTGTCCGCC
>Ga0137403_10002099_pt1 | contig 24592 bp, 16 predicted proteins | sample CZOMad2_1_16fung_FD_122057 | JGI IMG/M metagenome (GOLD analysis project Ga0137403, IMG submission 122057) | Vadose zone soil fungal communities from Angelo Coast Range Reserve, California, USA - CZOMad2_1_16fungal (Hybrid Assembly) | ecosystem: Environmental > Terrestrial > Soil > Vadose zone... | reverse complement strand
GAATTATGGTAGCGCTAACGGGATTCGAACCCGTGTTTCCGCCGTGAGAGGGCGGCGTGCTGAACCGCTGCACCATAGCGCCACTATCCATTAATCTTAGCTTGCTTGGGACGATTCAGCAATTGGCGCAACAAAACGATGGACGGTTTGCGCGCGTTTCAAGAGTTTGCACGTTTTAAGTGCTATTCCATTCGCAGCGCCCGCATCGGATCGATCGAAGCGGCACGCCACGCAGGAAACGCGCACGCTATCGCCGCGACAAAGAAGAGGACCGAAGCCGACGCGAACAGTGTCACCGGGTCGCGGGGACTGCCACCCGCCCACGCCGTGACGATGCGACTGAGAATCACACTGAGACCTAAGCCCACAGCAATACCGACGCCTAGTGTGGCAACGGTTGAGGAGAGCACAAGCTGAACGACGTTACCGCGCCGGGCGCCGAGTGCCATTCGAATTCCAAGCTCTTGGGTACGCTGCGTAACTACGAATGAGACCACGCTGTACAGACCCGTAGCGGCCAGGGCGAGCGCAAGAACCGCAAACAGGCCAAAGAGCGTCGCGATAAAACGTTCTTGTCCCCATCCCTGCGTATCAAGCCGCCAAGTGAGCGTGTAGTTCGGGGATGAGGCGACAATCAATTCGGAGCTGAGTTCGCGCAGCCGCTGTCTAATCGAATGAATTGTCGTGTCAGGATCACCGCTCGCCCGAACAAAAAGCGATTCGTCCGGTGGAAGGACGAAGCTGTATGGCAGAAAAACCGTGGGCTTCACCGCGCGCTGCAAGCCATCGTTCTTTGCGTCACCGACAACTCCGATCACCTGCAGCCAATCATCCGGTGCTTGTACGAACATGAAAGACGGCTGGTCAAACTTGAGCATCGGGCTCCGTACGCTTTGCCCGAGCGGCTCGCGATCTGCAAGATACTCTTTTACGAAGGCTTGATTGACAACCGCCAAATGCGCCGCACTCATGACCTCAGGTTGGTTAAAGAGCCTTCCCGTCAGAAGCGGAACGTGCAAAGTGGAAAATATTTCAGGACTTACTAGCGCCAGCATGGCCTCTGAATCGGTCAGCGTCGGTTTGCTCTGTATCGCTATTTTGGCTCGGAAGCCACCGAATGGTGGGAACCAGGATGCAGATACCCCTGCCGAGGACACACCCGGTGTTTGTTCGAGAGTTGATCTTACAGCTTCATTCAAGTTCAGGCGTTCTTGCCAAGACGGTTTAGCGCCTTTAGGCAGCGCCACGTCCAGAACGAGAACGTGGTCCGGATCGAATCCCAGCGGCGTATGAGTCAGCGCCATGAATGACTTCATGGCTGAACCGGCGCCTGCCATTAAGAGCAGCGTGAGCGCGACTTGTCCTGCGATGAGGAGCCGGTGCAAATTGCGTCCACGAGTGCTCCCGGTCATCTTTGAGCTGCTGGACTGAATCAACGGCCCAAGCTGCGGCTGAGAAAGTTGCCAAGCAGGCGAAATTCCAAACAGAATCCCGGTGAGCAACGCCACAGCGGCGCTGAACAGGAGCACCGAGCCATTCACGTGGATTGCAGCTTCGTGCGGGAAAGAGTAATACGGCAACATGCTGGAGATTGCCTTCGTCCCGCGGTATGCGACCAACACGCCGATTGTCGCGCCTGTGGCCGACAACAAGATCGACTCGGTCAGCAGTTGGCGGATCAATCGGCCGCGCCCCGCGCCTGCCGAAGCGCGCACGGCAAGCTCATGCTGGCGCGCGATCCCCCGCGCAAGCAACAGAATAGAGACATTTCCGCAACCGATCAGCAACAAGACCACGACCGCCGCAAATAAAAGCACCAGTGTGCCTGCAAAGCGCCCGAGCACTTCATCGTTCAGGGTGACAATGGCGGCCCGCTTGTCCTGCGGGTAGTTCTTGGGATCTTGCTTGGCAAAACTGTCTACGAGAACCTGCAGCTCCGCCGTCGCAGCTGGATATTTCGTGCCCGGCTTTAGTTTGACGAAGGAGAGCCAATACTCATGCGTATCAGCCGTGGGATATGAGGGCAGATAAACGTCCGAGTCGCCCCATGTGAAGCGTTGGGGTACCACACCGATGATCGTGTATATGGTGTGATCCAACTCAATCGTTTTTCCAACAACGTCACGGGCGCCGCCGTACTGCCGTTGCCAGAACAAATAGCTCAGCACCGCAACCGGCGCGGCATTCCCCCCAGGAGCGTCGGCCGGTATGAATTCGCGTCCCAACAGCGGCGGCACGCCCATATAAGTGAACAAGTTCGGGGTATACAGCCCGACTTGAACCGTGATCGGAAATTCCTCCCCGGTGAGATTCTGCTGCAAATTTCTCATCAAAAACACGTCATCAAGGGAAGCGCTCTTTCGAAGGTCCTGATATTGCGTGCCATTGACAAGTAAAAGTGGCCCACGGCCAGATTTGTCCCGCAGCTCGACGTGTACCATTCGATCCGCATCTTTGTAAGGATAGGGATCGAGGAGGACGCCATAGACGACGCTGAAGATGACAGTGGTCGCGCCAATTCCGAGCGTCAGCGAAAGCACGGCGGTAAGAACAAATCCAGGCGATTTGCGGAAAAGGCGAAACGCGTAGTGGATATCCTGCAAGAGGTCCCTCATAGCGCTCCTTTGAGCCAAGGACACTGGTTAGACGCCCGTCCGAGCGGATTGGTCGGTCGCACAGACATGAATACGTTCCAGCGAACGGAAGGTTCCATCTAAACTGGAAACTTGCGATTTGGGCCTCTAGCTGTGCACGACCGACCGCCAAGATTCAAAGCCCGACCCCTACCCAATCCGCGCACGGGACGCCGTCTTGAACTGGCCGACCTTGATGAGATCGAGAAATCCCTTTCGAGGTTTTGAGTCGGCCGGCAGCACGAACCTCGGGATGTGGCTATCTGTTATCAGGTCGAGAGCCTTGGCCTGAGTGAAGGCCGATCTCAAATTGCCAAGCTGCCTGCGAATCGTGGGATCAGCATCTCCTTCCTTCCGACGCCACTTTACATAGCGCCTGATTTTGAGCGCCGTAATAATCGGTGATCGGCATCCGCTTGAAAAACTTATCCCGCTTGTCGGCGCCAGCAAAAACTTCTTCCGTGAGCTTATTTCCGTCGCTGTCCGTTTCGCCTGTATGGCGCTTCGTTATAGAGCGGGGTTTGTGTTCGCGGTAGTAATCCAATAAAATGGCTCTCAGGTCTTCGTAGCGAATCCGCGAAACCTCGGACGGCAGAGGCCGCACGCCTTCAGCAGTCGCTCTTCGAGCATCGAGCAGTTGGCGGTAAGCATCTTCCGGGTCGTTGGTTTTGGAGTTGATGAACTTTTGCGTGGAGTCCTGGTAGAAGGCGTAGGGGGGCGAATCCCGGTATCGCTACCATTTCGCGTTTCAGGGTTGTACTTACAAACCCTGAGCTAAAAACGCCCTGGCTGCGGTTCGAATCCGGATCGCCGCGTTCAGTCGCTTAACATACTCGGGAGGGCACCGCTCGGCATGAGTTCCACCAGCATAAGTTCCCGCAATCCCGCAATTCCCCTCAGTAAGAACGATCACCTTCTCCGTTGGGTCGAAAAAATAGCCGAACTCACCCGGCCCGCCAAAATCCATTGGGTTGACGGCTCTCAATTCGAATATGACCAGCTCTGCCAGGAAATGGTCGCCAGCGGCACCTTCGTCCAGCTAAACCAGAAACTCTGGCCCGGCAGCTTCTATGCCCGCTCTGACGCCAACGACGTCGCCCGCGTCGAAGATCGCACCTTCATCTGCTCTTACTCCAAAGACGCCGCCGGCCCCACCAACAATTGGGAAAATCCCTACGACATGCGCCGCAAGCTCAAGAGTCTCTTCAATGCCGCAATGCTCGGCCGCACCATGTACGTGCTCCCCTTCAGCATGGGTCCCATCGGTTCGCCGCTCGCAAAAATCGGCGTTCAGCTCACCGATTCGCCCTACGTCGTCGTCAACATGCGCATCATGGCCCGTATCGGCCAACGCGTCTTCGACGAAATCGACAAAGGCGCTCGCGTTGTGCCTTGCATGCACTCCGTCGGCGCGCCGCTGGCTCCTGGCCAAAAAGACGTCCCCTGGCCCTGCAATAAAGAGAAGTACATCGTCCATTTTCCCGAATCGCGCGAAATCTGGTCGTACGGTTCCGGCTACGGCGGCAACGCGCTTCTCGGCAAGAAATGTTTTGCGCTGCGCATCGCTTCGAATATCGCGCGCGATGAAGGCTGGATGGCCGAGCACATGCTTATCCTCGGCGTCGAAGATCCCAAGGGCGAAAAAACGTATGTGGCTGCCGCATTTCCCAGCGCCTGCGGAAAAACAAATTTCGCCATGCTTATCCCGCCCAAAGGATTCGAAGGCTGGAAAGTCTGGACCGTTGGCGACGACATCGCCTGGATTCGTCCCGACGAAAACGGCTGCCTCCGCGCCATCAATCCTGAAGCCGGCTTTTTCGGCGTTGCTCCGGGAACCTCCGCAAAAACAAATCCCAACGCCATGGCCACGCTTTCTAAAAACACAATTTTCACCAACGTCGCGCTCACTCCCGATGGCGGCGTCTGGTGGGAAGGCATGACCGACGCGGCTCCCGCCGAGTGCCTCGATTGGCAAGGCAATCGCTGGACACCTGAAATCGCCAAACAGACCGGCGCGAAGGCCGCTCACCCGAACGCGCGCTTCACCGCGCCCGCTTCGCAATGTCCCACCATCGATCCCGCCTGGGAAGATCCCAACGGCGTTCCGCTCCACGCCTTCATCTTCGGCGGACGCCGCGCCACCACCATGCCTCTGGTCTACCAAGCTTTCAATTGGAGTTCCGGCGTGTATATCGGCGCCACCATGGGTTCAGAAATGACGGCTGCCGCTGTCGGCAGCACCGGCAAAGTTCGTCGCGACCCCATGGCCATGCTTCCGTTCTGCGGCTATCACATGGGCGATTATTTTCGTCACTGGATCAAGATGCAGCGCTCGCTTACCGTCACTCCGCGCATCTTCCACGTGAACTGGTTCCGCAAAGACGCCGAAGGAAAATTCATCTGGCCCGGCTACAGCGAAAATATGCGTGTCCTCAAATGGATTGTGGACCGTGCCCGCGTACGCGCCCAGGGCCGCGAAACTCCCATCGGCTGGATGCCCGATTACGACGATATGAAATGGACCGGCCTGGATTTTCCGCGCGAGAAATTCGACGCTCTCCAGGAATTCGACGGCAAAGCTTGGCGGCGTGAAGTCATCGACCACGAAGAGCTCTTCATCGAACTCCACGACCATCTCCCGAAAGAAATGGTCTACGAACGCGAACTCCTCATCTGCCGCCTGTAGCCAAGTCGCCCGTGACCGGCGATTTTTCCTTTAGTGTCGGTTCCTTTCTCCGTGTTTTTTCTCTTGCCGTATTGCAGCGGTGGCGCGAAACATCGGGCCCTCTCCGCTTCTGTAGAGCCGGGCTTGATTCCGGCTCTTTCCTTTGGTGCGCTTTCCTAGCGGCCACCTTCAGGTGGCCATCTTTCGTGTGCGCCAATCCTTGGCGGTGGGTTCAAGCGCCGCTCTTCGCCTTTTTGTTTTTGCCGTCATTCCGAGCGAAGCGAGGAATCTCTCTTTCCCTCCGCTCTTCTCACTCCTATCGCCGCCCTTTTTCCATGACACGAAAATGGTGTTTCTTAAATCGAATTAAATTTTTAGCACCACAAACCCCGAGTTCGTTTAAAGTATCCGGGTTGATCGCCGTTATCACGGAGGGCCAGTGAAAAATCGGCTTCAGCCTTGCAGCTCTCTTGAGCGCCCGATTCCGAGGCGCAAGTTCCTGGCGCAAACCGCAGCGGCCGCGAGTCTCACCATCGTTCCGCGTCGCGTCTTGGGCGGCATAAATTACGTCGCGCCCAGCGACAAGCTCAACATTGCTTTCATCGGAGTCGGCTCACAGGGTTTCCGCGTCATGCTGCACTTTTTGCAGCAACCAGACGTGCAGGGCGTAGCAGTCTGTGATCCCAATAAAATCGGTTTCAACCATCCGCAATGGTACACGCACGAATTCGCCAACTCTGTGCACAAGCTTCTGGCCGTGAACTCCGGCTGGGACTGGCTCAGTCCCGATCAGTCCTTGCAACTCACCCACTCGCTTCGCGCGCCTTCGGGCGTTTCCGGCCGCGAACCCTGCCAGAAAATCGTAAACGCTTATTACGGATCCCAGCAGCGCTCCGGCCAATACCAAGGATGCGCCGCGTACAACGATTTTCGCGAACTCCTCGAAAAACAGCATGACCTCGACGCGGTTATCGTCTGCACCACGGATAACCTGCACGCAACCGTTTCCGCTGCGGCCATGCGCAAGCGCAAACACGTCTTCTGCCAGAAGCCGCTCACCCATACGATCTACGAAGCCCGCCGCCTTGCCGAAATCGCACGCGAAACCGGCGTTGCCACTCAGATCGCTGTCGCTAATCAAGCGTCCGAAGACACTCGCTCGCTCTGCGAATGGATTTGGGCCGGCGCCATCGGCCCGGTCCGCGAAGTTTTGAATTGGTCCAGCCGGCCGTTCTGGCCACAGGGACTCGAGCGGCCCGCGCTGGCCGAAACTGTTCCCGAAGGACTCAATTGGGATCTCTGGCTCGGTCCCGCTCCTGAACGGCCTTTCAACCGCGCCTACTTGCCATTCGTATGGCGCGGTTGGAGCGACTTCGGCTGCGGCGCACTGGGCGACATGGGCTCGTACAGCTTCGATACAATCTTCCGCGTTTTGAAGCTCGAGGCGCCCGCCAGTGTCGAAGCCAGCTCCAGTGAACGCTACGAAGAAACATATCCTCTCGCTTCCCTGATCCGTTATAACTTTGCCGCCCGCGGCGAAATGCCTCCAGTTAGGTTCACCTGGTACGATGGCGGATTAAAACCCGCACGCCCGGACGAGCTCCCGGAAAATCTTCCGCTGCGCGGCGATGGCGAAGAAAACGATGAAGGCCTGCTGTTTATCGGCGATCGCGGTAAGATCCTTTGCTCGTTCCATGGCGGTAGCCCCAAGCTGATCCCCGAATCTAAAATGAAAACGTTTGTGCCGCCGCCGAAAACGCTGCCCCGCTCGCCGGGCAACGAACGCGAATGGCTTGATGCATGTAAGGGAAGCAAAACCAAGCCTGGTGGAAACTTCGAATTTTCCGGTATGGTCACGGAAACCCTGCTTCTCGGCAACGTCGCTACCATGCTTGGTGGCAGGCTCGATTGGGACCGCTCTAACCTTAAGGTCACCAATTCTGGTCAGGCCGAAAAATTCATACGCCCCGAACGGCGCTCCCACTGGGAACTCTAACCAACGCCTCTAATGAATTTTCTGAAGACCACAAGGAGCCACGAATGAATCTGACATCAAGGAGAACGTTCTTGAAGCAAACCGGAACACAAGCCGCCGCAGCCAGCCTTCTTGGAACAAGCGCTCTCAAACTCAGCGCAAATCCGCTCGGTCTCCCGATCGGATGCCAGACCTGGCCTGTAAAAGAAATGATTGCCAAAGATTTTCCCGGCACCATCAAGCAACTTGCCGAGGTCGGCTTCCAGTCAATCGAGCTGTGTTCGCCTGTTGGTTACAAGGAATTTGGCTTCAGCGGTCTCGCCAAATATAAAGGCCCCGAACTCAAAAAAATTCTCGCCGACAACGGCCTCAGTTGCGTCAGCTCTCATTTCGGTATTGAAGAATTGCGGGCCAATCAGGACGATCGCATTGCCTGGGCCAAAGACGTCGGCTTGACGCAAATGATCGTGCCCACTCTGAACGGTCCCAAGAGCCCCACGATGGATGACGTGCAGCGCGCTGCCGATGAATACAACAAAATGGCCGAACGCGCAGCCCGGGCCGGCATCCAGCAAGGCCTGCACAACGAGGAATTCGAACTATCCACCGTCAATGGCGAACGCACCTACGACATCCTGTTGCGTCTGCTCGATCCCAAGCTGGTCAAGTTCCAGTTCCAGGTTTCCACCATCTCCCGCGGCTACGATGCCGCCGAATATTTCGCCAAATATCCCGGTCGTTTCTTCTCGATGCACGTACAAGGCTGGTCCGCTCAGGAAAAGAAAATCGTTGCGGTAGGTCACGACTCGCTCGACTGGAAGAAAATCTTTACAGCGGCCAAAACCGCGGGCGTTACAACCTACTACGTCGAAATGAACCTGGAGCTTATGAAAGCCAGCGTCCCCTATCTCCGCCAGCTGCAGGTCTGAAGAAGTCGGTGGGCACAATGCTAAGAAAAAAAACTGAATGACAGATCCATTTCAGCGCACCGGCCTTCACGATCATGAGAACCGCTGAAGCATCAACGATGGCAACGCCGGCGCTGATCACTTACTTCCCGAAAACTCTCGCAACCATCACTCCCTTGCCTTCCGTGACCACAACAGTCTGCCCGGCGTTAACGTTCGACAAGCGATCCACTTGGCCGCTCGGCCAGCGAATCTCCACTGCGTCGGCTTTGCTCAACTGTCCCAGGCCGAACGTCAGCACCAGTTCATTGGCCGCAAGGTAGCTCGAACCGCTCTTCAGCATCTGCGTCTGCGCTCCGCCTGGCGAAGTCACCCGCACCACGGAGCCAATTCCATCGCGATTCGATTTCGTGCCAACTAATTTGACGCGAAGACTCTTATTGGCAGCAGCACCTTTCGCAGCAGCGTTCCGGGCCACATTTCGAAAAAGATGCACCGCGCCGCCATTCGTGGAAAGCAGCACATCCAGACGCCCATCGTTAAAAACATCAGCGTACGCAGCCGATCTTCCCACGCGCGCCGCAGCAAATTCCGCTCCCGCCGATTTCGTCACCTCCGCAAATTTTCCTTTGCCCAAATTTCGAAAAAGGTGCGGCGGCTCCGCGAACTTCACATTCACCTGCACCTTCTGAATGTCCGGATCAATGTGGCCGTTCGCCACCAGAATGTCCGGCCAGCCATCGAGGTCGTAGTCGAAAAAGAAACATCCAAACCCAAGCGTGAGCAGGGAAGCGCGGCCCACTTCGCTGCGTGGCGCTTCATCGACGAATAATCCTCTTCCTTCGTTGTGATAGAGCGAAAGCATTTGGTTCGAGAAGTTGGTGATCAGCAAACTGGTGTTTCCGCTGCGGTCGTAGTCGGCAGTGTCCACGCCCATTCCCGCGCGCGCCACGCCGTCTTCGCTGAACGCCACACCGGCGACGACAGCTTTTTCAGTAAACGTTCCATTGCCATTATTGCGATACAGCTTGTTCGGCTGCGTGTCGTTGGAGAAAAGCAAATCCGGCCAGCCGTCGTTGTCGTAATCGAGCATCGCAACGCCCAACGTTTTCGAAGTTGGTTCGCCGAGCCCCGCTTTTTCTGTCACATCGCTGAACGTGACGTTTCCCGCGCCGTCCTTACCCCGGCCTTCCTTTCCATTGTTGTGCCACAGGCGCACTGAAGTTCCTTTGTACGATTCCGGCGTGCAATAGGATTTGCTCTTGCCGTCCATCGTGCAATAGAGATCGGTCTCCGGCGACCACTGCACGTAGTTGCCAACAACAAGATCGAGTTTGCCGTCTTTGTCGTAATCGATCCAGGCAGCGCTGCTGCTGAATTCCTTCACGCCCGACAGTCCGGCTTTTTGGGTGACGTCTGTGAACGTTACGTTGCCCGCCTGGTCCGGGCCATTGTTGTGAAACAGCCGGCTCTGGCCGTACGCGGTGACGAAAAGATCGTCGTAGCCGTCGTTGTCGTAATCGCCGACCGCCACGCCGATGCCGTACATTTCGACGTCCAGTCCCGCCTTATGCGTCACGTCAGTGAAGGTGCCGTCGTGATTGTTGTGATAAAGCTTCGGCGTGGTGTGTTTCTGCCCGTGTCCCGGCCAGTCCGTTCCGTTCGCGAGGAAAATATCCGGCCACCCGTCGTTGTCATAATCGATGAATGCAACACCGGGGCCCACGGTCTCCGGCAAAAACTTTTTTCCAAACGCTCCGTTGTTATGAACAAAATGAATTCCAGATTTTGCGGTAACATCTTGAAACGTAACGCCAGCTTCTGCGCTTTGCGCGTTTGCAAAAGGAGAAAACAGAAACAAGAACGAAATCAGGATCGCGAGCGGTCGGCTGATTGCGAAATATGTCGTCAAGGTTTCTCCGCAGGATTCTTGCGGCCAACGCCCAGTGCATCGGCAACGCGATTGATGTAGTTGAACCAGGATGCAATCAATGTAATTTGTAAAATGCCTTTGTCGTCGAAACCTGCTGCGCGCAACTTATCCAAGTCCTCTGGACTGCATTGCACCGCATCTCTTGTAAGCTTCACGACGTAATCGCACATCGTGCGTTCCTGCTCGGTGATGGGCGCAGTGCGATAGTCGCGGCGCAGCGCCTCAATCAGCGAATCGTCCAACGTCACGCGACGCAGAAACTCTGCGTGAGATTCGATTCAATAGTGGCATCGGTTCGTGACCGACACCATCGTCGCAATCATTTCATGCTGCCTGCGCGCAAGCGGCAACTCCGGCGCCATCATCGCGCCAAACGCGCTGAAGGAATGAAACAGCACGTCCGGCAGCAGCGTGTGCGACGCAACAATTCCAGCTTCCGGCCCGTGGTCCACGGCGGGCACAGGAGTCGCGTACTCCTGGGGATACAGCTTGCGCTGTGCCTCCATCGCCGCTTTTACGCGCTCGTCATCCCACATCGAAACTGTTTTGATCCAGGTCATTCTATTTTCGTTCCTTGTGGAATTTCGAAATCAATCTTTTCCCGCCGATGATGCGCGAGATCGATCGTTTTGCTCTGCAGCAGACTTCTTCGATGTACTCGCCTTTTTGCCAGTTAACGCGACGGAAACATGTTCGTGAACCGACTGGCGCTCGTTATTGTCTTCAGGATGATTTTGCCGGTACGGTCCGGTGATCGCCTGCGACGATTCATCCGCCTTAAATCGTAGATAGCGGATTTTGTGCGCTTCGGCTTTGGCTTCATCGCCGAGGCCGTTGTAGCAGAGCATTAAATTGTAGTGGGCCTGCAAATCTTCAGGATCGATGGTAAGCGTGTATTCAAATTGCCGAGCAGCGTCAGAATATTTCTTCTGGAGAAAATAAATCCGCCCAAGTTCATTGCGCACCACGCGATCACGCGGGTATCGCATCAGCACACTTTGCAATTTCGCGATGGCTTCGTCGTACCTGCCTTCTTCCTTCAGGTCTCGTGCATAAAAATAATTTGCACGAGCAAGCTCCGGTTTGAGCGAAAGCGCTCTATTTAGAACTGTGAACGCGCCCGCGGTATCGCCTTCTTGCGTTCGGACACGGCCAATATTTACCCAGCCGTCGGCGTTTGCGGGATCGGCTTCCGTGGTTTTTGTGAATGCTGCTTCGGCTCCTTTGAAATCGTTCTGGAGAAACAGCCCAATGCCGTAGTCATTCCAGCGCATCCAGTCTTCTTTCGCGGCGACTGCATTCGGAGCTGGCACGGGATTCGACTTCCCAAGCACCGCAATGGTTTTCGTGTCTTCGGCGACGGTGATGATGGGCAGGTCGGGAATTGTCTTTAGCATACCCGCGACACCTGAAGTATCGCCGTGGAATGCGAATTTACGATCATCGTAGTCGGGAGTGGCAGCGCCTTTCGGTTGCTGCTGATCTTCTTCGCCCGCATAGGCGAATTGCGTATTGAACCACATGAATTTTCTATAGTTGAGTTTCGCGTGCAAATTAATCTTCTCGCCGGCATTCTCCGGAATGTGAATTCGATAGTGAACGGTGTCCGCAGCGCCGGGTGGAATCAGGTGAACGTAAACGACGGCGCGGTTTGACCAGGCGTTGCGTTTGTTGATGACGTTGCCATGGGCGTCGATTTGTTGCGAGCGATAAAAATGCGCGCCGGGCTCGACAGGGCCTTTGCCGTCATCTTCGACTTTGCCACTCCAGAAAAGAATTTGTCCCTTCTCATCAGTTGCTTGCAGCTCGAGCCACACGTCAAACGCGTCTACCGTACCGCCGGGGAAGAAGTGTCCAACCTTGCGCGTGCGGACCACAACCTCCACGCGGTAGTCGTCACCACGACGCACGGAAGCTTGCACACGGCCAAGTGGCGCCGTAATGGCGCGGACTTCGCCTTTAGGCCCTTGCGGCGAAGTCACCTCAGCCTCTTCGCCAACCGCGAACGTCGTCGAAAGTTCCTGTCCATTTGCCAGCGGAGAGGGCGAAACAGCTTCAGCTTTGCCCGCAGGCGAGATGGCGAAAACGTCGACGGTGACTTGTTTGTCCTGCAGGAACTTCACGCTCTGAGCAAGTTGTTCGGAGTCCAGGTTCGCAGTGGGTACCGCGGTGTTGGCGCCGGGGAAACGGTGGGAGTGAACAAAACCGTTGATGTTGCCTTCATCTTTCGAGGGCAGCAGCGGCATGTGGCAGTCCGCGCACGTCATCGGATTTGCCGGATAATAAAAGGAACGCGCGCCTTGCCCGGAAACGCCGCTGGCTTGCCAGTTGTCGTACTCATTGAAGCCGCGAACCCAGCGGTAGCGGTTCACCGGAACATCGAGGTGGACTTTGTGACAGCCGGAGCAGAATTCTGCAGTCTGTTCGCGCATGAAAGGCTTCAGGAACGTGCGGCGATGCGGCTCCGGGTTCACCTTCACCATGAAGTCGTGCAACGTGCGTATCACAGGATTTTCGCTGGCGGCGAGTTCATGCAATTTCGGATATTCGAGAACGAAGTCGCCCTGGCCCATGGTGCTTTTCACGTTGACGATGCTGTGGCACATCATGCAACTGAGCCCGGCTTGTGCCGCAGGAGTATTTTCAATTTGGCGAATCGGCAAATCGAACATTCCGCTGAAGAGCAGCGCGGGATCGTGACAGCCCGCACACCATTTGGAGGATTTCACCCCGGCGATGTCCTGCATGTACTCAATACTTTTGCGATACCACTGATTGTTGAAGGAAGAAAAGTGATGCGCTGAGCTGTTCCATTGTTTGTAGATGTCATTGTGGCAGCGCTCGCAAGCCTGCGATTGCATGAAATATTTCGCGGGAATGTTTTTTCCGTCTTTGGTTTGCGCGGAACTCGGGAAAAATTTCCCGGAGGGACCGTCGCCTTCACCGTCCATCGTTTCTGACGGCATTTTGGGATTTGTTACGCGGTAGCTGTTCTTCCAGGCAATTTCTCTCACCCACCAGGAGCCGGCAGCGACGGCAGCCAGCGTCAAAGCCAAGGCTGCGAAGCTTGCTGCTCCGGCAGCGAAACCTTTGCCAAACCAGCCGCGCCTAGCGAGCCAGGAACTTCCTACAAACAACACACCGACGGAACAGAAAACGATGTGGAGATAAAGCCAACCGCGCAAGCGGTGTGGCGTGCCGATCTTGATCAGCGCGAGGCCGAGCAAAGTTCCAGCTGCGATAAGAAGCCAACCGACGCGAAGTTCCCAGAAACAATCGCGAAAGACTTGCCGCAAAATGGGGATCAACAGAATGGCGAGCAAAATTCCGGCGCCAGCATGGAGGAGAAGGCCGCCACCGTAAATAATTGTCGCTGACGGAAACGAGTACAGGTAAATCGCCGAGAGCGTGAGAAGGAGAAGAAGTGCGAACCGCGAACGGCTCATAGCCCGTTTACCCCGGATAACAGAATCTGCGATGTGCCAAGCCCCGAGAAACACGAACGCGGCCGGAATAGTTTGGGGTATCCGACCGCGTCCTTAAGGGGTGCTCCCGAGGTGTTATGAAACTCGTAAATTCGGGCAGCGCAAGTTACTTTGTTGAAGTCATTTATAGAGGCGAAGGCGAAAGCGCACAATAATGGAAACATACTAGAGTTTAGAACCCTCGATAAGTCCTCTGGTTTCACTTACTTCATAGGATTTTCCGGCAGTGATATTCTTGAATTCCTGGGTGCCTCCGCCGGGCCATTCCACTGTCAAGCGGTCGATGCGGTCGGCTTTGCCTACCCCGAAGGTTGCGGCTAGCTCGGATTGCGACAGGTAGCTGGAGCCGCCGCGCACGGTCCGCATCTGGTTTTCGCCGCCATGATAGATGCGAACGACGGCGCCGATTGCATCGCGATTGGATTTCGTGCCGGTGAGATGCAGCCGCAGCGATCGGTTTCCGGAACGGATATCGTTGCGAAAAAGATAGGCCGGGCCGTTGTTCGTGGTGAGAAGCAAATCCACGTCGCCGTCGCGATCGAAGTCGGCGAAAGCGAGTCCGCGGCCGACGCGCGCGGTCGCAAAGTCGCCGCCGTGTGTGCCTGCTACATCCTGAAATTTTCCGTTGCCGAGATTCAGAAAAAGATGCGGAGGCTGCGCGTAGCCCACGTTGCCGCGAATGTTGCGAACGGTGTCGTCAATGTGGCCATTGGCAACGATAAGGTCGAGCCGGCCGTCGAGATCGAGATCGGCAAAAGCGCAGCCGAAGCCGAGGGTAGTTTTGGAAGGGCCACCAACCCCCGCGGAGATCGAGACATCGTCGAATTGTCCCGCGGAAGGCGAACGATAGAGGCCGACCATCTCATTGTCGAAGTTGGTGATGGCGATGCCGGGGCGGCCGGAATTTTCGAAATCGCCGACATCCACGCCCATTCCGGCTCGCGCTTTGCCGTCGGCGCTGAAGGCGAGGCCCGCTTCGACGGCAGCGTCCTTGAATTTCCCATTGCGCAGGTTGCGATAGAGCTTATTGGGTTGCGTATCGTTAGCGACAAAAAGATCGGGCCAGCCGTCCTGATCGAAATCGAGCATGGCCACACCAAGAGATTTGGAGCTGGTATCGAAAATTCCACTCGCCGCGGTGACGTCTTCGAATGTGCCGTTGCCGCGATTGTGAAAGAGCCAGCAGGTTTCGCCGCGATACGCTTCGGGCGTGCAATAGGATTTATTTTTTCCGTCGAGGCTGCAGAAAACGTCATGCTCGGGCGACCAGTTCACATAGTTGCAGACGAAAAGATCGAGATGTCCGTCGCGGTCATAATCAAACCAAAGAGCGGAAGTGCTGAACGCTTGTCGCCCGCCAAGCCCGCTCTGTTTCGTTACATCTTGAAACGTGCCTTTGCCAGTATTCCGAAAAAGACGATTTTGCCCGACGCAGGTTATGAGAATGTCCGGAAAGCCGTCATTGTTGTAGTCACTGACAGCGATGCCCATCCCGTAGAGTTCGACATCGAGACCGGCGACTCGAGTGACATCGGAGAAAGTTCCGTTGCGATTATTTTTGTAGAGCTTGAGCGTGGAGCGGCCGCGTTTATGACCGGGCCAATCCATCGAGTTCACGAGCAGGATGTCCTGGTAGCCGTCGGCATCGTAGTCGAGAAAAGCACATCCCGAGCCGAGCGTTTCTGGAAGAAATTTTCCGCCGTATGCGCCGCTGTTGTGACGAAAATCGATTCCAGCCTGCGTCGTAACGTCTTTCAATTGGAAGGATGGCTCGACTTGAGTCTCCGAGCCCATCGCCCAACGAGGCAACAAAGTGGTTAGGCCGGCGCCAGTGCTGAATTCCAGGAAGGTGCGCCGGTTCACGGCAGATTCACCAGCCCGTTCCGAATAGCGTAAACGACAAGCTCCGCGGTTTTGTGAATCCCGAGGCGATCCATGATGTTTGCGCGGTGCACGGAAACTGTGTTCACGCTCAGATCGAGCTCAGAAGCAATTTCCTTGTTCGATTTGCCAGCAACGATGTGCTGCAAAATTTCGAGTTCGCGGTTGGTGAGAGCGGCGTCGCGTTCGCCTTTCAATGATTCCGTGCGTGCAAGCTGCGGATCGATTACGGATTTGCCTGCGGCCACCTTCTTGATGGCGCTTGCGAGGTCAAGATCCATCGCATTTTTCAGCACATAGCCGCGCGCACCGGCGTCGAGAGCCTGGCGAACGAGAGTCTCTTCTGAATGCATGCTGAGCATGAGAATTGCGGTTTCCGGATGCGATTGCAGGATTTTTCTCGTAGCCTCAAGACCGGTCATTTCCGGCAGCGCACAATCCATCACAATCACCTGAGGATGCAATTTCTCCGCGAGCCGCACCGCTTCCACGCCGTTGCTGGCTTCGCCGACGACTTCGAGCGTTTCGTCGTCGTCCAGCATACGTCGAAAGCCGCGCCGAACGAGGGCATGATCGTCAACAAGGAGAACGCTGATTTTATCCGCCATGAGATTCCACTTTTTCCCGAGGAGCGATCATGCGCACCAGAGTGCCACGCCCGTTAGACTGCAGGTATTCAATATTTCCATCAATCAATTCGGCGCGCTCGCGCATAGCCACCAGCCCGATGCCGCGTTCGTCCTTTTGCGCGGAGATGCCTTTGCCATGATCTTCGACTTCGAGAACCAATGCATCCGGCTTGTACATCAATCGCACCCATGCTTCCTGAACTCCTGCGTGCCTGCTGATGTTGTTCAGCGCTTCCTGAGCGATGCGATAAACCTGCACGCCTGCTCCCGATTCTATGTTGAAGGGCGTTCCTGATTTTTCGTAATGCAGCGACAAGCCCATCTGACGCTCGACGGTAGGAATATACCAATCAAGCGTGCTTTCGAGACCAGCCTCTTCAAGCAGTACCGGATGCAAAGCCTGCGAGAGGCTGCGGATGTTATTCAGCGTGGACTGCGCGATTTCGCGGACTTCTTTCAGATCGGTGTGAAGTGGAGACGCTTCCGGAACCTGCTTGCCTGCGCGGCCAAGCAAAACACCGATTGCCGTGAGTACCTGGCCAAATTCATCGTGGAGCTCACGCGAAATATGGCGCAAGGTGGATTCCTGCGTATGGATCAATTTTTGCGCCAGTTCGCTGCGTTGTGCGGAAAGAAGTTCCAGGCGCGCGAAGATTTTCCGGTTTGAGAAGATGAGATAAAGACTGGTGAGAACGATAGCGACGAGCGTCGCGCCGAGCAACAGGTAGAGTTGCCGCTGAACGCCATCGTAGATTTTTGCAATTTGATCAGCGGCTTGTTCTTCGCCTTCGTTGTTTTGCACGAGCAATCGTGACACCGCTGTGCTGAGAGCTGCCTGACGAGCCTGCAGCGTGAACTGGATTTGGTCGCGCGCTTCTTTTTCTTTTCCCGAGCCTGCCAATTCGAACATGCGGTCGACGGCGTCCCAGAATTGCGCCAGGGATTGGCTGAGGAATTGGCGCTGATCCGCAGTGCGGGCGGCGGGCGAAAACTGTTCTTCCAATTTGAGCGCGGCGTCCAAGTCTTCTCGGATTCTCTGAAACTGCGCGCTCCAGGCAGTGAGCGGATACGGCTCGCGCGAATCTAGCATGTCCCGCATGGCCAGGCCGAGCGAGTTCAAGTCATTTTGTACGCGTAACAATTGCAAAGAGTCACGGCGATTGCGGTCCACCATATCGCTTTGCAATACGCGCAGGCCGGCGAGCTGAGAGCGGGTATAAAACGAATAAACCAGGACAGCCGTCAGCGTCAGAACCAAGCCCAAGAGCAGGGCGGTGGCGGGCGAAGACTGAGCGGAAGAAGCTTTGCGCACGCGCAGAGGATAACCTCCCGCGACTGCTCGCGGCAAATTGAAAGGCGTGTTGCGGTGAGCAATCGAACTTTTTGCATAACTCTAACGTAAAAGTAAGAGTGGAGAGAGTTGCCCAGAATAACGATTTTCTATACTATTTGTTGCACGCAGACGCGTCACCTTGGACAGCTTCTTGGCTGCCCTTTCTCTGGTCGGGAGGCGTTATGAAGTTTCATCGGGTGTTGTTTGTCGCCAGTTGTGTGCTGCTACTCTGCTGCGTTTCTCCCGCATTCGGCGATGACATTCCCAAGGCCGCATGGAGGCGTCCGATCGGACAGTCGCTGCCTAATGCCGGCACGAGCAAGCCCGCGTTGGGGCCCGGCCATATCGACGACGGCTACTGGCAGGGCGCACCAGTTGGCGGTTTTGGAGCAGGTACGTTTTCGCGGAGCTATCGTGGCGATTTTTCGCGGTGGCATTTGCAACCTGGCGTTCACAAGTTTCAGGCGGTGTACGCGAACCAGTTCGCGATGTTTGAGAAAGCTGAAGACGAAACCAGCGGCGTGGCAAAGGTCTTGTTCACCGGGCATCCGGAAGGGAATTCGCTGAAAAGCTGGAGCTGGGACTATCCGGTTGGTGCTGGAGACTATGCGGCGCTGTATCCGAAGTCGTGGTTCGATTATCGCTGGGACAAATTTCCCGCGCATGTGACTCTCGAGCAATTTTCGCCGGTACTCCCTGACAATTACAAGGAGACGAGCTATCCGGTGGCGGTCTTCCGCTGGCATGCGGAAAATCCTACGAAGAAAAGAATCACCGTCAGCGTGCTGCTTTCATGGACGAACATGCTCGGATGGATGCGCGGATACGGACGTGATTTTCGCGCGGGATTGAATGAAGGAAATTTTAACCGCTTCAACTCTGAACACCTGGGCAGCGAAATGATGAAAGGCGTGATGTTCGAACGCAATCGCGGCGGGAAAGAACTGAATGCGTGGGACGGCCAGATGACGATTGCGTCGCTGCAATCGCCTGGGGTCGAAGTGACGTATGTTACGACGTACTCGCCGGAGGGGGATGGCAGCGAAGTGTGGAACTCGTTTGCGAAAGACGGGAGTCTATCGAATACCGATGCTCCGTGGCTAAGCAGCGGTGAGCCGTTGGCGGGTGCGATTGCAGTGAAGTTCACGTTGGCGCCGGGCGAAAAGAAAACTGTGCCAATGGTCATCGCGTGGGATTTGCCGGTAACGGAATTTGGTTCAGGACGAAAGTGGAACCGGCATTACACGGATTTTTACGGGAAGAGCGGCGAGAATGCGTGGGCGATCGCGCGCGATGGACTGCTGAATGCAAAGAAGTGGAGTGACGCGATCGATGCGTGGCAGGCCCCTTACGTCAATGATGAATCGAAACCAGGGTGGTATCGCGGCATGTTGTTCAATGAGCTTTATGTTCTTGCGGATGGCGGCTCGTTTTGGGGACGGCCGGTTGGCGCGGACAAAAAAACACCGCCGACGTATTCGTTCATGGAGTGTTTTGATTATCCGTACTACGAAACGTTGGATGTGCGATTTTATGGTTCGATGCCACTTGTAAAATTCTGGCCGGACATTGACAAGCAAGTGATGCGCGATTTCGCGGACACGGTGCCGAAGAACCTGAGCGATCGCATGGTGTGGATATGGAAGTCGATTCACTCCGGGCAGGCGGCATTCCGTGAACGCAAGACCAAGGGCGCGGTGCCGCATGACATGGGTGTCCCGACGGAAGATCCATTCTTCCAGGTGAACCAATTCAGTTGGCAGGACACGAATGGCTGGAAAGACCTCAACTCAAAATTCGTGCTGATGATTTATCGGGACTATGTGCTGACGGGAAGCAAAGACAAAGAATTCTTGCGCTACACGTGGCCGGCGACTCAGGAAGCACTGGTGTACCTGGGAAAATTTGATCGCGATGGCGATGGAATTCCCGACAATGACGGTTATCCGGATCAGACGTACGACGAATGGGTAGTGCGAGGCGACAGCGCATATTCGGGAAGTCTGTGGCTTGCTTCGTTGCGCGCAGCGGAAGAGATTGCGAAAGAGCTTGGGGAAGCAAAAGCCGCGGCTCACTACAACGAACTCTTTGCCAAGGGGCAAAAGAGCTACATCGCGAAATTATGGAACGGAACGTATTTCCGTTATGACACGGAAAGCGAATACAAGGACAACATTCAGGCTGATCAGCTTGCCGGGCAATGGTACGCGGACGTGACAGGGCTTGGCGACATCGTGCCGCGAGAGATGCGCAGCAAGGCGCTGAAAACAATCTACGACAATAACGTGATGAAATTTGCGAACGGTGAAATGGGAGCGGTGAACGGCATGGCCGCCGACGGCACGGTCATTAAAACAAATGAACAGGTGCAGGAAGTGTGGACAGGCACGACGCTGGCGCTGGCGGGATTCATGCTTGGCGAAGGAATGAAGAAAGAAGCGTTTCAGACTGCGTGGGGAATTTATCACGTGAGTTACGAAACGAAAGGCTACTGGTTCCGCACGCCGGAAGCGTGGGACATCACGGGAAACTATCGCGCGTCGATGTACATGCGGCCAGCGGCGATCTGGGCGATGGAGATGACGCAGCCGCCGAAACGGTCCGTACCTGTTTCAGGGTCTGTACTTAGAAACCCTCCTGTCGAAAAGAATCGCGGCGCGGCGGAGTCAGTTGCGGGTCTGCGGGCGAAGTAACGCGACCACCGCAAGCATCACCGCGCAGCCAGCGAGCGGTACAAGCAGCCCTATGCGCAAGCTGCCTGAATATCGTGAGACCACTCCCACTAAGGTGGGCATTGTGGAGGCGCCTCCAGCGGCCAGAGCAAACATCACGCCGCCTACTTTGCGTGCGCGAGCGCCAAACCACTTGGAAAGCCACGCGATGTAAATCGGATAGATACTGGCCAGCCCCAATCCTGCGAACAATGCGCCGCCAAATAGCATCACCGGCGTGTGTGCGATAAGAAAAACAGACAGGCCGGTTGCCGCAAGCAGAATTCCTCCCACGGCAACGTGTACTTCTTTCAATCGGAGAAGGACCGCCGCTGCTGCTCCGCGACCGCTGAGCAGTCCAGCAAAGAAAAACATGGGCGCGAGGGTGAACGTGTTGCTACTCCACGTTGCCGCTCTGCGCGCGTGGTCCGCGGCCCAGTAGGAAATTCCATTTTCTGTTCCGACGTAGACGAAAAATAAGATCCCGAGCATGATCGCAACGCCAAGTCCAGCGGCCTTGGCGGTTGGTCCTTGAGAAGAAGACTCTTCTTCGTGCGGGGGCTTCCCGAAATGCATTCGCAAGAGTGCGAGTGACAGCAAGACGCAGACTGCTCCGACGACATAGAGGAGCAGGGGAACGTGCGCTGTGCGCACCGTCAACATCGCGAGCGGCGAAGACGAAATCGCGCCAGCTCCCCAGGCCAGATTCATGACATTCAATGCGGTAGCACGGCGTTCTCCGTACGTCTCGCCCACCCACAGATTTGTTCCCGGAGTGGCGAGGCCATAGCCCAGTCCGTAGATGCCGCTCGCCACAAGAGCTAGCGCAAACGTTGGTGCGTTGAGCAAGACGAATCCAATACCCAACATGGCGAGCCCTAACGTGATGGCAGGTTTGAATCCCTTCGCGGAGGTGAGCGCGCTTGAGAGGAAGACTCCCGTAAGCGATGCGGAAAATTGTACAAGTGAAAAAAGGCCTGCCTGGCTATCATTGAGCAGCCATTTCGCCTTGAGGACGGGAATCATGGGCCCGATGAAGGTGATCACGATTCCGTTGACGATAAAGCCCCCACACAGAAGGAGGAAAATCAGATTCTGGACCGATTTTTCCCTGACCGGGAGAATTTGCGTTTCTGAGGGCATCATGGCATTTTGCAGGAGCAGGACCATCCGCGCAATGCCGCTTCATGTGTGCTGGTGTGAAAGAATTCTTGTGAACGAGGACGGTTCGAATGATCGATGTCGGCGTCGTGGGTTTCGGTCTTGGCGGTCGCGCGTTTCACGCACCAATCATTCATGCCGTGCCGGGCTTGCGGCTGGCGGCGATCGTTGAACGCAGCGGAAGCTCGGCGCGCGAAATCTATCCGGACGCGAAAATCGTCCGCGATATCGAAGAGTTGCTGGCGATTAGATCCATTTCACTGATTGCGATCGCCACGCCGAACGAGACGCACTTTCCGTTTGCGAAACGTTGCCTGGAAGCGGGGCGCCACGTCGTGGTGGACAAGCCGTTTACGAGCACGCTTGCGGAAGCGCGCGCGCTTGTTGAGTTGGCTCGCAAGCATGATCGAGTGCTTACGGTATATCAAGACCGCAGATTCGACGGTGATTTTCGCACCGTGCAAGAACTGCTCGCCAAAGGCTCACTCGGAAAGATTGTTCGCTTCGAATCGGCATTTGATCGTTGCAGGCCGCAGATCAGGGCGAATTCGTGGAAGGAAAAGCCTGCGCCGGGCAGCGGCGTGTTTTTTGATCTTGGGCCGCATCTGGTGGATCAGGCGCTGCAACTTTTCGGCCCGCCGGAACACGTGCTTGCGGACATCCGTATCGAGCGCGAAGGCAGCCTCACCGAGGACGCATTCGACCTGACCTTGTATTACAAAAACGGTCTGCGCGCGAACCTTATGGCAAGCATGCTGGCTCCCGATCCGCGCCCGCATTATCGCATTCAGGGGACGCGTGGCGTCTACGTGAAACATACTTTGGATCCGCAGGAAGCGCTGCTTCGCGCGGATCATCCGGCGATGGGAGATGATTGGGGAGTGGAGCCCGAAAAAGATTGGGGCACGATGACATTGTGGAGTGAAGGCGAGTTAACGCATGCAAACGTGCCCACGTTGCGCGGCGATTACCGCGACTTTTACGCGCAGGTGCGTGACGCCATCGAAGGACACGCAGCCCCTCCCGTAACACCGGAGGAGGCTTTGCGCTTGATGTATACGCTGGAATTGTGCGTAGACAGCAGCCGCAAACGCGCGCCACTGCCGTGGGCGTTCAGTGCATGAGGACGAATCGGCAGGAGACAGTGACGGGCAGGTTCCACGTATAATGAATGAAGAGTCCAGGAGCACAAATCTTGCCACGCACGATTGAGCTCGCGCCTTCCATCCTCTCCGCGAATTTCGCGAATCTCGCAGCGCACGCGCAGCAAGCGCTCGATGGCGGAGGTTCGCTCCTGCACCTAGACATCATGGACGGTCATTTCGTGCCAAATATCACCATCGGCCCGCCGGTTGTAGCGTGGCTGCGCAAGGCGCTCCCCGAAACGATTTTTGATTGCCACCTGATGATCGAAAATCCCGATGACTTTATTCCCGCATTTGCCGAGGCGGGCGCAAGCTGGATTTCCGTGCACCAGGAAGCTTGCGTGCATCTCGATCGCACGCTGCATCACATTACGGATCATGGATGCCAGGCTGGCGTGGTGCTGAATCCCGCAACTCCGGTGGACACGCTGAGCGATGTTCTGGATCTCGTCCATCACGTTCTGGTGATGTCCGTGAACCCAGGTTTCGGCGGGCAGCAATTCATTCGCAATTCCCTAAAGAAGATGGAAGCATTGGCAGGAATCAGAAAAGAGCGCGGCTTAAACTTCCGCATCGAAGTAGACGGCGGTGTGGCGCTGGATACCGTTGCGGACGTTGTGCGCGCAGGCGCGGAACTACTGGTCGCAGGCAACGCCGTCTTCGGTCACGGTGACGCCAAGCAAAATGCAAAGCAACTGCTGGATGCAGCGCGGGCAGCGACGCTTACGCGCGCGTAGCCGACAAGTTTTCTTTACTGTTCCTGGTAATTCCAGGTCAGCCCGCCATCCAGGAAGAATGTTGTTCCCGTCGCATAGTTTGATTCTTCAGAACCGAGGAACACGGCCATTGAGGCTACGTCGTCCGGCGTGCCTAGCCGTTTGAGCGGAATATTTTCCAGCAGCGCACCGAGTTTTGCGGGATCGTTCAATAAATTCTTGTTGATCGGCGTTTCAATCGCTCCAGGCGCGATTGAATTGATGGTGATGCCGAGAGGAGCAAGTTCAATCGAGAGATTTCGGGTCAGCATTTTCACGCCACCCTTGCTGGCGCAGTACGAAGCAAAATGAGGGAAGGGGAGTTCCTCGTGGACGGAGCTGATGTTGATGATCTTTCCGCCTGCCTTCACCGCCATGCGATTCTTCACAAAGGCCTGCGTGATGAAAAACAGCCCTTTCAGGTTGACGTTGAGCACGGCGTCGAAATCCGCTTCCGTGGCATCCCAGAAGTCGGCGCGGCGCTCGAGTCCCGCGTTATTGACGAGGATGTCGATTTTGCCGAACTGAGCCGCGGTGTCCGCGATAAATTTCTGTCCGTCGTTGACGCTGCTGACGTCGTACTGAAATCCCGCGACCTTGCGCCCGGTCTTTGCAATATTTGTCACCGCTTCGTCGGCGCCTGCCTTGTTTGACCGGTAGCAGAACGAGACGTCCGCTCCTTCTTCGGCAAATCGCTGCGCAATAGCCATGCCTATGCCCTGGCTTCCACCCGTGATTGCCGCCACTTTTCCTGCAAGCCTGTTACCCATTTCGCCTCCCGTCACTTTCACACTGTCAGATACGGGTACAGGCAAATAGTTGCACGAAAACTGTTATGTGGCGAGAAACACGACTCCAGTGTGCCGGCGCGAACGCGTCGTGCGATTCAGCGATACAACAAAAGAGAACCGGTCTGAAGATGTGTCGTTCGAACAAGCGACGACACCAGCGTCGCCCCGGACGTCTGCCGGTGGCAGTTATGAATACTGTCTGGCACTGATCACTTGGCGGCGATCAATGTGGCTTGGCTGGCGACACATTTCCAGGTCTGATCATACTTGATCCACGTATCGGTGAATCGCTCGCGATGAACGTACGGCTTACCTTTCTCCGTACCTTTGATGCGGAATATTCCGACGACCACGGCGGCGTTGCCGTAGACCTGCACGTTAACTTGCTCGTTTACCGCCTGAGAGGGCTGGTATTCCGGAGCTTTGATGCTGGCAAGAAATTCACTTTTTGATGAAACGCTTCCATCAATTTCTACGGCAATGAAAGTGTTTGCAAGCAGCATGTCCAGAGCTTTGGTGTCCTTGGCTTCGATGGCGTGATTCCAGGCAGTTTCCAGACCGAGAACGCGGCCGCCTTCGTCACTTGC
>Ga0137403_10002098_pt1 | contig 24593 bp, 22 predicted proteins | sample CZOMad2_1_16fung_FD_122057 | JGI IMG/M metagenome (GOLD analysis project Ga0137403, IMG submission 122057) | Vadose zone soil fungal communities from Angelo Coast Range Reserve, California, USA - CZOMad2_1_16fungal (Hybrid Assembly) | ecosystem: Environmental > Terrestrial > Soil > Vadose zone... | reverse complement strand
TCTAAATCTTCCGCGACGTGTTTGGAGACAAGAATGTGTCCGGCATCTCCGCAGGACATGACCCGTTGCGCCATGTTGAGGCCGGCTCCGGCGAGGTTGGGCCGATTATTCACATCGACCACACCGCTGACCGGTCCGCTGTGAATGCCCATGCGCAATCGCAGGCGCGGATGGTCTTTGCCCGCGCGGCTGATCTCGACTGCGCACTGCGCCGGCGCTTCGGGACTGGTATAAAAGACCAAGGCCATACCATCGCCGGTCGCGATCTTGAGTAACCGGCCCGCTGCTTCGGCTTTCTGAAACTGTTCTGAGCCGCGCGCGACCTGGGATAACTCTTCAACCGCCGCATTCTGGTCATTAATCGAGAGCTTCGAGTAGCCCACAATGTCGATGAACAAGACATGCGCGATCTCCAGCGCGATCTCTTTCTTGATCTCTGTGGACATGGAAGGCGAGCGCCCCCGGCACTTGTATCCAGCTCGGATTATCGCCCTTTTCTCAGGCAGGTCTAGACGAAAGCGTCCCTTCGCTGCGTGATTAAGGAACGCGCCCAGCAACTTGCTCACCCGCATTCAAGCCGTGTATTCTTCCACCGCGTATTTGGTCCCCGTAGTTCAACGGAGAGAACAAGGGTTTCCTAATCCGGGCTGTTCTCCTTCGCACGAGGGGATAGCATCTCCTGAAGCTGCTAAGAAGCACCAAGACCAGCCGGTCGGCGACAATTATCTGGCAACAAATGGCGACGGAATGGAATGTGAGTTTGTTTTGCTGTCCCTTGCCTTGGAGTCGAGCCAGCCCAACATTGAGATATGAAAGCTCGACTGGTCAGATTTGGCGAGATCGAGGTTGAGGGAACGCGCTACACACATGATGTCGTGATCGACGGCGGCAAAGTACGGAAACGGAAGAAAGGACCTTCCAAACAATTCCGCGAAAAGTTCGGCCACACGCCGCTTTCAGCCGGGGAAAGAATGCCCTGGGCCGGCAAGCGGCTGATTGTCGGGACCGGCGCTTATGGCGCGCTTCCGGTAATGGACGAAGTCCTAGTGGAGGCGAAACGGCGCGGTATCGAGATCATTAGTAAGCCCACATTGGAAGCATGTCGCCTGCTGGAGGAACTGAAGAAGGGCCAGGCATACGCCATCCTGCATTGCACGTGCTGACCGGGATTTGGGAGACTGAATCGCGGGTCACCACTCGTTGAGATCGCGACGCTGTCCCAAAAATTCAAACGTCGAGCGTTGCGGCAATGAAAGATCTGAGGATGTCGTTATCGCCCAAGGCGAACATCCATCCAAACCGCCAGCGATAGAACCGCGCCGCGCGCGATAAATTTAAATTCGGGTGAAACTGCCAGCAGTGTCATGCCGTTTAGCAGGGACGCCATGATGAGCGCACCGAAAAGAACTCCCAGTACTGTGCCGCGTCCTCCCCTCAAGCTGACTCCGCCAATGACGCACGCGGCTATGGCATCGAGTTCCATGAGATCGCCCACTGTCGTTGTCGAAGCGCCGGAGTAGGCAGTCTGCATGAAACCAGTGATCGCGACGATGGCTCCCATTATGCTAAACGAGGCGACAACCACTTTCTCGACCGGAATACCGGAAATGACCGCAGCTTCCTCGTTGCCGCCAATCGCATAAAGATAACGTCCGAACGGCGTGTGCGTGGTGAGAACATAAATAGCGAACGCAATCAGACCGAGTATGACCGCTGATAGTGGGACGCCGTGGAATTTGTTTGTCACTACGACGAAGAGAAAGATGAGTTGTGCGGCAAGAAACAGTTTGAGGAAGACAAGTTCTCGATCTTCGACGGCAAATCCGTAACCCTGGCGCGCCTTGCGCGACCGAAGTTTTGCGAAGATCAGCGCAGTGACGATCAACGCGGCCAGCACGTAACCGACAATTGGCGGCAAATAAAAGGTGGTGAGCACCGAGTAAAGATTGGCTTGCCCGCCTTGCACGATCGGAATCGTGGAATTGTGAATGACGAGCCAGAACAATCCTTTAAAAATAAGGAGCCCGCCCAAAGTAATGATGAAAGCCGGTATTTTTTGGCGCACGATCAAATTACCCATGAAAGACCAAATAAGAACGCCAGCGACCAAAGCTATTCCCATCGCGAGGGGCGCCGGCCATTTGTGCTCGAAGACAAGAACGCTGGCGATACCGCCAAGAAGACCGACACCGCTTCCGGCCGACAAGTCGATATTACCCGGAAGAATCACCAGCAGCATCCCGATGGCGAGCGTGGCGGTGATCGATAGCTCAGTCGTGAGCAGCGAGAGATTGCGCGCGCTGAGAAATTGTGGCGACACGATGGCGAAGAACGCGCAAATCACAACGAGCGCTATCACCAACGAAAAATCGCGAAATGATCTTCTTGATTGCATCAAAACGCGTCTTCTAATTCGTCATTTCAGGTGAGTATCACCCGTCTCTGTCCCATGGCCGCGGCGAGCAAATTCTCTTGCGTGGCTTCGTCGCGATTGAATTCACCGCCGATGCGGCCTTCATGCAGGATCACGATACGATCGCTCATCCCGATCAATTCGGGCAGTTCGCTCGATACGAGCAGGACAGCTTTGCCCGCATCGGTTAGTCGATTGATGATCTCGTAAATTTCCAGCTTGGCGCCGACATCAATTCCTCGAGTCGGTTCATCGAGGAAAATCACGAGCGGCTCGGTCATGAGCGCCTTGCCCAGGACAACCTTTTGCTGGGTACCGCCGGAGAGTTTCGCTACCAATTCTTCCAGTGTCGGCGCCTTCACGCGGAGCGATTGAAAAAAGTGATTGTTCTTTTGGAACTCAAGCCCTTGATCAATCAGACGTTTCGTCGTCAGCTTCGCTAAAGACGACAGAGAAAGATTGAAGCCGATCGTTTTATCCAAAATCAATCCGTAGCGGCGACGATCTTCGCTCACAAGCACCATCCCCTCACGAATAATTTCTTCCGGCTTCCACACGCGCAGTTCGCGGCCTTTGAGGTGGACGGAACCGCTCAATCGCGTGCCCCATGCGCCAAACAAATGCATCAGCAGCTCGGTGCGACCTGCACCCATCAAACCGCCGATCCCGAGAACTTCGCCAGCGCGCAATGAAAAATTGATGTCGGCAAGAAAGCAGTCGCCGGAATGAGGATCGGCAACACTAAGGTTTTCAATTTCGAAGGTTGATGCGCCCAGCTTTGACCGGCGGCGCGGAAACAGGTCGGTGATTTCGCGCCCGACCATGTGCTTGATGATTTCTGCTTTGTTCGTTTGCTTGGTGTCGAGCGTGGCGATGGACGCCCCGTCGCGGAGCACGGTAATTCGATCGCAAACCGCGAAGATTTCATCGAGTTTGTGCGAGATGTAGATGCTCGCGATTCCACGACTCCGGAGATCGCGCAGAATATCGAGCAGAATGAGGACTTCGTGTTCTGCCAAAGCAGCGGTCGGCTCATCCAGGACCAGGATGTTGGAATTTTTTGAAAGCGCTTTCACGATTTCCACCAGCTGTTTCTGTCCCATTCCGAGCTTTGCGACCGGCTCGCCCGGATCGATATTGACCTTGAATTTTTGCAAGAGCAGCCGCGCTTCGTGATACACCTTGTGCCAGTTAATAAGCCCACGTGCGGTGCGCGGCTCTGAGCCGAGGAAAATGTTTTCGCCCACCGTCATGTCGTTAACGAGCGCGAGTTCTTGGTAGATGACGGCGATGCCGGCGTTCTGGGCGTCCGCAAGCGAACGGAACTTTGCAACCTGCCCGTGAATGAAAAAATTTCCCTCGTATGAACCGTACGGATAAATGCCGGAGAGCAGCTTGATCAACGTCGATTTACCGGCGCCGTTTTCGCCGGAAAGCCCGTGGATTTCACCTGAGCGCAGATCGAATCCGACGGCCTTGAGCGCTATGACGCCGGGAAATTTCTTGGTGATGTTGTCCGCCTGAAGGACGACCGGATTCATGGGCGGTTCCTTAAATGCATCAATCTGACTGCTGTGCCGCGGGCAGACTGCGATAGACTTCCGCGGCCTTGTGAAAGCCATCTTTCACGACGGTGTCCATCATGTTTTCCTTTGTGACCACAACCACGTCGAGCAGAATTGAAGGCACTTCGATTTTCCCGTTATTGATTTTACCTAGAGCGAAAACCGGTTTGCTTCTCGCCATTTTTGTTGCCGCCTCCGCGGCCTGCTTGGCAAGCTGCGAAAGCGGTTTGTAAATCGTCATCGCCTGGGTGCCGTTGACGATCCGCTGGCAAGCGCTCAACTCGGCATCCTGACCGGTGACGAGAACCTTGCCGGCGAGGCCTTCTTCGCTCAGCGCCTGAATTGCGCCGCCGGCCGTGCCATCGTTTGACGCCAGGATTGCATCGAAATTTGCGCCGGCTTTTGTAATTGCCGCGCTCGCGATCTTCTTTGCGTTTTCGGGTTTCCAATCCTGCGTCCAGTCTTCATGCACGACTTCGATCTCGCCGCGGTCGATTAGCGGCGCGAGAACTTTGTCCTGGCCTCGCTTATAGAGCAGCGCATTGTTGTCGGTTTTCGCGCCATAAATACGCACAATCTTTTTCTTTCGGTCCTTTGGGAGATGATCGACAAGAAACTGGGCCTGCAGCTCGCCCACTTTCTCGTTGTCGAAAGTCATATAAAGATCGAGGTCGCAATCGGTGATCAACCGATCATAGGCGAGCACAGGAATTCCCGCGTCATGTGCCATGTTGACGGCTTTCGCCATCGCACCGCCGTTATGCGGAACAATGACAAGCACATCAACGCGCCGGCTGATCAATGCCTGGACGTCGCTGATCTGACGCGTGTCATCGCTGTTCGCTGATTGCACGAGCACGTCCGCGCCAAGCTCCCTCGCGCGCGTCACAAACAGGTCGCGGTCTCCCTGCCAGCGTTCCTCTTTCAGAGTGTCCATCGAAAGACCAATCAGAGGTTTGGCGCGCGCCCTGACGCTTTCCGTGGAAGAACCGCTCCGCGAAATAACAAAACCTGTGATCAGGCTGACCACGCAGGAAGCGACGACCAGAAATATTCTGAGTTTCATTGCAATTTATGGCGCCTTTGGCTTGGCGCGGCATGCGCATCGAACTTTGGAGGAACGTTCTCAGCCGCAACGCTGATTAATGGGACCAGGAGTAGAACAAAAACGCGACACTTCATCTTGCCGCCGATTATCGCTGGTGGGGCGAGACGAAGCCAGCCCGAGTGGAGTGAACTGAGCAATTGAAAAGACGCTCTTGCGCCTCATTATCTCCGAGCATGTAGCGAACTTGTTGTGCCCTATCCCTTGCCTTGGAGGTCGAGCGAGCGGAACATTGAGATATGAAAGCTCGACTGGTCAGATTTGGCGAGATCGAGGTCGAGGGAATGCGCTACACACATGATGTGGTGATCGACGGCGGCAAAGTACGGAAACGGAAGAAAGGACCTTCCAAACAATTCCGCGAAAAGTTCGGCCACACACCCCTTTCGGCGGGGGAAGAAATTCCCTGGGGAGGCAAGCAGCTTATTGTCGGGACCGGCGCCCATGGCGCGCTTCCGGTAATGGACGAAGTCCTGGCGGAGGCGAAACGGCGCGGTATCGAGGTCATTGCGGCGCCCACATTGGAAGTCTGTCAGCTGCTCGAGGAACTGAAGAAGGGCCAGGCATACGCTATCCTGCATTGCACGTGCTGACCGGATTCCGTGCAATGGTGAGCCGTCTCAGCAATATCGCAGAGCTAGTCGACCATCACTTCCTGTGGTGTTCCAAACAAGCAGCTGACTCTTAACCATCGGAACTTAGAGGCAAATTGGCCGACGCTACCGAAGACGCTACGGATTCAGAGCGCGGAGTTGATTTCGGTCGCTAACCCCGTCCCAAAGCAGTTCAGACCAAACCGTAAACGCGCACCAGCTGCTGTTTCCCCTTTAATTTTCGCTCTCCTAGATCAATGAAATTTTCACCTGTGGCAAGATGTTCGCGGAAATCGGCTGAAAACAAAATCTGCCGATCCAGTTCTTTCATGAGCGATTCGAGACGGAAAACGGTGTTAACAGCATCTCCAATGATAGTGGCGTCGCGCTGAGCATCGAGGCCGAAATTGCCGCACGTGACTACGCCGTAATGAAGCGCAATGCCAACCCGAAACGGCTGACCGTCGCTCCATTTCACAGTTGCAGCGAGCGCGAGCAATTCGCGCGCGATCCGCAGCGTAGCGGCGCAATCGGCGCCATCTGACTCGCAACCGCCCCAGTAGGCAAGAAGTGCATCGCCGATGAATTTATCGACAATGCCGCCGTTTTTGTTCACGAGGTTTCCTGCTTCGCGGAACCAGATGCCAAGATGCTGGGCAAGGTCGGAACTGAAGATTTTTTCCGCTATGGTACTGAAACCGCGAATGTCGCAGACCAACAATGCGACGGATCGAATGGCGGCGGCCGTGCTATCGATGGAGCCAGCGACAGTGGGTTCGAGCTGAGTCGTAGAAAAATCCTCCTCGATCTGCTCGAAGCGCAGCTCATTATGAGCAATCCGGATTCGCGCGCCTTCGCTCAATGTTGTCGGCATCACCACGCGCTGGTCATCGACGAAGGTGCCGTTGCGACTCCCGAGATCGATGAGTTGATAACGATATCCGTCGTGACACCGAAGAAGAGCGTGCTGACGGGAGACGAGTGGGCTGCCGTGCAGGCAAATGGTGTTGTCGCTCGTGCGTCCGATAGTGGCTGTATTGCCAATAATGAGCTCGAACGGCTCGCCGACGCTAGGCGTGACCTGAAGTCTGGCAGGCATAAGGGTGAGTCGGATTATCTGATATCGAATCGCGCGCGACAAGGTCGCGTTGTTGGGCGACGAATAGTCGTTATAATTGGCCCCGTCGATGCCGGAGAGAATCAGCTTCGATCATTATCAAACCCTCACTCGTGAGGATGGCTCGCCCGTCGAGCTCGGCCGCGGCGCGATGGGAATCACGTATAAGGCGTTCGACACAAACCTGCGGGTGAATGTCGCGCTTAAGGTGATCAACTCAAAGTTGCTCGAGAGCAGCGTCGCGCGGCAGCGCTTCCTGCGCGAGGCGCGGGCGGCAGCGCAGTTGCGTCATCCCAATGTCGCTTCCGTCTTCCATCTCGGAACCAGCGGCAACGCTTTCTACTACGCTATGGAATTTGTCGATGGCGAAACACTTGAATCGTTCATTCGACGCGAGGGACCGGTGAGTCCTGTGATGGCGCTGCGGATCACATTACAGGTCACGCGCGCTCTCGCCGCCGCGACAAGACATCACCTCGTTCATCGCGATATCAAACCGGCGAATCTGATGCTTGTGAAAGACGATGACGATTTCTTGGTGAAGGTCATCGATTTCGGTCTCGCCAAATCAATCAAACATACGGACGACGAGGATCTGGCAACGCTTTCAATGGGAGGTTTTGTCGGCACAGCGCACTTCGCCAGTCCCGAGCAGCTCGAGGAAAAGGAAATCGATGTGCGCTCCGACATCTATTCGCTGGGTGTGACGCTTTGGTACATGCTGGCCGGACAGGTGCCGTTTGGTGGCTCGCTCGCGCAAGTGATGAGCCAGCACCTTCACAAGCCCCCACCGCTGGAACGATTACAAAATGTGCCGGCGTGTTTGCGTGCGCTCGTGGCGCACATGATCGAAAAAAATCCGCTCATGCGCCCACAGGCCCCGGTCGAACTTCGCGTTGCAATCGAGAAATGCCTCGCCCAAGTCGCATCGGAACAGAATTCTCCTGCGCCGATAGACGAAGCACGTGCTGAAATTCAGCACCAGCGGCGCAGCCCTCCAAACGTAGCCAGAGCGATCCTCTGGTCGATAGCAGCCGTTGTCGTGTTGCTCGGGTTCGGCGCGCTGCTGTTGTTCAAACGCAATTGGCCGACAGGAGTCCGCGCGCCGCGGAGTGCCGTGACTTCGCCATTTTCGGCACCTGTTACAAGCAGCGTGCCGCTGGTCGTGCAATCCGTCGCGCCCGGATCCGCTCCGGCATCGCCAAGCGGAGCTCCGTTACCGGAAGACCAGGAGGCTCAGCGTAGGGCGATTGCGGAAGCGCAGAAATATGAAGCCGCGCAGGATTGGCCGGCGGCGGTGACGGCTTATGTGCGGCTGCAAAAAAATTTCCAAAAAAACGACTTCGGACGAGTCAACCTCGAATTGTTGCTCACCAAATTGCGCTCCGAAGGAACCGTGCGCGAAGACAATTTTGAAGCGCTGCGCGGCCCGGTGACCGAGGCCGCAAAGATCGAGACAGTGAGTGCAATGGAGATGCTAGGGGATTTTCTGCGCCAGCGCGATCCAAAAGCTTCCTTCGATTGGCTGTGCGCGGCAGCCGCACGGGGGCGCGCGCACGCGATAACAGAGGTGGGTCTGCGTTTTTCCAATGGTGCGGGTGTTGAGCGCGACTTCGTGAAAGCCGCACAGTGGTTCGAACAGGGACGCGCAGCGGGAGACGTGGCCGCGGGAATGTTACTGGCGGAGTGCTATCTGCTCGGCAAAGGCGTAAGCAAAAATTCAACGAAAGCGGTCGCGCTTTTGCAGAATGCCGCGTCGGCGAATGACCCCCGCGCGATGGATCGACTGGCAAATTGTTACCACAAAGGCATCGGAACTGACCGCAATGATCGCGAGGCTTTCCGGCTCTACAGCGCGGCGTCGAGATTGAATTATCTCGATTCGATGGGCAATCTCGGCGTGCTTTACCTCACAAGCGACGAAACGGATCTCGGCAAAGACCAGGCGAAGCGAACAGAAAAAGCGGTGAGTCTTTTCCGCGACGGCGCCAGACAGAACAATGCCCTGTGCATGTATTTGTATGCGCGTTGTCTAGAGGCTGGTACTGGCGTGAGCGCCGACGCCCAGGAAGCAGCCGTGTGGTATCGACGCGCCGCGAATGGCGGCAGTCCCCCTGCTCAGGAGTGGTGCCGACAACATAACATCCACCCGGAATCGGACCAGTCGCCCTGATTTTCGTGGGGACAGGTCAAGCAAATGTCTTGCAACCGGAAAGCGTGTAACTCTAGACTCGCAGCTTATGAGAATTGTGACCCTCAAGACTTCGTCGCTTTTGGCGGCAGCGTCCATCGTCACCGGTTGCGCTGATCTCACCCCATTACAGAATGCCGGGATATTCGGCGCCGCGGGAGGCGCAACCGCAGGAGGAATCGCGCGCGCCACGGGCGCGAGCACCGGCCAATCGGTCGCCATCGGAGCGGCGACGGGCGCGGCAATCGCGGCCGTCACTTATATCATCGCAAAACACCAAGCAACCGAGCGTCAGCAGCGCATTGCAAACGAGCGGGCCCAGCGCGCCTACGCCGAACGCAAGAGCCAATTAAAAGCGCGGAGAACCCGCTACATCGCCGTCGACACCGAGAAAGATGAGCATACCTCGCCGGGAGCAAAGAAGAGCGTTATGATCTGGGACACCCAATCGCAGGAAGTAGTTGGGAACAATGTTTACGATGTGAAAAGCCCGCCGCCAGTTGGTTCGACAGCGAAGTTCGACACCTACTCCGCTGAGTACGTCGGGTCAGGCGGGTAAGCCTTGGCAGCGCTCAGCCGCGACGCTTATTCGGTTTTGGCTCGTGGGCTTCTCGATTAGCGCTACTCCCCAATGCCGTGATTCCCAATCTACGTTGCTATCGGCGCTATGGCCACGGAATGTTTGGATGCCACAGCACGACCGGTGGCGCGACTGGCCCATGCTTGGAGAGTCTACTTATGGTGTAGAGTTATCCCTGGCGCAGTCAAAACCAGTGCCTATCACGCTGGTGATTTTGAATCGGACCCTTAAGTATGTAGGAGGCGTTTACTGGAACCTAAATGGCGCTGTATCGAGTAGGCTTGATGTGACTCTTTACCACGATGCTGCTCTGGGAAATCAGGCGGTGTTACCAAATTAGCTACGACACGATAGGATACGAACATAATTAGAGCATGGAACTCAACGCCGTTGACTTTATTAAAACGCTCGGCGTGACGTTCGCGGCGTTATTCCCGATTGTGAATCCGCTCGGCTGTGCCCCGATCTTCTTTGGCCTAACCCGGAACTATCCGCAGTCTGCGCAAAAGGTTTTGGCGCACAAGATCGCGGCTTATGGATTTGTCCTGCTGATTGTTTCGTCGCTCTTCGGGAGTGAAATCCTCGCCTTCTTCGGCATTTCTCTGTTCGTTGTGCAGATCGCGGGAGGTTTGGTCGTGGCGATAACGGGCTGGAATCTCCTTAATCAGCCAGCCGATGACTCTTCTCAAAAAGTGCAACCGGGCACGCTCGAGGACGCTCTCCAGCACGCGTTCTTTCCGCTGACTCTCCCGCTCACGGTCGGCCCGGGTGGCATTTCGGTCGCCATCACACTAGGCGCTCATTTGCGATATCAGGCTGGTCCCGGCTTTGAACATGGCTATCCACGTCATTTTATCGCGGCGGCTGGCGGCATGCTTCTCGTCTGTTTTCTCGTCGTAGTTTGCTATGGTAATGCGGCGCGGTTGGTGCGGATGCTGGGTCAATCAGGCACAAGCATTCTGACGCGCCTCTCTGCCTTTATCCTTCTGGCGATCGGCATCCAGATCCTATGGACTGGCTTGAGTGTTGGCATCCCGCAAATGCTCGGGCCCGCCGCGCATTGAGATTTATTTCGCCGTGCTTCTGCGATCCGGTTGGCGGGCAACAGATTCTCGAATCGAACGGGCCTTTGGCCTCGGCAAATAGTCTGTTTCTCTGAACCACAACGTTATTTCTAATCCAGACCAATGACAGACCTCCCATGAGGAGTCGGAGATTGACGCTGATCGCATGGATTCCCAGACTGGCGCACGAGCTCTTGGCTGGCGCTCTTGTTGCCCGTGGACTTTGCTGAGGTCGTTTTTCTGCACCACGCAAACCCACCAGAATTGAGGCAATACCGCTGGAATCGATGGTAGGAAACCTCAGACAAATCTAGAACCAAAGCCGGGCATTTACAGTTTCACTTTGTCCTCCTCAACGCGACGCTTCTTGATGAAATTGAGCATTTTTTCGTGTCTTACAATGCACAGAAAGGCAAAAAGTTTTTGCGGGCCTATCGCGATCAGACGGCAGGATTTAAGCTGCCATTTCCGATTTGAGCGCGAGACGCAATCGTGAGCGTCGTCGCCACCAACCGGACGATTCCAATATCGGGTCGTCAAAGGAATGATCGCGGGCAATCCGCTGGAGCATTGATGCCAACGCAGTTGGTTGCACCATACCGTTACTAACATCAAAAGCGCCCGCTTCGTAATTACCGTTGGCGCGGGTCACGAGGCTATCCCAATCAAACGAACCGAGAAGCGCCCAAGCTGTCACCGCACGGACATCGGCTCCTCTCGTGCGCATCACTTCTGCGGCCCGCCAAGCTTCCATAAACCAGCGAATTTGCTCGTCCACTGTGCACCCGAGATGCACTTCCGTAAGCGCGATGGCCGATGCGTAGCGATAAAAAGTCTCGGCGATGGCTATTTTCGGCCCAGCCAAGCCTATTGAACGAGCACGGACAGCCGCGTCATCCGCGTACAAATGACGGCCATTGTGGCCGTGCAACTCTTTCGGATAATGTTCGACAGCTTCGTCAAGGTAACGCTCGCTGGTGACGTAATAGTTAATGCCAAGAATGTCCGGTGGACACGGCTGCGTCGCGAAGAATTCGATGTCGGCTGGGCGAATACCGACCCAGCGCAGATAGCTCCAGATCGGATGACCGGAGTCTACCTTTCCAGTTAACAAGTCCCACGTCAGCCAACGCCGTTCGTTTTCGAAGTCAGCCTGATACTTCAGTTTCGGTGTACTATAAGTGCGTCCCAAGTCTTCAGTTTGAACCAGGATCGAACGCCGATTCACTTTGCGAATTGCCTTCATCGACAAAACAATCGCGCGGCATTGATTTAAAAGAATGCGCGCAAATGTGAAGCTGTCTCGCGCGTGGGGATACCAATGAGCGTATAAACCACTGAAGCGCGCTGTGGTCAGAGGTTCATTGATCGGCGTGTAGGCGTCGACCCACGGATAACGTCGGGCTATGAGCGCGGCGAAGCGCGACAATTTTTCCGGAAAAGCTGGATCGATCAAGCTGGTGTAGGCGGGACCGCTCCCATGATGCAACAATCCGACAATAGGTCGGATGCCGAGCGCTTTTAGTTTCGCCAGACGCGCGTCCGGCCAGGACCAGTCGATTTGATCCAGGGATTGCGGGGCGAGAGTCTCCCACAAAAGAGGAAAGCGCAACGTCCGAATGCCGAGCTCGGCAAATCGTTCCAAATCGGCCTCTCTATGCCAGTGTCCGCTAAGTTCGAGCTGATTGAAGTGTCGATCGCCGACCCGGTTGACCGTGCATTCGACCCCTCCCCAGAGCTGAATCGCTTCCGTTTCCATTGCTGTCTTGTACCTTTGATTCACGCACGAAGTTCCGGTAGAGGGTCAACGCCTGCCCGATCACTTGATCCATGTTGTAATAACGGTAGGTGGCAAGACGGCCGACGAAGTGAACATTCGGCATTGCCTGCGCTAAATGGCGATACTTTGCATAAATGGCCGCGTTTTCCGGCCGCGGGATTGGATAGTAGGCATCGCCAGTAGAACGCGGGTACTCGTAGACGATGCTCGTCCGTCGATGACGTTGGCCGGTCAAGTATTTGAATTCCGTAATGCGAGTGTGGCTGAAATCATTCGGGTAATTCACGACCGCCGTTGGCTGAAACCATTCCACCTCGCGCGTCTCATGTTTAAACTGGAGAGAGCGATATGGTAGTTTACCGAATCGTAGATCAAAGAATTCATCCACCGGGCCGGTAAAAATCAATTCGCGAAAACGCACCGATCTCCGCACGTCCCGGTAATCTGTGTTGAGAGCGAGGGCAATGCCGTCGTGATCGAGCATGTTTTCAAACATCCGGGTGAAACCATGCCGCGGCATGAATTGAAATTCGTCCGTAAAGTAGCGGTCGTCTCGATTTGTCCGCACCGGAATGCGTGCAGTGACCTGGGCATCGAGCTCGGACGGATCAAGGCCCCACTGTTTGCGTGTGTAACCTTGAAAGAATTTTTCGTAAAGCTTTCGCCCGACTCGGCTGATGACGGCGTCCTCCGACGTGCGAATGGGATCGCGCACCTCCGCGATCGAGGCGAGAAAGTCGCCAGCCTCGTCCTCGGTCAGGGCAAGGCCATAGAATTTATTGATCGTGTCCAGATTGACCGGAATCGGGAGCAAATTGCCATCGACACTGGCGAGAACACGGTGCTCGTACTTCCTCCAGGCAGTGAACTGCGAGAGATAATCGAAGATGACTTTCGAGTTCGTGTGAAAAATGTGCGGGCCATATTTGTGAATCAAAAGACCGGCTTGATCCAGGCAGTCATACGCGTTGCCGCCAATGTGATTTCGGCGATCGCACAGCAGGACGGATTTGCCCGAAGCTCGGGCCAGCCGCTCCGCCAACACGCTGCCGGCGAACCCTGCGCCAACAATGAGGTAATCGTAGGCGAAATTCATGCAGCCGAAATCTCAACGCTGGACCGGCGATTGATCGCGTCCTCAACGTGATGCTCAAGCTGCCGGACAACGGTTTCCCAGGAGTTTTTTCGCGCCAACTCCAGCCCCCGCCACGACGCGGCTGGGTTGGGCTCCCGCGCAACGCGTGAACACTCGCTGACAAAATCGGCTGACGTTTCGGCGATGACAATTATTTGGCTAAACTGAAGAACGACATCTTCGACTGCAGTGGAGACGATGGGACTGCCAGTGGCCATGTATTCAAGCGCCTTGGTGGGGTTGATATATTGGGTGGCTTCGTTCATCGCGAACGGCATCAAGCAAACGTCGAATGATTTCGCGTAGGCCGGCAATACCGAGTAATCCCGTGGTCCCAGCCAATGGAGGTTGTTCCGTCGCGGCAGCATGCGCGGATCGACCTTGCTGTGCGGGCCAATCATCACGACCGAACCTTTCGGATTCGACTCGGCCAGCTGCCCAATCAGCTTGTAGTCCAGCCGTTCATCGACCACACCAATGTAGCCGTAGATCGGGTGCGGAAGGCTTCTTACTCCGCTCGGGATGACGGTATCGGCCGCGCGTGCCGCTCTGAAATGCGCTACTTCGACGCCACATCCGAAACTAAAGCAGTTCGAATTGAAGCGACGTTTTTCCCGCCAAATCTTCGGGCCGCCGGCGAAGACGACGTCCGCCACAGCGAGTAGTTCCCGCTCCCGTTTGGCCAATTCGGGCGGCGCGAAATGGAATTGAGAAAGCTGGTCCATGCAGTCGTAAACGATGGCAGCTTCATTCATTTGCCCGGCGAAGGCTGAGACCGCCATCGGATCGTAAAACCATTGCACCGGCGATGCGAAGTTGCGTCCAACTGGTTCGGCCAGAAGCGTCTGAAGGAGCCGGCGCCGCTCCTGGTCGACCCAAGCGCCATCGCTCCAACGCGTCGCCGGAATTTTGTTCTGGACGACGAGGATATTGGGGTAATCGGCAACGTCGCGCACACACACAGATGCAGAAGAGATTTCTGCGATCGGTCTGGGTGCTTCGACGAAAAGAACTCGATGCCGTTTGGAAAGGCGAGACAGGAATTGTTGCGGCCGCTGCCATACCCAATCCCAATCCAGATGCGAGTGGACGATGATGGAATAATCGCGGCGGCGCTGCTGATGCCGCGATCTAAAGAATGACCGGCCTTCTTTTCTGGTGATACCGATTCCTGCTCCCCTTCGATAATTCATGCTGTTGCCGTAAATACGCCGAGCAACGCGCTGCGGGTTGTGCGAGTCACCCCGGACTTTTCCATAGGATTTATTCCTATCCGTGGCCGGGCGGTGCGCCGAAATGGATATTCATCGTAGAGCAAATGCCTGTGGCGCCACCTGCTGAGTTAGCCGGCGCCGTCAGCAATTGCGCACACAAATACTTGCGATCGGAATCCAGTTTGCTCTGCGTACAGGCGACTCAACTTTTCGGCGATAGAATTTACATGAGTGCGCTGACACAGAGTTACGGTCGCCCCGCCAAATCCGCCACCAGTCAGACGAGCACCGAGGACGCCGGGAATTTTTCGCGCGAGCTCTACCAACAAGTCGAGCTCAGCCGTGCTGTTCTCGAAATTAATGCGCGAACTCTCATGCGATTCGTTCATCAAGGCGCCGAAACCAGCACCGTCTCCCAAGGCCAGCAAATCCACCGCGCGTACAACGCGCTCGATCTCGCCAACGACATGCAGGGCCCGCTTTCGCAGGAGCGGATCGAGATCGTGTCGGGCGGCAAGTTCAGCGGAGGAAATGTCCCGAAGCGCGGCCATGCCAAGTTTTTCGGCAGCGGCACCGGTTTCCGCCTGGCGCTCGTTGTACTTGCCCGCCGCTAACTCGCGTTTACCGGAGTCGCTAATCACTAAGGCCAAACCCGCGGGAAAAGCGATCTGTCGGACGTCCTCTGTCCGGGCATCGAATAACACAGCATGATCGGCCCGGCCGAAGATGGAAGTGACTTGATCCAGCAGACCGGATTGGACGTGAACGAAGCGATGTTCGGCGCGCTGGCAGAGCTTCGCGATTTCAAGCGCGGGTAGTTCGGCTTGGAAAAGCTTGAGCAGAAAGAGAGCGGTTGCCACTTCGAAGGCGGCGGAACTGGAAAGACCGCGACCAGCAGGCACATTGCCGTCAACGTTTGCCGAAAATCCGGTTATGGGAATCCCCTGCGCAATGAGCTCACTGACGACTCCAAGTGGGTAGTTGCTCCAGCGTTCATTGTTCTGCGGCCGCAGGTGCGCCACGGGAACTTCAACCCGGCGTCCGATTTTTGAGCGGAGCGATATGAGCCCGTCGCGCCGAGAAGATCCTTTCACAGTTACACCGCGATCGATTGCCGCGGCCAGGACAACGCCTTCGTTGTAGTCGGTATGATTGCCGAGCAACTCGACCCGGCCGGGTGCATAAGCTGAAAATGTCGCGGTCCTACTATTCAACGATCAGAGTCGGTCCGATCGGATAGCGGCCGCATTCCGCGCCGTAAACCGTAAGACCGCCGTGCGGCTGCTCTTCTTTGGGAACGAGGCAGCGTAAACGAATTCTGTTTGCTTTCATTTCGCTTTTCACGCGCTCGAGTAAGGCTCCTTCTATCGTTGCATGACTCAGATAACCATAGGCTCCGCGACTCGCGCGCAAATAACTAAGCGCGCCGCGTGAATCGTGCGGATGGTTCGGCAGGATGGTCTGGTAGACCGGTACACCGTTTAAAGTCATACGAAAAGCGGTCGGCTGCACGAATGAATCCGTTTGCGGTGTGCCTTGGCGGAATGCGGACGCCTCGCAAAGAAGTCTCAGACGAGTACAATCGCGCAACTCACTCGAGCCGAGTGGAAACTTCCATTCGAAGAAACCGCGTCCGCTCCCCGAGCACAACCCAGCAAGTCGCGCCTGGTCACGGCTCCTGAATCCGTCTTTCCATTCGGCCGCGCTCCAGTCGTGTGGTTCGAGACGGAATATGACTCGGTCACCGACTTGTTCGCGCGCTGGACAATGAGCATCGACAAGGAACTGCACGTAATTTCTCGCCACCAGGGTGCCTTCGGGAACGTAAGCGCGCACCCATAAAGTACAAAGCATCCTTTCGTTAGGCATGGTTAACCGCAGCCGTTTGGCCAATTCCACTCTCAAATGTGGAAAATCAATCGGTTCGCTCCCGAAAGCGATGTCGTTATGCATCCAGCCGAGGGAATCAATCCCGCTAAACTGCCAGTGCAAAGTGACGTCCTGCCGTTTGCGCCGGGAAAAATGAGATGAAAAGACGTCGATCGTTAATTCGCTACCTGGAACGCAGCGGCGAATCGGTGCGCTGTCGATCGGCAGGACATCCCCGTGGTTAACAATGGTCGGATCGTACCCGAACTTCTTCGGCGTCCGATCATAATTGAGAAAGCCGTTCCGCTCCCATTCCACGTCGTGCAGCTCGGTGTAAATGTAAGCGGAAAGCTTGCCGTGGCGTCTCAACTCGTTGGTCAGGAACTTGAAACTCCAGCTGGTATCGATATCTCCATCAAGTGCGCCGACGCCGCCGAATTCGCTGTTGATCAAAGGTTGCGACTGTTGCTGAAATCCAGGGATGTAGTTGAACGTCGAGCCGGCGTAGGTCTTTTCTACGACCTCTTCAATGAGCGCGCGCGCCTTCGGGTAATCGTCAGTATAAAAATGCCATGAATTTACGTCGGTCTCACCATGCCCGTAGTATTGCAAGTGATCCCACGCTACCACGCTCATGTCTTCAACCATGCGTGTAGGATCGAGCGTTTTCGCCAGCTGCCACATTCTTTGCACCCATGAATAGGATTCGCCATTGCTTAGCTTTTTTCCGTCCGCCTTCATGGCCGCGGCAGGTCCTGAAGCGGGTGGTGCGGGATTAATTAGCTTTACGAACTCAGTCTGACCTCCGAAACCCCACGTTTCGTTGAATAAACACCACGCCACTAGCGAAGGATGGTTGAAATCGCGCTCAATCGTTCGGCGCATCATCGTCTCATATCGAAGGCGCCCGACCTCGGTATCGCCGCCTTCACCGAAATTCGGAAAGTCCGCCATTAACAGGATGCCGATCGTATCGGCGTAATACAAAACCAGCGGGTCATCGACTTTGATGTGAATTCGCAAAAGATCGAATCCCGCGCGCTTGGCGCAGACAATGTCGTCGCGGATCGATTCCACGTCACCGGCCGTGTAAACGCCCTCCGGATGGTACGACTGGTAAAGTGCGCCGCGCAGGTAAATCGGTTCGCCATTCAAACAGAGGCTTGCCGGCGCGGTCGATTCTTCGATTTTTTCGGCGGACAGACTACGCAAGCCAAAATAACTGTGCACGACGTCGCGTTCGAAACCGTTCTGCAGGATCATCTTTACCCGGTAAAGCTGGGGTGAATTCGGGTCCCACAGTTGGGCCGAATGCAAGGCGGCTGTGCAATCCACTATGCTGTCGGTAACTTCGACACTATGGCTGGAGCAGTCTCCGGAGGGACTTGTAATCTCAAGCGAGAGATTGCTTCCGCCCAAGACGAAAATTTTAAAGTGAGCCTGTGCTTTCAGAATGTCGGTTGTGATTTCAAAGCGTCGGATGAAACTGCTGGTGCGCGGCTCAATGAAGACTGTTTGCCAGATCCCGCTGGCACTGCTGTACCAGCCCCACTGCTTGCCAACGGGTTGATCATAATTGTTCATCGGGTCCTCCACCCTCATGACAATCGTGCCGCGTAGTTTCCCATTCCCCGCCCGCTCCAAGGCATCGGTCAAATCGAATTCAAACGGATCGAACCCGCCTTCATGCACACCTAGCTGTCGCCCGTTGCACCACGCCGCGGTAAAAAAATCGGCTGCGCCAACAGTCAGAACTATGCGCTTGCCGGACCACGCATCTCCAGGAGGCACGACAATCTCTCGGCGATACCAACCGACCTCGTGCCGCGGCGCGCTTCGGTAATTGAACCGAGTCACCTCCAAAGGGTTTTGATAGACGCGCGTTGAAAAATAATTGTCATTACCGGCAGCATCGGCTTCACCCCAGGCGGCAAGAGATTCCCAACAGAAGGGCACTACGATTTGATCGGGCCAGCGCTCAACCGGAGAAGCGAACCATTGCTCATCGATCCCGCAGCGATCCGGATCAAACCGAAAGTCCCACGGCCCGTTGAGATTCAGCCAATCAACGCCTTGGAGGAAGCCGCGCTGACGATCTGGCCTTGGATATTCAGGACGAGGCAAAGCCATTCGAGTGCGCATTCCGCGAACCGTTCCAGCATACCGCGGTCCAACTACTGGAGCGATTAACCTACGAAATAGTTACGCGTCAAGTTTAGCAACGCGGGACGTAGTTCCGTATTTTTGGCGCACGAATCTTAACCGCGAGACCTTACTTCTTTCGTCTCCACACGAATCGCGTGTTCATCGGGCGCAACACCCCGCCCCGCCTGGCAGGCGTAAACTTGGGTAAATTCAGCGCCGAAGAGTAGTATCTGCGAAGAATAATAAACCCATAGCAGGAGTGTAATCAAAGAACTGGCGGCTCCGTAAGCAGAAGCGGCGCTCCCGCTCCCGAGGTAGAGACCGAGCGCCCATTTACCGATCGCGAAAAATATTGCGGTCAAGGCCGCGCCGATCCAGACATCGCGCCACTGGATTTTTGCGTCCGGCAGGAACTTAAAGATGATCGCGAAGAGCAGAATCACAACGGCCAGATCGAACAGCCAATAAACAGCCGTCGCCAGAATGATGACCCCCGGCAGCGTGGCTTGCACATAATGACTGAAACCTTTCAACACGCTCTCCAGAGTGAGCGACACGAGCAGCAGAAAGCAGACGCCACCCACCATTGCGAAGGACAGAAACCGGACCCGAAGAAATCCCCAAACGCCACCACCGGGTTTGGCTTTGACACCCCAGATCGTGTTGAGTGCATCTTGGAGTTGTCCGAAAACCCCGCTCGCACCAAACAGCGCCAGAGCTATCCCGATAATGGTAGCCAGCAAACCTTTGCCGGGCTGTGCGGCTTTCTGCGCGATGTTTTGCACCACGTCGACCGCGCTTTTATCCAGGAAATAACTCATCTGCTCGGTAATCTTATTCCAGGCACCGGCTGGGTCGTTCTGAAAAATCAAGCCAACGATTGCGAGCAGCACCAAAATTAGCGGAGCAAGGGAGAAGACGGTGTAATAGGCAAGAGCAGCGCCGAGTTGCGGCGCTTTGTCCTCAAGCCACTCCGAAAAGGTTTGTTTAAGCAGACTCAGTGAAGTGCCAAAAAATGTGCCGCCTTTAGCCATCGCGATTTTTCCTTTGGAAAAACAACTACGACTTTGATTTGTGAAGGGGCAGAGTACAGCTAACACAGGTTCCTCCGCCCTTGCGTGCCTCGACCGTAAGGTCTCCTCCAATGACATTTGCTCTGTATTGCATGTTCCTCAGACCCATTCCCTCGGTGTTAACCTTTCGACCGATTCCCTTGCCATCATCTTTAATTTCAAGGACCGGTCGTCCGGCGAGGATCGCTAGTCCGATCGTGATGCTCGTAGCTCCTGCATGTTTCACCGCGTTTGCGACTGCCTCTTCCGCTATCCGATACAGGTGAAGAGCAAGCATGGGCTCAAAGTCGATCCTTTCCGAGCGAGGCCACTCAAATTTCACATCGACTGGTACTCTGGCAGCAAGTTCTGCCAGGGCTGCAGGCAAACCGGCTGATGCAAGCGTTACTGGGTGCAGCCCTCTCGCGAGATTGCGGCAGCTTTCGATGGTCTCGGTTACTAGAGGGGGTATTTTTTCCACTTTTCCGCCCAATTTCTGGTCTAACACGCTTACTTCCTTCGCTACAGATCCGATTAGGAGTGCAATTGCGCCGAGGCGCTGGCAAAGGTCGTCGTGCAAATCTTGCCCGATCCGTTGACGTTCGCTTTCCACCGCCCGCAGCAACTCGACCTCCAAGCGTCTACGCTGCTCTACTTCGCCCTTCAATACTGCAACGGTGGAGGCGAGGCGTAAATCGTTGGTGGCGCCAGTCCATTTAATTAAACTGTCGTAACGCTTTTCGCAATCGTCTAACGCAGCTACCACTTTTCTATACGCTGGGTTTGTAGCAATTTTGTTCTTCATAAGAGGTGCGAGCATGGGAGTCATCGCTAATTTTTGATGTCAGGAAGATCACCTAGCCCTTCTTAACCTTCGTCTTGGGTAATCGCATGAGACGGGCTCAGCGGTTTCGTAATACAATCGTAGAAATAATAGCCCGCCACTGTTGAAATAAATCAGGAGATCTTTGGGACGTTCCGCCCATACAACAAACAAAAGCGCCGGAAGAATAACTTCTTCGGGCGCTACTCGGTCTGCGGCGCGGGGCCTTGCCGCCGATTTTCCCTCCTATCAAATCCCATCTTTCACCAACCGCCGGGCTAGCATGAAGTTCGTTCTCGCCAGAGCGAATGATCTTGTTCTCGCTGGGCTTTAAGTCCGGTGCGTGGCTAATTCCCCCTTGAAGACGCGATTCTCGAGCGCATCGGCTGTGCAGCAGAAGGGCCCCGCGTCTTTTGTACGAGGGGCGCAATTAGCTAAGAGTGCGTGCGTTTAATCATTTTTCAAAGACCTTTTTCGCGTCGCCAACTTTCCGCTCCACTTTACCGCCGACCTTTTCTGCGGTGCCGCGGTCCTCCAAGTCTTGGTTCCCGATCGCTTTGCCGGTTTTCTCTTTGACTTTGCCGACAGCCTCTTTCGCCGTACCTTGTGCTTTATCGTGTGTGCTTGAGTCCATAAATGTTGATTCGCATTTCCGATCGCGTGCGGTTCTGTTATCGTGAAGTAGTAGCGGCGGGATCCTTACAAGCAATAATCGTCGATCTCCGCGTGCTCCAAAGCGACTAGAGATCGCTGCCCACGCCACGTTCCAGGTAGCTTGAAAGGAACATGTTTCCAGGCGTGATCCGCCTGGCGCCGCATTTTGCGCGTTAAGTATTAAGCCGAGCAGCTACGTACAACCGCGCAGGGGAAAAATTACGAGCAAATGATTGGAACATCAAATAGCCAGATAGGAATATATCCTGTAGCGGCCCGCTCTTAATCTCTTACTACCGACGGCCTGAGCCATCCCTAAATCGCCTTATATAGCAATAGCATCGGATTTTTCCCGATTAGACAATCATTCGTTGCCCCGATTGTATGTTTCAGCAATCAAAGCAAGTTCGTGCGCACAACGAAGAGTTCCGGATCAATACCGTCAAGAAAGGATATCTGAGATGCGTTTAACGAATAGAATCAAACAAGCGGGAGCGACTGGATACATTTTACTTTGGCTCCTCGGAATTCCGATTCCGGTTTTGTTCCTTATCTTTCTGCTCCGAGGTTGCACATAAAAGACTCTGGGAGCGGACTCGCTTCATCGAAGACACAGTTACGAGCAAAACCCAACAATATTAACTTCACACGCATGAAACTAGAAACACTCAAAGACCTATATATTCACGAACTGAAAGACCTCTATAGCGCGGAGAAGCAGATTATAAAAGCGCTCCCGAAAATGGTTAAAGCCGCTACTGACGAACAGCTTGCGACGGGGTTCCAAGAACATTTCGAGCAGACGAAGGAACATGTAGCGCGCCTCGAAAAGATTTTAACGAGTCACGATGAGTCAACCCGCGGCCCGAAATGTGAGGGCATGGAGGGTGTGCTTAAAGAGGGAGACGAGATGATCGAGGAAAATGCTGAAGACGAAGTACGCGATGCGGGGCTAATTGCTGCAGCGCAGCGCGTTGAACACTATGAGATGGCCGGTTACGGTTGCGCTCGAACCTACGCCGAGTTGCTAGGGGATCGGCACGGTGTGCAGCTACTTCAGACTACTTTGACGGAGGAATCAGATACAGACAAAAAGCTAACCAAGTTGGCAAAATCCGTGATCAATGTCGCGGCTAAATAAATAAAACCTCTGGGCGGACCGGTTGCGATCAATACCGACACCCCCACAACCTCGAACGAAAGAACCCATGAAACGAACTTTACTAGCATCAGTTTGTCTCAGCGCACTTAGCCTAGCGGCATTTGCTGCGGACAATGAGAAGGCGAAACCCGATAACACGGCAACAAACGAGCGCGATCGCTCTGGTGAAACCAATACATCTGGCGACCAGTCAAACAGTTCTGCGGATTTAAAAATCACGCAGGCTATCCGGCAGGCGCTAATGAAAGACCGCGAGCTTTCAACGACTGCGAAGAACATCAAAGTCATTACCGCCAACGGCCAAGTCACACTTCGCGGACCCGTCAAGACTGTGCAAGAAAAAGCAAAAATCGATCAGCTAGCAAAATCGGCGGCTGGCGGCGCCCAGATCGACGATCAACTCGACGTTAAAGGATCGAACTAACAAAAATCTCATACAAACGAAAGAAAATCATTATGTCTAAATCAGTATTCGGTATTGCAACTAAACACGGCCAGGCTGAACGAATTGTCGAGCAGCTCCAAGCTGAAGGTTTTGCAGCCTCGGAAATTTCAGTGCTCATGCCTGACACAGGCGGCACGCGAGACGTTGGTCACGTTAAAGCGACGAAGGCGCCGGAGGGCGCAACGACCGGTGCAGCCACCGGCGGCGCCACCGGCGGCGTGATAGGATTGCTGGCAGGAATTGGCGCGTTGGCAATTCCCGGCGTCGGTCCGTTTATCGCCGCCGGTCCAATTATGGCGGCGCTTAGTGGCGCCGCCGTCGGAGCGGCGACCGGGGGCGTCGTGGGCGGTTTGATCGGTCTCGGCATTCCGGAGATCGAGGCAAAGCGCTACGAGGAGAAGTTGAAAAAGGGGAATTATCTGATTGCAGTGCATACGGATGAAAGCGAAGACGTTGATCGGGCGCAACGCGTTTTCAAAACTGCCGGCGCTGAGGATATCAGTACGGTCAGCGAAGCATCGGCACCGAAAGTTTGAACAAATCATGGAGAAGGGGAAATCTATGGCTAACGAAAAACAGATGGATCAAGGCCCTGCGGTTTCGTCGCAGGCGGAAGAAAAAGCAGAGAGTGGCGTGACGAACGCCCCCAAAGCGCCGGAAGATCTCCGCTCGGCCGCAGGCGCGACGGCCGATGAATATCTTGGCCGCGCGGAAGGGAAATGGGATGATGCGCGCCGTCGCGTCCGCAGTTTTCAGGACGACGGCGAGCAATACGTCCGCGAGAACCCGACGAAAGCTGTCTTTGCCGCGCTCGGGATCGGTTTCGTGCTCGCTTTCATCTTTAGGCGCTAAACCCGTAAAGGACTGCGTAACTGCGAGGCGCAATCCAGCAGGACATGTTAATCAATCGTTCTAAAAACTGTGCCGGACGAACGATCCCAGGCAAACCACTGAGGTGTTGCCCAATTTTCCTCGCCACTTCGTCCCTCTTTCAACCTTTGTTTCCAACCGAAGTCAGAACAGAGAAAACAGCATTCGTGAGAGTCGCAGCCTCGAAACATGGTAGCAGATCACGCCGTAACTGCTCCTTTACTTCGTCTACGTTGTCACCTTCGGGGGGCATGCTAATCCTTCGCCGGCAACAAGTCGCGCATTCCGATCGTGCGCAACGCACGATTCTGCAGCCGATAGGCGTACCATTGTTGCGTGGTTTGCACGTTGCGATGGCGAAGAAAATCACGCACTTCGAAGATTGTTGCGCCCATGTCGAGCAATCGGGAGCCGGCATAACGACGGAGTTCGTAACTCGTTTTTGCTCTTTCTTTGATCCATTGCGAAACCCATTTCGAATGACGTCGATAGACAGCTTGGTGCCGTTCAGTCTGGTTTTTGCCTGGCACTAAATAGTTGTCGGACGTTAGAGACCGGAACTTCATTATTTCCGCTAAGACATCGCGTGCGATCGGGACCCAGCCTTCACAACCTTTCGGAAAAAAATTCTCCTCGGGCCGATTGATTATTCCGATGCTGCCATCGCTGATCCAATGCGTGCGCGCGTTAACGATTTCTATATTCCGCAACCCGAGTCGCGAAAAAAGAAGGTGTGCCACATAAACCGCGGGATCTTCGGACGCCAGCTTCGGCACTGCCGCTTCCATCGCGCTTAACGCTTTCATGTCGAGCGGA
>Ga0137403_10001580_pt1 | contig 24606 bp, 27 predicted proteins | sample CZOMad2_1_16fung_FD_122057 | JGI IMG/M metagenome (GOLD analysis project Ga0137403, IMG submission 122057) | Vadose zone soil fungal communities from Angelo Coast Range Reserve, California, USA - CZOMad2_1_16fungal (Hybrid Assembly) | ecosystem: Environmental > Terrestrial > Soil > Vadose zone... | reverse complement strand
TGACGATGGTGGCGCTGCTGAGCGCGTCCGGCACCACGAGGTCGACGCCGGCGACGGCCGCCTGGGCCGGCGCCGCCTCACCGTTGCCGACGACGAGCACGAAGCGCACGTCCTTGGTGGAAGGGTCGCTGCGCACGATGGCGCAGAGCTCGTGGCCCTCCATGTCGCCGAGCCGCGCGCGGCTGATGATGACGTCCTGCTTGTTCCATTCGAGCATCGTCAGCGCGAACGACGCGCTGGGCGCGACCGAGACCTCGGCGCCGCCGGCATCCAGCGCCGCCGCCAGGACGGGCGCGCGCTGCGGATCGGGATCGACGAGCAGCGCCTTCATGCCGACACCAGCGAGGCGACGAGGCTGACGAACGCGTGCTCCTCGACGGGCTTGGTGACGTAGTGCTCGACGCCGAGGCTCTTGGCCAGCGCGACGTGCTTGTCGCCGGCGCGCGTGGTGAGGACGATCACGGGCAGCTCGCGCGTGGCCGCGCGGCGGCGGACGTCCTCGATCAGCTCGTAGCCGTTCACGCGCGGCATCTCGAGGTCGGTCACCAGAACGTCGAAGGCGGCCTCGGCCAGCCGGACCATCGCATCCGCGCCGTCGGCGGCGGTGGTGACGTCGAAGCCCGCCTTGTCCAGCATCTGGCCGACGAACTTCCGCACGCTGACCGAGTCGTCCACGAGCAGCACACGCGGGCGGCCGGCATCGGCGACGGCGTTTCCGCGGCTTCGGGCGGCGCGCGCCGCGCCGCGCGCGGCCGTGGCGGCGCCGGCGGCCGTCTCGACCAGGGCGCCCGCGTCCAGCACCAGCGTGACGCGCCCGTCGGCGCCGACGCTGGCGCCGCCGTACGGCCCGACGCCCTGCAGGAAGGCGCCGAGCGGCTTGACGACGATTTCCTGCTTGTGGAGGATCTCGTCCACCTCGACGGCGAGCGTGCGGCCCGCGCCGCGCACGACGAGCACGGGGCGACGCAGCCGCCGCGGCGCGCGCTCGAGACCGAGGATGGCCGGGAGGGGAACGAGGTCCACGAGCTCCTCGCCGACGAGAATCGCCTCGCCGCGCGGGCCGGGCCGCACGTCCTCCGGCCGCACCGCCGTGACGAGCTGCACGGCGTTGAGCGGCACCGCCAGCCGCTCCTCGGCGACGGTGACCATCAGCGCCTCGGAGACCAGCAGCGTGAGCGGCAGGCGCAGCGTGAAGCGCGTGCCCTCGCCGACGACGCTCCGCACCTCCACGTCGCCGTTGAGCCGCCGGACGTTCGTGCGGACGACGTCCATGCCGACGCCGCGGCCCGCCGCCGTCGTGACCGCGCTCGCCGTGCTGAAGCCCGGCAGGAAAATGAGGTCGAGCGCCTGGTCGTCGTCGAGCTCGGCGTCGGCGGGCACGAAGCCCTGCGCGACCGCGCGCCGGCGCACCAGGTCCGGATCGATGCCGCGTCCGTCGTCCGCGACCTCCACCAGCACGGCGCCGCCCTCGTGGGCGGCCGAGAGCGTCACCGTGCCCGCCGTCGCCTTGCCGCGCGCGCGCCGCTCGTCGGGCGCCTCGATGCCGTGCGCGATCGTGTTCTGCACGAGGTGCAGGAGCGGATCCACGATCTGCTCGATGATCGAGGTGTCGAGCTCGACGGCCTCGCCGCGCGTCTCGAAGCGGACGTTCTTGCCGGCCGCCCGCGCCGCCTCCTGCCCCTGGCGCACGAACCGGCCGAAGAGGCTGCCGATCGGCACCAGGCGCGCGCGGCCCACCTCGCTCCGCAGCGCGCCGGTGATCCGGTGCACGTGCGCCATGTCGTCGCGGAGCGTGCGGGTCACCGTCGTCAGCTCGGACTGCAGCTCCGCGATGTCGGCGGCGATCTCGGCCACCGTCCGCGCGAAGATCCCGGAGTCGTCGTAGCGGTCGAACTCGAGCTCGGCGAACATCTCGGAGACCGAGAGGCCGACCGTCGGGGCGGCCGCGGGCTTCGCCGCCTGCACGGGACGTCGCAGGTCGAACTGACGCCGCTCGAAGTCGGCGATGCACTGGGCGAGGCGGCCGCGGCTCGCGAGGAGCGCCGCCGAGACTCGGTCGGCCTCGTCGAGGCGCTGGTCCACGCGCTCGCGGCTGATCATCATCTCGCCGACGAGGTCCATCAGCGAGTCGAGGCGCTCGAGGTTGACGCGGATCGTCTGGCGCGGCGAACGGCGCGGCTCGACGCGGACCGGCGCCGGGCGCGGCGTGCTCAGGAGCGCCGCCAGCGGTGACAGCGCCGCTGGCAGGAGCTCGAGGGCCGGCGCGGCCGGCGGCGCGGCGGCGGGGACCGGCACGCCGTCCAGCAGCGCGTCGAGCCGCGCGTGCACCCCGGCGACGACGTCGGTGACGTTCGCGCGCGGGTCGGGCGACAGGCCGAGCATCAGGCGCAGCGCGCCCTCGGCGGCGAACAGAGTCTCGACGCCGGGAGGCGTGAGCGGCCGGCTTCCTTCGCGCGCGGCCATCAGCACGTCCTCCATGCGATGCGCGACCTCCCCGACCCGCACGCAGCCGACGACGTAGGCGGCGCCCTTCAGCGTGTGGACGGCGCGGAACAGCCGCGCGAGCTCCGCCTCGTCGACGCCGCGCTCGAGCGCCGTGAGCGCCGACGATACCGCCTCGAGGTGCTCGGTCGCCTCCGGCACGAAGTACCCGATCACGTCCGCGTGCCCCGCGAAGAACGCCTCCAGCTCCCTCCGGAGCGGATCGTCGCTCGCGCCAACGAAGGCCGGCGTTCGCGGCGCACCGGCGGCGGCAGGTGCGCGCAGCGAGGCGGCGGGAGCGGGGTGGGCTTCCGCGGTCCGTGGGTGCTCGCGTGTATCCGCCGCACGCACGATGTCGACATCCGGCGGTGGCGACTCGCGGACCGCGGGGGCCCGCCCCGCTCCCGCTGCCGGTGTCGCACCCCCGGCCGCGGCCGGTGCGGCGCCCCCGGCGGCGTCGAGCGCGTGCTTGAGATGACCCACGAGCGCGCCGAGCTTGCGCGTGTCCGGCGGGCGCCCGGCGAGCGTCTCTTCCAGCTCCGCCGCCAGCTCCGCGATCTTCGGGAATCCGTGCAGCGAGGCGGCGCCCTTCAGACGGTGCGTGACGACGAACAGCTCGTCCACGCCCTGCGGGCGCTCCAGCGCCACCGCCGCGCCGTCCAGCGCGGCCACGGTGTCCCACGCCTCCATCAGGAAGATGGAGCGGAGGAACTCCTGCTCGGCCGGCTCGGCCATCGCTGCCTCAGGTCGTTGCCAGCTTGAATCGCGAGAGGCTTCGCGTGAGCTCGTCCGCCAGTTTCACCAGGTCGTCGACCGTGCGCCGCGTCTGGAGCATGGCCTGCTCGGTGTGCACCGCCACGTCGGCGATGGAGCGCATCGCGCGCACCACGCCGTCGGCGCCGCGCACCTGCTGCTGCGAGGACGCCGAGATCTCCTGCGCCAGCTCCGCGGACGTCTTCGAGATGCCGGCGATCGCCTTCAGGCTCTCCTCGGCGCGGATGGTGACCTTGTAGCCCGCCTCGACCTCGCGCGTGCCCTCTTCCATGGCCACCACCGCCTCCTGCGTCTCCGCCTGGACGGCGCGGATGCGGGCGGCGATGTCCTTGGTCGCCTTGGCCGCGCGCTCGGCGAGCTTGCGGATCTCGTCGGCGACGACGGCGAAGCGGACGCCAGACTCGCCGGCGCCCGCCGCCTCGATGGCCGCGTTGAGCGCGAGCAGGTTCGTGTGGGACGCGATCTCCTCGATCGTGTCGACGATCTCCGAGATCTCCAGCGAGCGGTCGCCGAGGCTCTTGATGCGCTTGGAGATGACCTGCACCTCGCCGCGGATCCGCTGCATGCCCGCGAGGCTGTCGCGGACGGCGCCCTCGCCGCGGGTGGCGGCGTCGAGCGTCTGGCCGGCGGCATTCGCGGCCGAGGCCGCGTTGGAGGCGACGAGCTGCACGGAGCGCGACATCGTCTCCACCTCGCGGCTGACGGTGGTGGCTTCGCGCGCCTGCTTCTCCGCGCCGCTCGCCATCTGGTCGGTGGCGCCGAGCATGTCGTTGGCGCTGCCGGCCACCCGGAGGGCGGCGTGCCGCACGTCGGCGAGGAGGGCGCCGATCTCTTCCACCATGACGTTGACGGCGTCCACGACGTTGCCGAGGACGTCCGGCGTGACCTCGCCGCGCTTGCGCAGGTCGCCCTGCGAGATCTGGGTCACGGTCTCGAGGAAGGTCGCGATGTTCTTCTGCAGGTCCTCGCGGCGCCGCTTCTCCTCGTCGCGCTCGGTCTCGGTGAGGACCTGCGAGCGCAGGCGCGTGACCGTATCGTTGAAGGTGCGCGCGAGCTGTCCGATCTCGTCGTGCGACCGGGCGCGGACGGTGTGCGAGAGGTCGCCGCGGCCGACCTGCTCGGCCACGCGCACGATCTCGCCGAGCGGGTGGGTGATCCGGCGCGCGAAGACGGCGCCGGCGGCCACCGCCAGCAGCGCGACGCCACCGAACACGCCGAACAGGAACCAGCCGGATCGCGCCGCGTCCGCGGCGATGATCTCCTTGTCCATACCGACGCGAACGGTGCCGAGCTGGCCGCCGAGCATCGGCACGCCGATGTCGATGATCGAGCGCATGGCCCCGGTGACCGGGTGCGCGTAGTGGATCTGGCGGACCTGCTTGGGAGTGTCGCCGGGCACGAGGTTCTTGTCGATCAGGTCGGGTGGCACCAGTGGGTGGAACGTGTGCGCGATCAGCGTCTTCTGCGGGTCGTAGACCATGACGTAGGCGACGCCGCCGATCGAGACGACCTCGTCGACGCGCGCCTGCACGGTCGACGCGTCGCGGTTGAGGATGAGATCGACGCCGGACGACGCCAGGCTGTTGGCGATGGCGGTGCCCTTCGACGTGAACTCGTCGGTCATCCGCTCGCGCATCGTGCGCACGGACGCGTACCAGGTGATGGCGGCGAGCGGGATCAGCACGGCCGCCAGGAACACGATGATCTTCGGCAACAGGCCGAACCGCATGCGCGCGTTCATCATGATCGCTCCCCTTAGATCTGGACCGCCGCCGCCCAGTCGGCAATGGGGACCCATCGGTCACCCTCGACGCGCGTGAAGTAGACGGAGTCGAGGCCCTGGTGCCGCTCGGGCGTGAACGTCAGCGCCGCGCCGATCCCGAGGTCGAAACTGCGCAGCGACTCCAGCGCCTGCCTGAACGACGCGCGCGTGGGCTGCGGGCCCGCACGGCGCAGCGCCTCCACCACGACCCTGGCGTTCACGAAGCCCTCGAGGCTGATGAAGCTCACCCGCTGGACGGCGTACTTCGGGTCGCGCAGCGCCTCCGGGAGGGCCGGATTGTGACGCTCCATGAGCACGCGGTACTCGGCGACGCCCGGCAACGTCAGGTCGTCATAGCTCGGCACGACCTGTGAGTTCACCAGCGCCTTCGTGTAGTCGCGCCCGTTCGTCTTGCCGTGCTGGACGAGGAGCGCCAGCATCGCGTCGGAGCCGACGAACGAGACGTTGGAGATCGGCGCCAGGAAGCCCGCGTCGCGCGCGGAGCGCACGAAGGCGCCGCAGCCCTGGTAGGCGCCCGTGCAGAGCACGACGTCCACGCCCGCCTTCTGCAGCGCGTTGACGGCCGGCGTCATGTCGTCGGTGAACTTCGCCTGGCGAGGGTAGGTCGCCTCGGCCGTGATGCGCGCACCGCGCTGCGCCAGCCCGCGCGCCACGCCGTCGGTGCCGCTCCGCCCGTAGGCGTCGATCTGGTAATAGACCCCGAAGTTGCGCGCGCCCATCGCCCAGAAGCGATCGACGAGCGCCATCATCTCCTGCCGGTAGGAGGCGCGGATGTTGAAGACCTGGTCGGCGTAGGGCGCCTCGCGCTGGGGCTGGGCGCCGGTGAAATTGCCGACGAGGACGACCTGCTGCTCCGCGTACCGCTTGATCACCGGCAGCGCACGGGTGAGGGTCGGCGTGCCGACGTAGTTCGACAGCGTGAAGACCTGCTCCTTCTCGAGGAGGTGGATGGTGTTCTTGATGCAGGGGTTCGGCTCGTAGTTGTCGTCGAGCGCCACCACGGTGATGGCGCGGCTGTGGACGCCGCCGCGCGCGTTGATCTCCTCGTAGTACGCCTGCGCCCCGCGGTAGAACTCGGTGCCGAGGCCGGCCTGCGTCCCCTTGATGGCGGCGCTCATCCCGATGCGCACCTCGGTCGCGGTGATGCCCGGGGCCGACCCGCTCAGGCCGACCGGACGCGGGCCGGCGGGCGGCGGCGCGGGCGGGTCGGCCGGGTTGAACCGTCCGGTCGGACGCGACTGCGCCGACGCGGCGCGCGCCGTCGCCAGCGCGGCGCCCGTTCCGGCGAGGAAGCCGAGGAAGCGGCGTCGATTCATGGCTGAGCCTCCGGGGTGGCCGGCGCCCACGGCGCGCGCAGCGCCGCGAGTAGCCGGGCGGCGTCGAGCAATATGGCGGGCCCATCGGGTCGCGGTACGAGGCCGGCGGCGAACGTCTTCAGCGGGCCGTCGGGCACGTCGTCGGCGGGCAGCGGCTCGTCGAACCACTCGAGTCCGAGCACGCCGTCGATCGGGACCGCCGCTTCGAGACCGCCGGCGGCGAGCACGATCGCGGAGCCCCCGGACGTCGCCGGCTTCGGCGCCAGCGCGAGCAGCGCCCGCGCGTCGGCCACGGCCAGCACGGTGCCGCGCAGGTTGGCCACGCCGAGCAGCGGCGCCGGAGCCCCGGGCACCGTCCCGATCACGTCGAGCGTCATCACCTCGCGCGTCTCGCGAACGTCCACGGCGAGCGTGCGGCCGCCCATGGCGACCACGCACGCGCGGCGCCGGTGCGCGCCGGGCAGGCTCGCGTCGGGCGGGAGTTCGGTGGCAGGCGCCGGCGTCCCGTCGGGCGACGGCGCAGCGACAGGGACGAGGGCGTCGTCAGCGGGCAAACCGGCTCACCACGCTCAGCAATTGGTCCGACGTGAACGGTTTCGAGAGATACTCGTCGGCGCCCTGCTTCTTGCCCCACGCGCGGTCGCTCTCCTGGTTCCTCGACGACACGAGCACCACCGGCGTCGTGCGCGTGCGCGAGTCGCGCCGCAGCGACCTCAAGATCTCGTAGCCGTTGCGGCGGGGCATGATGATGTCGAGCAGCAGCACGTCGGGGTGCTCGGCCTGCATCTGGTCCTCGAGCGTTTCGCCGTCGCTGAGCGAGACGACCTGATGGCCGGCGCCACGCAGGATCGACTCCATCAGCTTCAGGTCGGAATACGCGTCGTCGACCACCATCACCTTCGCCATCGGAGCGAGCCTCCTTGCCAGAGCGTCGTGCGCGGGGAAAAGTGCAACGGGTTTGCCACGGCGTGGCGACGGCGGAGGGTGTTGACGTGCGGACGTCAGCGGACGTGACACTGTCGGCGCGCCGGCGGGCGGCGCGTCAGCGCGGCGTCGCGTTGGCATCGGCCCCAGCTCCGGCACGCCAGCCTGTCGCGCGGCGGGTCCGTGGCGGGTCCGGCGCGGGCGGGCTGACATATGATGGGGCCATGGCGACACTGACGGAGCGGCAGACGCTCGAGCTCTACGAGAAGACCGGCGCGCTCATGCGCGGCCACTTCCGCCTGACCTCGGGCCTGCACTCCGACATCTATCTGCAGTCGGCGCTGGTGCTCCAGTATCCGGAGCACGCGGCGCGGCTCGGCGACGCGCTGGCCGCCCCGTTCGCCGACGCCGGCGCCCAGACGGTTCTCGCGCCCGCCATCGGCGGGATCCTCGTCGCCCACGAGGTCGCGCGCGCGCTGGGCGTGCGCGCGCTCTTCACCGAGCGTGAGGACGGCGTGATGCGGCTGCGGCGCGGGTTCGCGCTCACGCCCGCCGAGCGCTGCCTCGTCGTCGAGGACGTGATCACCACGGGCGGCTCGACCCGCGAGGTCGTGGAGTGCGTACGGGCGAGCGGGGGCGCCGTCGTCGGCGTCGGCTCGCTGATCGACCGGAGCGGCGGCGCCGCGGCGTTCGACGTCAAGCGGGCGGCGCTCGCCACCGTGGCGGCGACGACGTGGCCGCCGGAATCGTGCCCGCTCTGCAAGACCGGCAGCCGGGCGATCAAGCCCGGCAGCCGGGTGTAGGTCTACAGAATGGGGGGCCCCGAAATGGCCCCCCATACCCCCCAGTCGCTCGTCGCGCCCCGGGAAACCCGTGGCGCGCCTCGATCCCCCCCAGTCGCTCGTCGCGCCCCGGGAAACTCGTGGCGCGCCTCGATCACCGGCTGTCACGTCCATGCCCTACGGCTTCTTCTGGCCCGTCGCGAACGCCTCCGGATGGGCCTCCGCCCACTTGAGGCCTTCCTGCAGCTCCTTCTCGGCCTGCTTCACGAGCTCGAGCGCCTTCGCGCGGTGACCGTTGTAGTGGTGGGCGGCCTTCTCGAGCTGCTTCTCCGCGCGCTCGAGGTCGCGCGTGGCGGCCTGAATGTGGGGATGCCGGCCGGGGCGCGCGGGCCGCTCGCCCTGCGGCGGCGGGGCCGCCGGCGGTGTCGCCGGAGGCTGCGCGGTGACCGACGTGGTGACGAGGACGGCGGCCAGCGCCATCCCGGAGACCCAGAGATTTCGTCGCATGGCGTGTCCCTCCTGCGGCTCAGTATGCACGTCAGGGCGTCAGCAGCCCGTTGCGCGCCATGACCACGACGAGCCAGAACAGCTGGCCGGCCACGAAGACGGTGAGGCCGCGATCGCGGCCGCGGCGCACCTGCGTCCGGTACTGCCACGCGCCACCGGCGACGGCGAGCGCCGCGAAGAACGCGCCGTCGTAGCGCGCGATCAGGCCGTAGTGCGCGGCCAGCCCGCCCGCGAAGCCCCACAGGACGTAGGCGGTGAGCCAGAGCGCGATCACGGAGCCGAGAATGGACAGGCGCGTGCCCGACCAGCCCAGCGCGCGCGCCACCGCCACCGTCGCGATCGCGCCGAGGACGAGGACGGCGCCGAGGGCCAGGGTCCAGCGCGTCACGCGCGGTCCGTGCGGTACTCCGGCCGCCAGCGCAGCAGCCGGCGCTCCACCTGCTTGATGCCGAGCGCCATGACGATGCCGATCGCGCCGAGGGAGACGAGCGCGACCATCATGTCCGCCGCGTTGAGCGTGCCGAGCGACTGGGTGATGAGGTAGCCGAGGCCGCCCCCCGACTCCCCGCCGAGCAGCTCGCCCACCACCACGCCGATCAGCGCGAACGAGATCGACGGCGTCAGCGCGGCGAACGTCCACGCCAGCGCCGAGGGCACGATCACCGTGCTCATGATCTGCCGCTCACCGGCGCCGAGGAAGCGCGCGGAGTGGATGAGGTCGGCGTCGACGGCGCGCGCGCCCTGGAACGTGTTGAAGAACACGATGAAGAAGACGATCGTCCACGCCAGCACCACCTTGGCGAGGAGGCCGAAGCCGAAGATCATCGTGACGAGCGGCACCAGGGCGATCCGCGGCAGCGAGTTGAACGCGATGATGTACGGCTCCAGCACGCGCGCCAGGCGGTCTCTGCGCCCGAGCACGAGCCCGGCCACGAAGCCCGTGGTGACGCCGACCACGAAACCCCACAGCGTGGACTGCACCGTCGAGAGCGCCATCTGCCACAGGCTGAGCCGAACCTCGCCGGACGTGAGGTAGACGAAGCGCCGGGCGATGGCGGATGGCCGACTGATGAAGAACGGGTCGATCCAGTAGAGGCCGGGGGTCCGGCTGATCGCCTTGATGCCGGTCAGCCACTCCCACGCGCCGAGCAGCGCGACGAGGATCGCGACGCGCCAGAGGGCGACGCGCGCCCGGTCGGTCACGCGAACTCCTCGCCCAGCACGTGCCAGATGCGGCCGTACTCCCGCGCGTACTCGTCGCTCTCGCGGAGCGCGATGACGTCGCGCGGCCGCGTGAGCTTCACCGCGTGCACCAGCTTCACGCGTCCCGGCCGGCGCGTCATCACGACGATCCGGTCGGCGAGCGTGATCGCCTCCGAGAGGTCGTGGGTGACGAAGACCACCGTCTGATGGCGCGCCTCCCACAGCGCGAGCAGCTCCGCGTGCAGGGTGAGCTTGGTGTGCGTGTCGAGCGCGCCGAACGGCTCGTCCATGAGGAGGATCTCCGGATCGACCACGAGCGTGCGCATGAGCGCCACGCGCTGCCGCATGCCGCCGGACAGCGTGGCCGGAAACGCCTCCTCGAAGCCCTCGAGGCCCGCGAGGGCGACGGCCTCACGAACGCGCCGCGCGCGCTCGGGCCCGGCCACGCCGCGATACTCGAGGCCGAGCGCGATGTTGCGCGCGACGGTGCGCCACGGGAAGACGGTGTCCTTCTGGAAGACATAGCCGACGTGCGGCGGCGCGGTGTCCCTCACCGGCGTACCGTCGACGAGCACGACGCCGGCCGACAGAGCCACGAGGCCGCCGATCATGTTGAGGATGGTGGACTTGCCGCAGCCGGACGGCCCGACGATGGCGACGAACTCGCCCTCGAGCACCTCGAACGAGACGCGATCCACCGCGGCCACCTCGCGCCCGCCGGCGCGGAAGGTCTTCGTGAGGTCGCGGACGACGATGCGCGGGCGCCGGGCGCTCAGGACTTGAACTTGGCGCGGGCTTTCTTCACGAACGCCATCTCCACCGCCTTGGCGTACGGCACCGGCTTGTCGACGGCGAGCGGCACCCACACCTTCGTGCCGTTCTCGTACGACTTCTCGTCGACGACGAAATCCCAGTCGAAGATCGTCTTGTAGTACTTCACCGAGCGCAGGACATTCTCGCGGCTGTAGGTGTCCATGTACGGCTTGTAGAGCAGCTCGACGATCTCCTCGTCCTTCGCGCGGTGGATCCACTGCTGGGCCCGGTAGCAGGCGTTGACGTAGCCCTGCACGAGGTCCGGCGACTTCTCGATCGTCTCGCGCAGCGTGAAGCCGACCGTTGCCGGGATGGGGCCGCCGAAGACGCGCGTCCACGCCTTCTCGTCCTGCACGTCGTAGATCGCCTTGCCGAAGCCCTCTTCCTCCGCGGCCCACTGCCACTCGGGGACGGCCATGATCGCGTCGAACTTGGCCGCCTTCAGTCCGCCGAGCATCGTGGTGGGCCCACCGCCACTCACCCACTCGACGTGCTCGTTGACGGCCTTGCCGTCGGCCGCCTTGAGGCCCTTGAGCACGTACACGCCGTAGACGTAGGTGCCCGAGCCGATCGCCGTCGCCGCCACCACCGCCTTGCGGCCGACCAGCTTGGCGTCGCCAAGCGCCTCGACCGACTTCACGCCACGGTCGAAGAGCTCCTTGCGCACGACGATGTTGGCGTACGAGCAGCGCGTGTCGGTGGCGAAGATCATCAGGGCGTCCTTACCCTTCTCGGTGATCTTCAGCGGATGGTTCGAGTCGCCGAGCGCGAACATCGCCTGGCCCGCCGCGAGCACCTGCGCGACCTTGGCGCCGCCGCCCGGCGCGATGAAGGACGGCACCGCGACGCCCTCCTCCTCGAAAAACTTCTTCTCCTTCGCCACCAGGTGCTGGCCGTAGACGAAGGTCGAGACGCTGTGCGAGACCGTGATGGACTTGGCGCCCTGCGCGCGCGCCGGCGCCCGCCCGGCGAGGGCGACGGCCGCGGCGCCGGAGGCTGTCAGGAAGCGCCGGCGGGTCCACATCATGCGCGATCCTCCTTGAATTGCGGCCGGATGCGGCGATCCGGGGGGTGCGACAGGCGCAGTTTACGCCGCGCGCGCGGCGCCTGTCAACCGCAACATATTGACACTACAGAGAATTTCGGCCATGCTGAGCTCCTTCCATGGTCCGGAGCATGACCGGGTTCGGGAGGGCAGAGGCGAGCGGCGAGTCGATCGCCGTTACCGTGGAGGCCCGATCCGTCAACCACCGCCACCTCGATGTCGCACTGCGTCTGCCGCGCACCTTCGCCGCGCTCGAGTTGGACGCGCGCCGGCTCGTGCAGAGCCGGCTGGAGCGCGGGCGCGTCGACGTCAACGTGCAGCTCACACCCCTCGGCGGCGGTGCCGCGCAGCGCGTGCAGGTCGACGCGGCGCTCGCGCGCGAGTACGTCACCCGCGCCCGCGCGCTGGCGATGGAGCTCGGCCTCGAGGGCGCGCCGAACCTGACGTGGGTGCTCGAGCGACCGGGCGTCGTGCGGCTCGAGGAGCCGGAGCCCGTCGAGCCGGTGGCGCCGTGGCCGCTCCTGGCCGACGCGCTCGGACGCGCGCTCGACGAGCTGGTGGCACGACGCACCGCCGAGGGCGAGCGGCTGGTGGAGGGGCTGCGCACGCTGCACGCGGAGCTGACGACGACGGTCGCCGCCGTCGCCGCGCGCGCGCCGGCGACGGCGGCACGCCGCGAGGAACGGTTGCGCGAGCGCCTGCGCGCGCTGCTGGCCGAGACGGCCATCGACGCCCTACCTTCGGTAGGACAAGAGGCGCGCATCGTGACGGAAGCGGCGATCTGGGCGGACAAGAGCGACGTGACCGAGGAGCTGGCACGGCTGCGCGCGCACCTCGCCGAGTTCACGCTGCTGCTCGACAAGGGCGGTCCCGTGGGCCGGCCGCTCGACTTCCTGATCCAGGAGCTGAACCGCGAGGTCAACACGGTGGCCTCCAAGGCCGACGACCTCGAGATGAGCCAGGCCGCGCTGGCCGCGAAGAGCGTGCTGGAGAAGATCCGTGAGCAGGTACAAAATCTTGAGTAGCCGCGCCGGCATGCGCCTCGGCCGCCGCGGCACGCTGTTCGTCGTGTCGGCGCCGTCGGGGGCGGGCAAGACGACGCTCTGCCGCGAGGCACGCCTGTGCATCCCCGATCTCGCGTACTCGGTCTCGGCCACGACGCGCGCGCCGCGCCCGGGCGAGGTGAACGGCGTGGACTTCCGCTTCGTGAGCGAGTCCCAGTTTCGCGCCATGCTCGACCGCGGCGAGCTGGCCGAGTGGGCGACCGTGCACGGCAACATGTACGGCACGCCGGCGGGGCCGCTGGAGGCGGCGCTGGCCGACGGCAAGGACGTGCTGCTCGACATCGACACGCAGGGCGCCGCGCAGCTGCGCACGCGGTATCCGGAGGCGGTGCTCGTGTTCATCGTCGCCCCCTCGATGGCCGAGCTGGAGCAGCGGCTGCGCGAGCGCGGCGCCGACGCGGAGGGCGACATCGCGCGGCGGCTCGCGCGCGCGCGCGAAGAGATCGCATTGTGGCGGACGTACGATTACCTGATCGTCAACCGGGACGTGAAAGAAGCGATGGACCAGCTGCTCGCCGTCATCCAGGCGGAGCGCTGCCGGACCACGCGTTTGTCGCTCACGCTCCCCGACCTGGAGGTGTCCGAGTGATGGCCTTCCCTTCGCTGGAGTCTGCGCTGAACAAGGTGTCGAACCGTTATCTGCTGGTGGTGCTCTCCGCCAAGCGGGCGCGGCAGCTCAACCGCGGCGCGCCGCCGCGCGTCGAGAGCAAGCACAAGAAGCCGACCAGCTCGGCGCTCGAGGAGATCGCGGCCGCCAAGATCGAGTACCGCATCAAGGAAGTGGACGAGACGCAAAAGGCCTGAGGGTCGTGAGGCTCGACGGGCGCGAGCTGGTTCTCGGCGTCACGGGCTCGATCGCCGCCTACAAGGCGGTGGTCCTGCTCCGTGAGCTGGCGCGCCTCGGCGCGACGGTGACGGTCTGCCTGACCGAGCACGCGCGCGCCTTCGTCGGGCCCCTCACCTTCCGCACGCTGTCGGGCCGGCCCGTGCTCACCGATCTCTTCGATCCGCAGAGCGAGGACGCCGTCGAGCACGTGGCGCTGGCCGAGCGGGCGGCGGCCATCGTGGTGGCGCCGGCCACGGCCAATCTCATCGCCAAGGCCGCGCACGGCGTCGCCGACGACTTCCTCACCACGCTCCTGCTCGCCGCCCGGTGTCCGGTGCTGATCGCGCCGGCGATGGACGGCGGCATGTGGGAGCACCCGGCGGTGGCCGCGAACGTGGCCGCCCTGCGCGCGCGCGGGGTGACCGTGATGGAGCCCGACAGCGGCGCGCTGGCCTCGGGGCTCAGCGGCCGCGGCCGGCTGCCCGAGCCGGAGTCGATCATCGCCGTGCTCGCCTCGGTGCTCGCGCCGGCGCAGGATCTCGCCGGCGAGAAGGTCATGGTGACGGCCGGTCCCACGCGCGAGCCGATCGATCCCGTGCGCTACATCTCCAACCGCTCGTCCGGCAAGATGGGCTACAACCTCGCCGCCGCCGCGCTCCGCCGCGGGGCCGAGGTGACGCTCGTGTCCGGCCCGACGGCGCTCACGCCGCCGGCGGCCGCGACGTTCGTCCCCGTACAGACGGCGGAAGAGATGCGCGAGGCGGTGCTGCACCACCTCGGGGGCGCCACCATCGTCATCAAGGCGGCCGCCGTCGCGGACTATCGCGTGCGCCGTCCGTCGGAGATCAAGATCAAGGGCAAGCGCGACCTCACGCTGGAGCTGACGCCGAACCCGGACATCCTCGCCGAGGTCGCCGCGGGCCGCACGGGCGCCTTCGTCGTCGGCTTCGCGGCGGAGACCAACGACGTCGCCGCCAACGCGCGAGCCAAGCTGGAGGCCAAGGGCATCGACCTGCTCGTGGCCAACGACGTGAGCCAGGCCGGCATCGGCTTCGACGCCGACGACAACGAGGTGCTGCTGATCGACCGCTGGGGCGGCAACCGCGCGCTGCCGCGCATGGCCAAGAGCGCGGTCGCCGACGCGATCCTCAGCGAGATCCTGACCCTCCGGCGCGCCGCCGGCCGCACGGCGGGCAAGGCGTCGCGCTGAGCGAGACGCCGCGCGACGCGCTGGCCGGTGCGCTCGACGCGCTGGGGCAGGCGCTGCGCTTCTACCGCGATCTCGGCGTCGACACGCTGCCGCTCGAGGGTGAGTATCTGATGACGCCCGCCGAGATCCTCCGCCGCCAGGAGCAGGCGCTCCAGAACTGCCGCCAGTGCAAGCTGTGCGAGGGCCGCACCAACGTCGTCTTCGGCTCCGGCAACCCGACGGCGGAGTTCGTGGTGATCGGCGAGGGGCCGGGCGCCGACGAGGACGCGCAGGGGCTGCCGTTCGTCGGCCGCGCAGGACAGCTGCTGACGAAGATGCTGGCGTCCGTGAACCTCTCGCGCGAGACCGGCGTCTTCATCACCAACGCGGTTTTGTGTCGCCCTCCCGGCAACCGCAACCCCGAGGCCGACGAGCTGGCCGCCTGCGCGCCGTTCCTCGCCGACAAGCTCGCCGTGATCCAGCCCAAGGTGATTCTGTCGCTCGGCAGCGTCGCGACGCAGTCGCTGCTGCGCACGAAGGAGGCGATCGGCAAGCTGCGCGGGCGCATCCATCCATACGGCGACGCCGTGCTCGTCCCGACGTTCCATCCCGCGTTCCTCCTGCGCAACCCCGGCCCCGAGTACAAGCGCATGGCCTGGGAAGACCTCAAGCTCGCCCGCCGGGAGTACGACAAGCGCAAGACGCGGTGACGCTCGCCGACGTCGCGTTCGACGTTCCGCTCGACCATCCGTTTTCGTACCGCGTGCCGCCCGACTGGACGCTCACCGTCGGCCAGCGCGTCGCCGCCCCGCTCGGCCGCGCCGAGCGCATCGGCGTCGTCGTCGGCCTTCGCGACGGCGACGCGGCCGGGCTGAAGCCGCTCGCGCGCGTCGTCGATCCGGCCCCCGTCCTCGATGCCGCCGGACTGGCGCTCGCCGGCTGGATCGCCGAGCAGTCGCTCTCCTCGCTCGGCGGCACGCTCGCCGCGCTGCTGCCCCCGCCGAGGAGCGCGGCCGCGCGGAGCGACCAAGCCGTACGGAGTAACGACACCGTACGGAGTGACGACACCGCACGGAGTGCCGACGCCGTACGGAACGACGAGACGATACGGAGCCGGGAACCGTCTAAAACAGGCCACCCACGTTTCAAGCCGGCCTCGCCCTCCGATACAGAAGTCGGCCAGTCCCCAAAACCTGACGTCATGATCGGCACAGGTCGCGAGCGGCGGCTGCTCGAGCGCGTCGCGGCGTCGACGGCGCCCGCGCTGGTCATCGTCCCCGACATCGAGGCGGCCGGCCGCTGGGCGCAGCGCCTGGACAAGCACGGGCCGGTGGCGCGCCTGGACTCGGGCGTGGACGACGAGGCGCGCGCGCGGGCCTGGGCCGCGCTGGCGGCGGGCGATGCGCGGCTCGCGGTGGGCACGCGCTCCGCGCTGCTGGCCCCGCTGCCGGCCGGCGCCACGCTCGCGCTCGTCGACGAGCATGAGGCGGCCCACAAGCCGCCGGGGCCGCCGCGCCTGCACTCGCGCGACGTCGTGCTCGAGCGCGCGACGCGCTGCGGACTGGACGCCGTGCTGACGTCGGCGACGCCGAGCGTGGAGACGTGGTGGCGCGCCGACAGCGGCCGGGCGCGACTCGTCGCCGGCGAGTCGGCGGCGTGGCCGGTCGTCCAGATGGCCGACACCCGTGGAATTCTGAAGGTCGAGCCGCTCACGCCGGCGCTGGCGCGCGCGGTGCGCGAAGCGCTCGCGGCAGGCCGCCGCGCGTTCCTGGTGGTGAGCCGCCTGACGTCCGCGCTGGCGTGCGACGAGTGCGGCGTCATCGTGCGCTGTCCCGAGTGCGACGTGGCGCTCGCCTACGCGCGCGCCGCGCAAACGCTGACCTGCCGCGTCTGCGGGCGCGAGACACCGATGCCGGAGACGTGCCCGGGCTGTCGCGGTCGCCGGCTCTCGCCCTTCGGGTGGAACGCCGAGCGGGTCGAGCACGCGGTGCGGCGCCGTTTCCCCAAGACGCGCGTTGCCCGGTACGATCCCGAGGCCACCCGCGGCGCGAAGGCCGAGCGCCAGCGCGCGGAGGCGGCGGCCGCCGACATCATCATCGGCACCCGCGGCGCGCTGCGGCTCTTCGGCCCCGCGTCGCTCGGCGTCGCCGGCTTCGTGTCCCCCGACCACCTCCTCCGCCTGCCCGACTTCCGCGCCGGCGAGCGGCTGTTCTCGCTGCTCTGGGCGGCGGCCGAGCGCGTGGCGCCAGGCGGCGCCCTCGTCGTGCAGTCGCAGACGCCCGAGCACTACGTCTTCGACGCGAGCGCGCGCCAGGACCTCGGCGCGTTCTACCGGCAGGAGATGAAGTTCCGCGGTGAGCTCGGCTATCCGCCGTTCCGCCGGCTGGCCATCGTCACCGTGACGGCGCCGTCGGCGGCGGAGATGCGCCGGCTCGGCGACGAGGTCGCCGCCGCGCTGACGTCGGCGCCGGCGCTCACCGTCTATCCGCCGGCGGCGGCGCGACGCGACCGCGCGCGGCGCATCGTGGTGAAGGGCCACGCGGATCTCGGAGCGTGCCTGGCCGAGGCGCTCGGCGAGTTCCGGCGGCCACGGCCCAAGAGCCGCGGTATCATAGAGGTCGAGGTGGATCCCGTCGAATGGCCGTCCTGAGCGTCCGAAAATACGGCGATCCGGCCCTGCGACGGCGCGCCGCGCCCGTCGCGGCCGTCACCCCCGAGCTCCGCAAGGTCATCGCCGACATGGTCGACACGATGTACGACGAGGTGGGCCTGGGCCTCGCCGCGCCGCAGATCGGCGTGCCGCTGCGCCTCGTGGTGGTGGCCGACGAGGAGAGCCGCGAGGCGCGCGCGCTGATCAACCCCGTCATCACCCAGCAGGGCGGCGAGGTCACCGCGGAGGAAGGCTGCCTGTCGCTCCCCGGCATCTTCGCGCCGGTGAAGCGCGCGGAGTGGGTGCGGCTCGAAGCCCAGGATCCCGACGGCAAGGCCGTGGCGATCACCGCGCGCGGACTGCGCGCGCGCGTCTTCCAGCACGAGATGGATCACCTCGACGGCGTGCTCTTCATCGACCGCCTCGATCCGGTCACGCGCGACCGGATCAAGCGGCGCATCAAGAAGGACGGCTTCGCCGAGGACGCCGCCGGCCACCGCGCGTTCGCGCTTTAGTCTGGCCAAGCTCCTCTTCTACGGCACGCCGGCGTTCGCGCTCCCCGCCTTCGAGGCGCTGCGCCGCCGCCACGAGATCGTCGCCGTCGTCACGCAGCCCGACCGTCCGGCGCATCGCGGTCAGCGACTGACGCCGCCTCCCGTCAAGGAGGCGGCGCTGGCCGCCGGGCTGCCGGTCCTGCAGCCGCCGCGCCTGCGCGATCCCGGGTGGCCCGAGCGGCTCGCCGTCTACGGCGCCGACGTCGCGGTCGTGGTCGCCTTCGGCCAGATCCTGCCTCAGGCCGTGCTCGACGCGCCGGCGCGCGGCTCGATCAACATCCACGCCTCGCTGCTGCCGAGGTACCGCGGCGCGGCGCCGATCCAGTGGGCGATCATTCGCGGCGAGACGGAGACCGGCATCACCACGTTCAAGATGGACGCGGGGATGGACACGGGCGACGTGCTCCTGATGCGGCCGACGCCGATCGGCGCCGACGAGACGGCCGGTGAGCTCTCGGAACGGCTCGCGCGCCTCGGCGCCGAGACGATCCTCGAGACCCTGGATCGGCTCGACACGCTGACGCCCAGGCCGCAAGATCACGGCGCGGCGACGCTGGCGCCGAGGCTCAAGAAGATCGACGGCGCGATCGACTGGATGAAACCCGCGCGCGACATCGTGAACCTCGCGCTCGGCTGCAACCCGTGGCCGGGCGCGACGGTGACGGCCCCCGGCGGCGCGCTCACGATCTGGCGGGCGCGGGCCCTGGCCGGCGCCGCGCGCGGCGCGCCCGGCACGCTGGCGGCGCACGACGGCGCGCTCGGCGTCACCACCGGCGACGGCCTCCTGCTGCCCGTCGAGGTCCAGCCGGAGAATCGCCGCGCGATGACATGGGCCGACTACCTGCGCGGCGCCCGGCTCGCCGAGGGCGCCCGCTTCGGCGCGCCGTGAGCGCCGCCCGGCGCCAGCCGCGCGGCGCCGCGGCGCCCGCCCGCGTGCTGGCCGCGCGCGTCCTGGAGCGTGTGGAGACCGCCGCGGCGTTCGCGGACCTGGCGCTGGAGGCCGAAGCCGCGCGTCACCGCGTCGCGCCGCGCGACGTCGGCCTGGCCACCGAGCTGGTCTACGGCACGCTCCGCTGGCAGCGCTACCTCGACTGGATCCTGGCGCCGCACTCGCGCCGGCGGCTCGACACGCTCGACGCACAGGTGCGCGTGCTGCTGCGGATGACCGCCTACCAGCTCGTGTTCCTCGAGCGGGTGCCGGCGTTCGCCGCCGTCAACGACGCCGTCACGCTCGCGCGCAGCGGCGCGCGGGGCGCGGCCGAGTACACGAACGCGGTGCTGCGCGCCTTCGCGAATCGCGGCGCGCGCGAGCGGGAGCCGGCGCCGCCGCGCGATCCGACGGACGCGCTGGCCACGCGCTGCTCGTTTCCGACGTGGCTCGCCGCGCGCTGGGTGACGCGCTATGGGGCGGCGGAGGCCGAGGCGCTCATGCGTTCGATGAACGAGCGGCCACCGCTCACCCTGCGCACCAACACGCTGCGCCTGTCGCGCGAGGCGCTGGCGGCGCGGCTGGCCGCCGAGGACGACGTGGCCACGCGGCCCACGTCCTGGGCGCCGGAGGGGCTCGTCACCGAGCGCGCGTCCGGCACGCCCGCGGGCTGGCGCGCGTTCGCCGACGGCGCCTGCGTCGTGCAAGACGAGGCGTCCATGCTCGTGGCGCGCCTCCTCGACCCGCGCGCGGGCGAGACGGTCATCGATGCCTGCGCGGCGCCGGGGACCAAGACCACGCACCTGGCCCAGCTGATGGAGGGCCGCGGGCGCATCGTCGCGCTGGACCCGCAGCCGGCGCGCCTGGGGCGCGTGACGGAGGCGAGCGCGCGCCTGGGCGTGACGATCGTGCAGACGATCGAGGGCACCGCGCAGGAGCTGGTGAGCTCGTACGCGCCGCGCGCCGACGCCGTCCTGGTGGACGCGCCCTGCACGAACCTCGGCGTGCTGCGCCGCAATCCGGACGTGAAGTGGCGGCGGCGGCCCGAGGACATCGCCGCCAGCGCCGCGCGCCAGCGCGAGATCCTGACCGCCGCGGCCACCCTCGTGAAGTCCGGCGGGCGCCTGGTGTACGCGACGTGCTCGCCGGAGCCCGAGGAGAACGAGGCGGTGGTCACCGCGTTTCTCGGCGCGCAGCCGGCCTGGCGCCTCGAGGCGCCGGCCGACTTCCCGCTGTCGCTGGACGCCGACGGCTTTCTGCGCACGCGACCCGATCGCCACGGAACCGACGGCTTCACGGCCGTCCGGCTGCGCCGCGCGTGATATAAGGATGGCCGTGAGGATCGCGCCCTCGATCCTGTCCGCCGACTTCGGCGTCCTCGCCGAGGAGATCGCGCGCGTGGAGGCGGCCGGCGCCGACCAGATCCACATCGACGTGATGGACGGCCGCTTCGTGCCGAACATCACCATGGGCTTCCCGATCCTGGACGCGATCCGCAAGCGCACGCGGCTGCCGCTCGACCTGCACCTGATGATCGTCGAGCCCGAGAAGTTCCTCGCCGAGTTCGCGGAGCGCGGCGCCGACATGCTGACGGTGCACGTCGAGGCGTGCCCGCACCTGCAGCGCACGCTCACCTCGATCCGCGAGCTCGCCGGCAAGCGCGGCGGCCCCGTGAAGGCGGGCGCGGCGCTGAATCCGGCGACCACGCCGGCCGCGCTCGAGTGGGTGAAGGACGATCTCGACCTGGTCCTCGTGATGTCGGTGAATCCGGGCTTCGGCGGCCAGAAGTTCATCCCCGCCGTCTATCCGAAGATCCGACAGATCCGCACGATGCTCGGCGCGCGAGGCGTGGACGTCTCGATCGACGGCGGCGTGAAGATCGAGCACGCGCGTCCGCTCGCCGAGCACGGCGCGTCGGTCCTCGTGGCGGGCTCGGCCGTCTTCGAGGCGCAGGACCCCGCGAAGGCCATCCGCGAGCTCCGCGCTGCCGCCGAGCCCGGGCAGTAATCGCTCACCACTTCTGCCAAGAGACCGCCCAGGCGCGCGCGGCGCCTTCCCCCAAGTCGCTGAATTCATTCGTCACGGGATCTGGCATCGCGCTCGCATTGTCGAGGAGTCGGGAGGACCGCACTGTGAGCCGCTGGCTGAAGCCGATGGGCCTCGAGCCGTGGAACTGGAAGCGATGCTGGACGTCGTTCGACTTCTGGCTCGCCGTCGCCGTCCTCGTGCTCCCGTTCGGGCCCCTGCTCCTCGTGCCGCTGCGCTGGGAGCCCGTCCGCGTGCGCATCCGGGCACTCCGCCGCTCGTCGTAAGACACGCGTAAGACCCCGCCCGAGTTGAAATTTTCCGCGTAGTTCCGTACACTCGGACTTTCCATGCTCGACTCATTGAGCGCAAGACTCACGGCCATCTTCGATCGTCTCGGCGGCCAGGGCCGTCTGAGCGAAGAGAACATCCAGGAGGCCCTCCGGGAGGTCCGGGTGGCGCTCCTGGAGGCCGACGTCAACTTCAAGGTCGTCCGCGGCTTCATCGACCGCGTGAAAGTGAGGGCGGTCGGCCAGGACGTGCTCAAATCGCTGACGCCGGCGCAGCAAGTGGTCAAGGTCGTGCACGACGAGCTCGTCGAGTTGCTCGGTGGCAGCGGCCATCGCCTCGCGCCCGCGGCGCACCCGCCCACGGTCGTCATGCTGATCGGGCTGCAGGGCTCCGGGAAGACGACCACCGCCGCCAAGCTCGCGCGCCTCTACGCCAAACAGGGCCAGCATCCGATCCTCGCCGCCGCCGACACGTATCGGCCCGCCGCCCAGGAGCAGCTCAAGACGCTCGGCGCGCAGGTCGACGTGCCCGTGGTCGGCGACGGCCGCACCCCGGTCGAGATCTGTCGCGCGGCGCTCGAGAGCGCGGCCGCGCGCGGCCTCACGCCGCTGATCCTCGACACGGCCGGACGCCTGCACATCGACGAGACGATGCTGGACGAGCTCAAGCAGATCCGGGCGGCGGTCAAGCCGCACCACGTGCTGCTCGTCGTCGACGCCATGACCGGCCAGGACGCGGTGACGGTCGCCGACCGCTTCAACCAGGCCGTCGGCATCGACGCGGTGATCCTGACCAAGATGGACGGCGACTCGCGCGGCGGCGCCGCCCTCAGCGTGCGCCACGTGACGGGCCGGCCGATCGCCTTCGTCGGCATGGGCGAGAAGACCGACGCGCTCGAGCCGTTCCACCCGGATCGCCTCGCCTCGCGGATCCTGGGCATGGGCGACATCGTGTCGCTCGTCGAGAAGGCGCAGCAGAACGTGGACCAGGCTCAGGCCGAGGAGATGGTCCGCAAGCTGCGCGAGGAGACCTTCACGCTGGAGGACTTCCGCGCGCAGCTCAAGCAGGTGCGCGCGCTCGGCCCCCTCGACCAGGTCATGAGCATGCTGCCGTTCGGCAAGATGCTCAAGGGCGCGCCCAAGGAGCTGTCGGGCGAGCAGGCGGACCTCGACCGGTTCGAGGCCATCATCTGCTCCATGACGCCGGGCGAGCGGCGCAACCCCGAGGTCATCAATGGCTCCCGCCGCCAGCGCATCGCGCGCGGCAGCGGCTCGAGCGTGCAGGACGTGAACCGGCTGCTCAAGCAGTTCGCGCAGCTCAAGAAGATGATGAAGCAGTTCAAATCGATGGAAGGCCGGCTGGGCAAGCTGAAGGGCCTGGGCGGCTTTCCGATGCCGAGGGGGTGAGGACGTGGCAGTCGCCATCAGACTGAGACGCGAAGGTTCCAGCAAGCGGCCGCGCTACCGCGTGGTCGTGGCCGACTCACGGTCGCCGCGCGACGGGCGCTTCATCGAGGTGATCGGGCACTACAACCCGATCACGAACCCGCCGCAGGTGACGATCGATCGCGAGAAGGCGAAGGCGTGGATCGCCAAGGGGGCCCAGGCCTCCAACACGGTGAAGAAACTGATCGCATTGGCCCCGAAGGCCGGGGCGTAACGGGCGACAAGCAGTTGTGGGATGCAGCTGCAGTGGGAGTGGCGGTTGAAAGACCTGGTGGAATACCTCGCAAAGGCGCTGGTCGACGAGCCGGAGCAGGTGAACGTGACGGAGGTCCAGGGGGAGCGCGTGACGGTGATCGAGCTGCGGGTGGCCCAGACCGACCTGGGCAAGGTCATCGGCAAGCAGGGACGAACGGCGCGGGCGCTGCGCACGATCCTCGACGCCAACGCGACCAAGCTGCGCAAGCGCGCCGTCCTCGAGATCGTGGAGTAGTGGCAGTGCGAGCCGCAGAACGTCGTGGGGCTGGGGCCCCACCGTTCGAGGCGAGCCTATGAATATGGACGGCGGCCGGCTCGTCGCGATCGGCGAGATCGGCCGGCCGTACGGGCTCGCCGGCGAGGTGCGCGTGACGCCCCTCACCGATCGGCCCGAGCGCTTCGAGACGCTGCGCGAGTGCGTGCTGTGGGACGCCGCGCGTGACCGGTGCGAGCCGTGCCGGGTGACGACGGCGCGGCGGCAGGGCCCGGCGCTCGTGGTGGCCATCGCCGGGTGCGAGACGCCGGAAGCGGCGTCGGCCCTGACGGGACGGCTGCTCGCGGTGCCCGAGGCGGAGGCGCTGCCGCCGCCCGACGGGCACTTCTACCCGTGGCAGCTCGAGGGCTGCCGCGTGCTGACGGAGGACGGGCGCGAGGTGGGTCGCGTGCTGCGGGTAGAGCCGGGGCCATCGCAGGACCTGTGGGTCGTCGGCGACGGCGCGCGCGAGCACCTGGTGCCCGCGGTGCCCGAGATCGTGTGCGACGTGGATCTGAAGGCGCGGCGGGTCGTGATCCGGCCGCCCGAGGGTCTTCTCGAGCTCTAGAAGGCGGCCGATATGCGGATCGACATCGTGACGCTGTTCCCGGCGATGGTGGAACCGGCGCTGGCGACGTCGATGCTCGGCCGCGCCCGGGCGCGCGGGCTCGTTGACATCCACGTGGTGAATCTCCGAGACTACGCGACGGGCAAGCATCGCGTCACTGACGACTACCAGTTCGGCGGTGGCGGCGGGATGGTGCTGAAGCCGGAGCCGATCGCCGCCGCGGTGGAGGCGCTCCGCGGGGAGCGATCGCGGGTGATCCTGATGGACCCGCGCGGCCGGACGTTCAGCCAGGCGGTCGCGGGTGAGCTGGCGCGCGAGACGCACCTGATCCTCGTCGCCGGACGCTACGAGGGCGTGGACGAGCGGGTGAGCGAGATGATCGCCGACGAGCGGCTCTCGATCGGCGACTATGTGCTGACGGGCGGCGAGCTGCCGGCGCTGGTGGTGACCGACGCGGTGGCGCGCCTGCTGCCGGGCGTGCTGGGCGGCGAGGGCGCCGCCGAGCGGGAGTCGTTCGCGGCGGGACTGCTGGAGCCGCCGCAGTACACGCGCCCCGAGGAGTTTCGCGGCGCGCGGGTGCCGGAGGTGCTGCTGTCCGGCGACCACGCGCGCGTGGCGCGCTGGCGGCGGGAACAGGCCCTGTGGCTGACGTGGCGGCGGCGCCCCGAGCTCCTCACGGAGGCGAGCCTGACGGACGAGGAGCGACGATTGATCGAGCGGTTCGAGCGCGGAGAGGCGCCGGCGGCGCCCGCGCGAACAGAGAGGGACGAAGGTCATGGACGCGATTCACATCGTTGAGGCGTCGCAGCTCAAGAAGGACCGCCAGGGTTTCGAGCCCGGCGACCAGGTTCGCGTGCACGTGAAGGTCATCGAGGGCGAGAAGGAGCGCACGCAGATCTTCGACGGCACCGTCATCCGCAAGCGCGGAGA
>Ga0137403_10002097_pt1 | contig 24615 bp, 18 predicted proteins | sample CZOMad2_1_16fung_FD_122057 | JGI IMG/M metagenome (GOLD analysis project Ga0137403, IMG submission 122057) | Vadose zone soil fungal communities from Angelo Coast Range Reserve, California, USA - CZOMad2_1_16fungal (Hybrid Assembly) | ecosystem: Environmental > Terrestrial > Soil > Vadose zone... | reverse complement strand
CGCGGTGCCAATGCCATTCTCGCGCTACGCGCGAACCGCCTCAGTGGTCGCTTCGAACAATACTGGGAGAATCGTGCTAGGGCCGCCTAATCTCCACAACTATGTCGCGCACCCCTGGGTGACATGGGCTTTCACCGCAGCGCTTCTTGTTGAGAGCTGCTCGATGAATTTTTTTGTCGCGGTAACTGACTACGATTGGTTTCAGTTCCACGCGTCCAAGTCGCGTGTGGTTGAAGTCAATTTCTGACGTCCGTCTCCCGAAGTGTCATTCAAAGCTGAAGCATTCGCGTCTTCCGTGCGCCCTCCTTACGGTCCTCCGGCCTTGCGGCGTGGATTGCGCGCCAGTCCATGGCACCGGCGGGAGAATAACCGGACTTGCCATTCCTTCCTTCCCAACGTACCGCGTAAACGTCCTCGCGACCGTGAAACAGGCTTCGAAAGAGAGCAATCGTCTTTTCAGGTGCAGGCTGCCCAGCATTACTGCTCTCCCCGATCTCGATAGGAATTGTCGTTTGACTTGATTCCGCGGATCTCCAATTTGGAATCCCCAACATCATTCGCAGATGAGCATTTTCTGCACGGAGCTGCTCGCATTCCTCCAGTGCCGACCTGAGAAGGTCTTCGAGATTGCTCTGGTTCATCATTCTCGCGCGCTCTGGCACCAGACTAATACAAAGCCTCGGGACAAAAGTCGAACGCCTATCGTTGAGTATTCTAAAGTTCCACCTTAGAATACTCACGTGCGATACATACCTCGAAATCTGGATAAGATGGTCCGACAAGCGGCCCGAGATTTCCCCGCGGTGGTTGTCACAGGGCCCCGCCGCTCGGGAAAAACGACTCTCCTTCGCCAATTGTTTCCCAAAATCCACTACGTGCTCCTTGAAGATCCCGACATTCAGGGACGGATTCGCAGTGACCCTCGTACCTTCCTCGAAGAGCTGCGACCTCCTATCCTATTCGACGAAATTCAGAATGCTCCCGAACTTCTCAGTTACGTGCGCACTCTCATCGATACGGCGCCCCGTCGCACGGGACAGTGGCTATTCACCGGATCGCAGGAAGCACCGCTGATGCAGGGCATCACCGAGTCGATGGCTGGCCGGGCTGCTATTTTGCAACTTCTGCCTTTCAGTGTCACCGAGACTCCAAAGGTGAATATGCTTCACGGCGGTTTTCCGGAGGTCGTGGTTCGCCCGAAGTCTCGAGCACTTTGGTTTGCGTCCTACCTTCAAACTTATTTGGAACGAGACGTCCGGTCAATCACAAACGTACGAGACTTAGTCACCTTCCGTCGATTCATTGCACTACTGGCTAGCCGACACGGCCAAATTCTTAATAAGACCGATCTTGCCGCACCACTCGACGTTTCGGTGCCGACCATAAGCGAGTGGTTGCACGTTCTCGAAATCACGAGCCAAATCATCATTGTTCCTCCGTACTTCGAAAACCTTGGCAAACGACTCGTCAAAACGCCGAAAGTCTATTTGGGTGACTCCGGCCTTGCCTGTTATCTCCTGGGAATCACATCGGAAGCTGAGCTTCAGCGCTCGCCTTTTTTAGGACAGTTGTTTGAAGGTTTTGTCGCGGCGGAAATACTCAAGAGCCAAGTGAACCAGGGCGGCAGGAAAGAGCTCTATTACTTTCGCGATCAGCAGGGTCTGGAGGTCGATTTTCTCCTACCCAGATCGAATGCCGGACTATGGCTCATCGAATGTAAGGCCGGGAAAACGGTGCGCCCCGCGATGGGCGCCCCGCTTCTCGCCTTGCGCCGGACGATGGAAAAACGCTCGACCCGACTGATTGTAGTACACGGGAAGTCGCGCTCGGCCCAGGCCACAAGCGCAGTCGCTCGCGGAGTAGAAGCGATCGAATTGGAACGATTCGTCGCAACCCTAACTGCCGGCCACTAACTAACTGTCACGGTAGGATCGAGCGGCTCTGCAGTCGGAGCAGTCAATGGGAATCAATCCTTCGAGCGTCTGTTTCGGAGTAAGGGCTCGTCCAATTCGAAATACAAGCCCGTCCAGTTCGGAATCTGATCACGCAGGAAGCAACCCACGTCAGCTTGCCCGTTCTTCTTTCTAGGATCCGAACCGAAGCATAAACACTGGTAGACGGGTGCACTTTCTGATATCGCGCGAAAGTGGTTCGGACTAGGCTGCGGAAAACCCATGGCTTAGAGTCAAGTCGCGAGCCTCATCTGGCCATCGCGGATCGGTTCCGAACCGAATGGTCTCGCAGAGTTTCGTATCGAAATAAGGAAGGAACTATTAGAGAGGGCTCCGGTTCTTTGCAAGCAGCTGCTTTGGTTGGGCTATTGCCAGCGAAAAGAGACTTAAAGCTCAAGTTGCACAGTCGCATTCTGGCAAATAGCTGCGGTGGACAAAATTCTTGCTGCAGAGGACGACGAGAAAGCGGCGTATCGCGCAGTCCCAATATTCCCAGGTATGGGCGCCAGGCATTTCGTGATACTCGTAGGAAATATGCTTCTCCTGGAGGCGTGTGGCCAGATTTCGATTTACGCCCGAGAAAATGTCATCCTCGCCGCAATCGATATAGAAGTAAGGCAGTTTGCTTTTGTCCGAAGTTTCGAGCAAAAGAAAAACATCATTTGCGCTACGATTCGGGTTGTCGTGCGGACCAAATGCGTTTTGTAGCCCTTCGCGGAATTCGGATATTCTCTCGTCAAGGCCGGAGGGCGCGTCCAATGCGCCGCTAATTACACCTGAGTAGGAAAACAATGTCGAATGCTTGATTGAAAAATTCATGGCTGCATATCCGCCCATGGAAAGACCAGCAATCGCCCGAGCACGCCGATCACGAATCGTCCGGAAATGCGAGTCCACCTCAGCAATGAAGTCGTTAACGATGTAGTCTTCAAACCTGTCGGATTCCTTTGTCGCGGAATTGACGTACCAGGAGTTCCCAGCGTCGGGCATCGCGACAACCAAATCGAGACGTTCGGCCCAGTCTGCCAAATGCGTTAGCGTTGACCAATTTTTGAAGTCGCCGTACAGGCCATGGAGCAGGTACAAGGTGGGATAACGCTTTTCAGAACTTTCGTATCCTGCGGGCAGCAATACGCGATAGTGCATCTCTCTTTGCAAGCTTTCGCTCCGAAAGCCTGCATCGACTAGCGTTGAGCGAGCCTTCGCTTTCTCAGTTGCCCCTCTTGCGACTTTCTGCGCCCAAGCCGAGGACGGCAGCGCAGCCGACACTGCAGCAGCCACAGCAAGAAGGGACACTGCCAAACGCGATCTTCTACTTCCGGTGATGTTTGCGTTCACGCGTGACCTATTTTCCCGCATCTGTTGCCGGGATCCTCACAAATTCCGCGTAACGTCCGTCCTGCGGAGCGACGGCCGGCAGCGACGCGTCGCGGGCCCAATCCTCTTCGGCGTTAAAGCGGCAATCTTGTTACGCAACTGGATCCTCATTTCGCAGCGCTCTGTTTCGCCGCCTTGCTATCTGACGACTTGAGTGCGCTCGTTGTGCCCAAAGAAATGGTTTTGATTTCGTACGGTTGCAACGTGACTTCGATTCCCTCGCCGGAAATAGGGATTGGAGTTTTTTTCTCCTCCAATAAAGTTGCGTTCCATGCCGCCTTAATTTTGAAGAAAGAGCTCGTGATCTTCGTTGTTTGTGCCTTGCCCGAGAGCTCGATCAGTCGAAATACGGTCTCTTCTCCATGCTCGGCTCGCTTCCATGTACTAAGCGCAACATTCGGATTATCAATTTCCACGAGGTCGGACTGTGTGACGGGCAAAAGACTTGACGTGGCTGTGGCCGTGGTTAAATCAGCTTCCAAAGGCGTCATCGAAGTCCAACCCAACTGGGTGAGATGAACATGGTCGAAAGACCTTGAACTTACAATGCGATAGCGGAAGCTGAAGTCCCCGCCCTGTTGAGGAGAAAAATTTGTTCCCCAGTAGTTGCTCATAAGCCAGGAAAATATCGTCGAGGATTTTGGCTTGAACTCGACCGGCCAATTCCCTCTGACGATATCTCCGAAGTTGACGAGTGGCGCGTCTACCGGGACGATCGCTGCCGATACGTTCTCGTTCGTCACCGCGGCCCAATGGTTCACGGCGTACCACTCTCGGCTGCCTCCGGTCAGCTCATCTTTAGCTGGATTCACCCAACCTGACTGGGTCTCATAGGCAAATTTTGGGTTTTGCACGTCGAATGGAAACGCGATGTACGCTGCCTCTTTCGATAGCACGGTCTCCTTGTGAATGGCAAACGCGAGCTCAATTCGTTTTTCCGCGTCGAGCAGCGTGATCTCCGTTCTCACGGTTGGCGTATTTGGCGCGGACGACTCCAGCACGATTACCATCCCATAGGGAGCGTGATAGCTCGAAACCAACCTTCCGTTGCTGGTCGAAGTCGCGCTGAGAGTTGGAGGCTTCAGGGAAGCTCCGTAACGATACAAACTGTTGTTAGGCATATCGTCTGCGCCTTTGACGTATACATAGGCCCCGAAGCGATATGGACTGGACTTATCGACTAGTTCTCGATTCAACTCTTTGTCCCAAATGCTGGAAATTCCGCCTGCCGAGGGATCCACCGTGACGCGATAGTAGGAATTCTCAAATGTAGTCGATGCCGTGGTTACGGTTGTCGCTTGTGTGGGCGAAGCACTGACCTTTTTGGGCAGCAAGGTATAGACCCTGTATCCCAGCGCTGGGATGTCCTCTGCGAGGAATCGCACTCGGCGATATCCTCCGCCGAATCCAGGAAGCGGCGTGCCGCGGCCAACCGATAGCGTCTGAACCGCAGCTTCGCGATTTGTCGTTGCGTCAAAGATCGCCTGGTCATCGGCCAAGTCAATTTCCACAAATCCTTTGCGCTTCCAGTTCAGTGAGTTAAAAACGATAATCGATGCGTCTTTGGGTCTGACGAGGCTCTCAAGCTGTGCCCAGCCTCTGTGGAGTGAGCGTGTGATGGCTTCTTGGGCATCTGTTGTTTCTCTGGCTTTCAGTTCAAGTTGAAGCGTGGTTTGCCGGGCGTCAGGCTGCGTTGTAGCCCCGACGAACGTCCATGTGTGCTCGTCGAAGAGGAGCATGTTCTTCCAGGCGGAATGGAGAATTGTTTCATCTGGCCTGATGGTTGGATCAAGAACAGAGCAGATCGTCCCGAGCTTTTCAGAAGAGAGAATCCGTTGCTGATTGCCGCGATGGATCGCGGTGTGAATGCTGTCCGAAGCAAATCCGTCTTCCCAATAAGGACCAAAGTCTCCGCGGAAAACTGGCAGCTTTCCGTTAAATTGATGTTCAATCGATTCCATTGCGCTTGAAAAGCTGGCGTATTCCAGGCGTGGATAGTCGAATTGTGACTGCCACTGGCGGACCAACTCCGCCTGCGCCGTGTTAAGAACTGTGTTTTCGAGCTGACTTCCGAAAATGATCACAGAATCTGCAAGATAGTCCGGTCTTGAATACGCTTGCAGAAAGACCGGCAGAGCGTCCCTCACGGCCTCAATTCTTTGTGGCGTACCAAACAAGGTGGAAAGTTGGAGGTACGCCCGCGAATACCACATCAGCACGCGTCCGCCGTCGGGACCTTCCCAATAAAACGGAGACTTTTCGTTCCATCGGCCCTGCAACACAATCGGCGCACGCCAAGAATTGCTGGCGGCAGCGAAATATTTCACTCCGGCCGCGTGCAGAATTGACGCGTAGGACCAGCTGTAGGAAGGAACGTCGGTTATGTGAGCCGCGCCAAGGGGAAGTGAGAATTCATCCGCCATGGCTTTGCTCGGATAGAGGGAACGAGCCAGACCTTCCAGTGACGCCACACCTGTATGTTGGTTTGCATATTGCATGGGCAGCGTAATCTTTTGGTCGCGGATGCTTTGCAGGAATTGATTTCTCTTTTCCGTCGATCTGCCATTGAGATATTGCTCGGCCACCCAGGAACCATCGATCGTCCAACGGAATTCCGGATGGGTTGGCAAGAGATCGAGTACTCCATCCACGGCTTGAGAATGAAGTTCCGCAATTTTGTCTGGATAATCAGTGAAGCCGATGTCCAGGTGTTCGTGGGGAACAATGAACACCGTCCATTTTCTGGCCGCGGTTAATTGCGACGCCATCTCCTTTGTTCCGTTGTTTGATTGAATCTTTAGCGAACCGCTTTTTGTGCCCGACCACTCCGGAATCGCGAATTCGATTCGACAGTCGCCAAATTCGCCCGCACAGTCAAACGTTTGGCTATCCGAGCCGCCAGCGACTCCCAGCGTGGCACTTCCCTTGATCGGACCGCCCGAAAAGCTGAGCAGCGCTTCGACTAGTTCCGCTGCCACACCCGCGTTTTTCCTGTAGAAGATGGTCGGGCTGAGAGACGCATCCAACCGCGACTCCGAAGATTTTTCATTGCGGGACTGCGTCATTCTAAGAGCGTCATAAATAACTCCTGTGTGTCCTAACGCGATCGAGCCAAGCGAATTTTGCACCGCTGCCGGCTCATCTAATGCAGTCAGCACGAGCTTATTCTCTCCTTGCAAAAGCCAGGCCGCGGGAAATTTGACGCTTTTCGTTGCTGTCGAGGTCTGCGGCACGAAGGTGCCTTCCCAATCTCCAGCTCCGTAGTCCAATTTTGGCTCGAAATAGAGCACCCCGGTGTGTCCGTTGATTTCGATGCGCAGATGCGAGAGGCGGGGCGTTTCGTAAAGCATGGCTACCATCAACCGATATGTACCGTCTGGTTTGTCGGTTAGCTTGAACAAAATTGTGAACGGATGGAGCCGTCCACCTGCCATCCCATTGGCGGGTCCCGGCTGGAAGCGCGGCCAATCATTGGCCTCTGCACTTTCGCCGATTCTGAAAATAGCATCCGATTTTGGACTCGTGTAATCGCCCCCCACATTTCGAAACTCGTTGGAGGATCGGTCGAACGCTCCAATTTGCCAAATCTGCCGCTCTTGCCCGTAACTGGGACGCGGCCCAGAGAGGACAATCGCAAAAAGCGAAAAAAGAATCGTAATTCGCCGCACTATTTCCATGGCCGGTACGCCTTTAATTCGATTGATCGAATCGCGTTTAGCTTTCGACCGTAGCATAAACGAAACACAAAATGATTGAAATAACCACTTTCGAGCATTACAGTCTTTCCTCGTCACCGCCGTGAGCCCGTCTCAAGGCACGGGAAATTTTACTTTGGGCGATGTAGGCCGACCAAGGTGCCGTCACGGTTCGTATTAAGGTGCAGGAGAACTCATGCATTCGCCAAGGCCGGTAGTGCTAACCGACTCTGCTCGAGAACGCTCTTCAATCTCCTATGTCATTTTGCTGTCGACAATAGCAGCAATCTCCGGTTTCCTATTCGGTTTTGACACAGCCGTAATTAATGGCGTGCTGCTGTTCTTCCGTAAGCAATTCGCGCTGACAAATTTAGAAACTGAAATTGCGGCAAGCTCGTTGCTTCTGGGCTGCCTAATCGGTGCCGCAAGTGCGAGCTTGTTAGGCGACCGCTACGGACGAAAGAAGTCGCTGATCTTGGCCGCGCTTCTCTTTGCAATCTCGGCTCTCGGCTCCGCCATTTCAAACTCGGTCGGCGTTTTTGCAGCGGCCAGATTGGCTGGAGGCTTGGCCATTGGTCTGGCATCTGCACTCACTCCCGTCTATATTGCGGAGATTGCTCCGGCAGGAAATCGAGGCAAGCTCGTTTCCCTGAATCAACTGGCGATCGTGATTGGAATTCTGTTTGCCTACCTCGTGAACTGGCAGCTCGCTAAGTTAGGCGAGAGTAGTTGGCGATGGATGTTGGCTACGGCAGCTTTGCCGTCGTTCGGTTTCTTTCTCGGATTGCTGGTCATCCCGGAAAGCCCACGCTGGTTGATCTCTCGCGGAAAAACAGACGAAGGCGAACGTGTCCTGTCCAAGATCATCGGCCCACTCGCCGCCAGAGAACAAGTACAAGCCGTTGAGCGCGTAATCTCCACCGAAAAAGGATCGTGGGAAGAAGTGTTCCAGCCTGGGGTCAGAGCGAGGCTTGGCGTCGCCATCTTTCTTGCCGTTTTTTCACAGATCACCGGAATTAATACGGTCCTTTACTACGGATCGATCATCATCAGCGAGCATTTTCGCGGGCAGTCTGCCGGAGCGGCTTTGGCCGCTAACGTCATCATAGGAGGAGTAAATCTGCTATTCACGATTGTGGCCATGCTCTTTCTGGACCGCTGGGGCCGCCGCGCGATTTTGATGACTGCAAGCGGTGGCATGGCCATCGCACTCGCGGCGCTGGTGATCTCCTTCAAAGTCCCTTCGTTTCCTCCGGCCATAATGCTCCTCGAAATCCTCGTGTACGTTGCGTTCTTCGCGTTTGGAATGGGGCCAGGAGTCTGGCTCTACATCTCCGAGATTTTCCCCACGAAGATTCGCGGCCGCGCAGCTTCCCTCGCGACATCGGCGCTTTGGGCGGGAACACTCGTGGTCACCTTCACGTTCCTGAGCCTTGTGAAAGCCATGGGCGTTGGCGGCACGTTCGCGATTTATTCTGCTCTATCGGCAATCTGCTTTTTGTACATCTGGAAATTCGTGCCAGAAACTCGTGGACGCACCTTGGAACAAATTCAGGAGCATTGGAAGCAGTAACCCTGCTTCGAAGGCTGGCTCCATCACGGAGAGTTTCATGTCTCGAGTCACACGCAGAGAATTCATGGCGGGTCTAGTCGTCAGCGTCACGGCGGCTAATCTCCCTGCCACCTCCGTTCCGGTGACGGATGGCGACTCCGCGCCAGCCGACAATTCTTTGGAGCATGCCACGCAGTCGCAAACAAATGCCATCGATTTTCGCTTTGCTCCACGGCACTGGCAGACTGCTATTTGCTTTCCGGACGATTCCAGAAAATCTCTTGTCGGTCCGCTTGGGGACCTACGCTACGGTTTTGCAAAGGACCTGCTTGTCGGGATGGAGGATTTCTCGACGGTCTGCACGTTTTCTCTGGCCGGCATGCAGGACGACCGCGTCTCGCGTCAGTGGCTCGAGTCTCCGGGAACGCCAATCGTTCACACGCTCATCGACCGCCCCACGGCTGAATTCGAACTCGTCGCGTTCGCCTCACGACACAAAGACGAAGGTCGCGTTGACAACGTTTTAATGACCATCACGCCGAAGCAGGGAACTGTAGCTGCGATTCCCAAAATCCATATTCGCACATGCGACCGAATGTCATTCAAGGTGGATGGCCGCATCCTCATCGCGAATCATGAAAACGCAAGCCATCCCTTCCTTCTCGCGGCAAAACTGGATAACGATTCAGGCTCTCCAATATGGTGGGACGAAGCGGGTTACACCGTCTATCTGGCTCATGGTGAAGCAACTGTCAATCGGCCACTGAAATACTTGATTCGATTCCCACAAGATGGCCAGTCGCATGACGTCTTGACTAAGGCTTTCGATCATCCACAGGTTTTGCTCGAAGAAGTACGGACATGGTGGGCTTCTTGGAAACCCTTTGGAAATGTCCAATGGAACTACCCTGGCCGGCATGGAGAGTTTCTGACCGCATGCGCGCGCAACATTCAGCAAGCTCGCGAAATAAAAAATAATCGCCTCGTCTTTCAGGTCGGACCGACCGTGTATCGAGGACTGTGGATTGTGGATGGTCATTTCTTATTAGAGGCTGCGCGATATCTTGGTTACGACAAAGAAGCCGACGAAGGTCTTCGTTCAGAGTGGTCCAAGCAGCTTCCTTCCGGTCAGGTTGTCGCTGCGGTTCCTGGAGAACATTGGAAAGACACCGCCATCGCGATGTTCACGCTCGTTCGCCAGTGTGAATTGAAACAGGACTGGTCTGATTTCAAAGAACTCGAGCCCAACGTTCGTAAAGCCGTTGAATTTCTAAAATCCGTCCGGGAGTCGGCGCAAAAAGGCAGCAGCACAAACGGCAAGTATGGATTATTGGCGCCTGGGTTCGCAGATGGCGGAATTGATGGCGTTCGTTCTGAGTTTACGAACACCGTTTGGACTCTCGCCGGATTGAAAGCAGTCGCATCCGCAGCCGAATATTTGAAAATGGAATCTCTCGAGCTTGCCGGCTCATTTTATAAGGAGCTGCGGACCGCGTTTCAAGAAGCAGCGCGTCAGGAGATGGTCAAACATCCGGACGGATTCCAGTATCTGCCCATGCTTGCCCATGACGACATCTCGCGTCACGAGGCTGATCCCTGGAGACGGCCGCGGCCGCAAAGTGCGCAGTGGGCGTTGTCACACGCAATTTTTCCTGGCTGTGTTTTCGATCCGTCGGATCCGATCGTCAAAGGACACATCGCGCTGCTCCAATCGTGCACGAGGGAAGACATTCCTGCGGAAACCGGTTGGTTGTGGCATGAAAGCGTTTGGAATTACAACGCTTCTTTCGCTGCGCACGTCTATCTTTGGGCTGGCCTCTATTCGTGGGCGACCCGCGCGTTCGCCGGCTTTTTGAATCACGCATCACCGTTATATTGCTGGCGCGAAGAACAGCCGCTCCAAAACGCCCTTGTGGGACAGGACTGGGGAGACATGCCCCACAATTGGGCGAGCGCGGAGTGTGTTCGCTTCCTGCGGCATCGGCTCGTTCTGGAAGACGGATCGAAGTTAAGACTGTTGGAAGGTGTGTCACATGAATCTGAATGGCGGGATGGTTATGCCCTGAAGCAGACACCGACTCGCTTTGGTCGCGTTGATTTTGCACTCGAGCCGGTGGATGCGAAATCGACAAGGGTTCTGTTTTCCCGAGGAACGCCGGGGACGAAACTCGATTCGGTGCAGTTGCCTGCAATTCTGGCCAATCGCCAATTAACCTCTGTTGAGGGAGCGAAATTCCAGAAACTCAGCCATCGGATTCTGATCGATCCCGAAGCTGAACATTGGATGGCGGTCTATCACTAGCTCATTGCCCAACTGTTCAGAATTCCTCAGCCAATTGCGCGCCAGCCGGAATCCGTTGCCGAGCGCGGCGCACTTCACTCAAATCGCTCCGTAAGCAAAGGGACAGCTCCCAGTAGCGCGGCGTTATTCCCTAATTGCGCCGGTTTGACTTGGACCTTACCCCATTCCGTCCAGGCATGATGGTCCAAGTATTTTTGAACGAATGGAACGATTGTTGCTTCGCGCTTCAAGACGCCGCCGCCCATGACGAGAATCTCAGGATCGTAAGCATGAACCATGGCGATCGCGGCCACGCTCCACACGTTCAAGCAGCGATCTCGGATTTCGCACGCAACGGTGTCGCCCAACTCCGCGGCATGGAACAGTTCCTCAAAGTTCAGTCGATCGCTGACTGGAGCAAGCCGACTCGTTGAGATGGCCGGCCAGTCTCTGGCAACGAGGGGGAGCGCCCAACTGGATCCTTCCGCTTCGGCGCATCCGATCGCACCACACATACAGCGCCGCCCAGTGAACAGCACCGGCAGATGTCCACCCAAACAGCCAGCTTGTGCATGTTTTCCCCTGAGAAGTTTTCCTTCGATCATCGCGGTTCCGCCGATTCCGGTTCCGAGCGTCATCATGATGACATTCGAAAATCCTTGGGCGGCTCCCGCATAGCTCTCGCCGAGCAAGGCCATACGAGCGTCATTTTCCGCTCTCAGAGCGAGCCCAAACTGTTCGCGGCTCCAGGCTGCAAGATCGAATCCCACGGAATCTTCGTATTTGGCGCGAGAATCTAAAACCGCACCCGTACGGGCATCGACGATGGAGGGAAGCCCCATCGCTACACCGGCACAGGTCTCGGCCGATACTGCGTTTTCCTCAAGAAGGCGCCGAAATGATTCCGCAACCTGCGGCAAAACGGACTTGACGCTATGCGCGTCGCCGACGGCAATCTTCTCCAGTGCAATCAGACAGTCATCTTCGACAAGACCACAGGTCGCGTGACTGCCGCCGAAATCTACTGCAAGCGCCTTCATTCCGCCTCCTTAGACTTCTCACGTTCGTCGTCCGCTTGCTTGATGGCATTATGCACGAATAACAGTAAAACGCTCATAAATATGGTCGTATTGACATAAATCGAACATTCTGATTAAGCTTACTCCCCCGCGGCATCTTATTTCGGTTCTGGCTCTGTCGGAGAAACCATGGTGCGAAAGCCTTCTTATTTGGCAGCCCTGATTTGCCTGCTCTTGTCTCAGCTCTTTTCGTTTCCCTCGCCAGCTCAGCAGCCGGACTCCAAGCGGTGGAGCGAAATCGCTGGCAACCGCTACATTGTCAATCCGGATGTCGTTTACGGAGTGCAAAACAATTATGTACTGAAGCTCGACTTGTGGCGTAACCAGTCGGCTAAAGAGCTGGTCCCAACCTTGATCTACATTCACGGAGGAGGCTGGATTTTTGGCGACCGTACCGGTGCTTTTCCGCACCTGCTTCCATATTTTCAACGAGGCTGGAATATCGTCAACGTGGAGTACCGCATGGCTCCCGTTTCCTTGGCGCCGGCGGCGGTCGAGGATTGCCGATGCGCTTTGAAGTGGGTCATTCGAAATGCAAAGCAATTCAATCTCGACATTGACCGGATTGTTGTCACGGGACATTCGGCAGGTGGACATCTTTCTCTTACTACCGGTATGGTGACATCAGATTCAGGTCTGGATGTCGAATGTCCCGGCGAAGAGATTCTGAAAGTTGCGGCAATTGTAAATTGGTACGGCATTTCAGATGTGAACGACGTGCTCGAAGGCCCAAACATGAAAAACTACGCTGAGGAATGGCTGGGAACGCAGCCGAACCGAGCGGAAATTGCAAAACGGACTTCGCCACTTACCTACGTATCCAAAAATTCTCCTCCGGTCATCTCCATCCACGGAGATGCCGACGACGTTGTTCCTTATCAACATTCCGTCAGGCTCCACAAAGCATTGGAACGCGCTGGCGTAGCGAATGAGTTAGTCACCATCAAAGGTGGCGGACATGGATACTTTTCTGACGCCGATACGCTGAAAGCGTATGACAAGATCTGGGAATTCCTGGCTGCCCATCTTCTGAAGGTACCCGCCGCGTCTTCCGCTACACGATGAGCCAAGCTCAAACTCTCATCACCTTGATGCCGGCTTTCTCAAATGGTTCTACACTCTCGGCGGGCGCGTCGGTATCGGTCACCAACACGTTCAGATCAGTAGTCGGGCAAATACGCCAGCCTGCCACAACACTGAACTTACTATGATCAACCACCGCGACACGGCGCCGCGAGTGTTTGACCATCACAGAATTCAAATGGGCCTCGTCAGGACTGAAACAGCTCGCTCCCCACTTTACATCAAGCCCGTCGGCTCCGATAAATGCGGTGGTGATCAGCAGCTGCGAGAGGCTATTAACCGCTGTCGGTCCAACCAGCGAAAACCAATCACCTCGCAAGTGTCCTCCGGTAACAAAAATCTTCAAGTCCTTCCTTTTCGAGAGCTCCATCGCCACATTCACAGTATTTGTCACGACCGTGATGTCGTGATTCAGGGGCAGACCGCGGATGACTTCGCTCGTCGTGGTTCCCGGCGTCAACGCGATGGTTTCTCCCCGTCCGATCAAGCCCGCAGCAGCTCTTCCGATCCGGCGCTTTTCTTGCGCGAACCGTTCCACCTGTGCTTGAAATGAGCGGTCGTTCTTGAAGGGCTCATAAAATAACGGCTCAATTGAGACTGCGCCGCCATGCGTGCGCCGTAGCAGCCCTTTTTGCTCGAGCAAATCGAGGTCGCGCCGGACCGTCACCACGGATATCTCCAGACGCTCGCTCAGCTGTTCTACCGAAACTGAGCCATCCCTTTGCAGGCTCGTCAGAATTTCGGTCAGTCGCGTCTGCTGCTTCCCCGGATTTTCTTCTTCAACTTCTCTCGTATTCAGTACTGATAACGGACGCACTGATTTACTTCGCTTCATCGCTTGCACATCCTTCAAAAGTTCGGCTAACAGTACCACAGCAAGCGGAATCTGCACCCTTTACTGGGTTTCGTTTTGCGCGTCTCCGCTCGCCGGATTATAGGTCTTATGCGTCACATTTGTTCGTTTCGACGCGAATCGTTCATAAATATGATTCTTTTCTTGCATTCGGCGTGCCTTTTGACGTAGTCTAGCATTTCTATGCAAAGGGTTAATTGGTTAACGGGCACTCTTGAAGGGTCTGAAATTTGTACCAGTCGAAAGACTCTTGGCGATATTAGGCCCTTATTTTTTGACCAAGACGCTGCGCAAAACATGGATCCTGCGCTTGTTGTTTACCGCGTCCAGTGGTGGTCGCCTGTCCCGGAAAAGACGGAAGGCGGACTGTTCTGGGGCACCACGGTTGTCGAACCGGGTCTGGTTGGCACCGAATATTTCATGACGCACGGACATTTTCACGCTAAAGCAGACCGCACAGAGTTCTATTCTACTGTTCAGGGTACGGGGGCTCTTATCCTCATGAACCAGCAGCGAAAAACCTGGATGGAGGAAATGTCTCCCGGCAGTCTTCACCACATCCCTCCCCACACAGCGCACCGTGTCGCAAACACCGGCACATCCGCTCTCCATTTTGTAGCTTGCTGGCCGAGCGATGCAGGTTACGACTACGACGAGATTCGAAAAAATGGATTCAGCGCTCGGCTCTTCTCGATTTACGGCAGACCGTTGCTAGTGGATGGAAACAGTGGACGCGCTTGAGCGGCAGAGTGACCTTGTTCCGGGCACCTATTCTGCAAGAGGACTGGACATTCGATTTTCGACGGCGGGAATAGATTTTAATTACGGACCCGGTGTGTTTGGTCCTGTGCCTGAGGCACGCAAGCTCGACGACATTCGGGAAAGTCTTTTGGATCCCTCCTGCGAAGGGCCGGACCCCGTCTACAACATCGCCATGGACGTCGGCCGGCAAGAACACACCGGCGTGCTCCGCGAAAAAATGCTTCTCTTCGGCATTGTGGTGTACGCAAAAGGAAGACTCGGCAAGGAGCCGGTTCGCAGCCAGGGTCACGTCCACGCGATCTCTCCCCATTCAGGGTGGTCTGCGCCGGAGCTGTTCGAATTTTGGCATGGGCGCGCCGTTGTTTATGGTCAGGAGAGCACCACCGAAGATCCCGGTCGTTGTTTTGCCGTTCAGGTGAAGGCCGGCGACGTTGTGGTCATTCCACCCGGTTGGGCACATTATGTCGTGAATGCGGATCCCGACAATTACATGGCATTCGGCGCTTGGTGCGACCGTCAATACGGCTTCGTCTACGATGCGGTTCGCGCACGCGGAGGCCTCGCGTGGTTTCCGATTCTCTCTGAACACTCGATTCTGACTTGGCAATCGAATCCGCGCTATCAATATTCGCCACTCACAACCCGGTCTGCGAGGAGCTATGAGGATTTGGGCCTCCTTCCAGGTGTTCCTATTTACGAACAGTTCGCCAGAAGGCCTGAAACCGTCGATTGGGTTTCCCTGCCGGAACGTTTTAAGGAGTATTGGGGTCATTTTTCGCCCTGAAACTGCAGGCTCGGCCAAACCGGTTAGACAACGGAGCAGCCCACTAAATTAATTCGGCATACGGCCCAAACATGACGCGTAAACCAAATTATGACAAGTCGCCGTACGTCCTTGCGGATCCGGCTCGAGAGAGCTGTATCGTCGGCTGGCAGCACATTGGAAATCACTTGCGTGCGTTCGCAAAACAAGAGCGCGCGATAATCTGTGTCGAGTGTTATCCCGGAGCGAACGAACGGCAAATCTTCGATGAACTCTGCCGTATTCTGCGGCCTGCCCACGCTCTTCAAACGACATCCTTTTTAAAGTCTTCGGAGTCAATCGATCAGCTTCTTTCTCCTTACCTCGGCGACGATCCTGTCTTTGGACGGATGAACGGGATCGTTTTGCAAGACTTCTTCGACCTTGATGCCGTGCGTCGAGCTCAGTCTCAAGTTCATTCCAATACTGACGGCATATCCATAGTTGTCGGCGTCGGAGCCACCATTCTTGCCGGCGACTGGGACGTATTGATTTACGCGGACATGGCTCGCTGGGAAATCCAAAAGCGCCAGCGCAGCGAGCAAATCGGCAATCTTGGCGTAAACAATCTGACGGAGGCACCTTCTCTGAAGTACAAGCGCGCCTTTTTTGTGGATTGGCGCGCGGCGGACCGCCTCAAGAAACAAATCTGGACGGCCATAGATTTCTTTCTCGATACGAACGATCAGAATCGCCCTAAACTAATTTCTGGCGACGCTTTGCGTAATGGACTTCGCAAGACCGCAAATCGACCGTTCCGAGTCGTTCCGTATTTTGACCCGGGACCTTGGGGAGGCCACTGGATCGAAGAAGTTTGCGATCTCCCAAAGGGTGAGCCGAACTACGCCTGGTGCTTTGATTGTGTACCGGAAGAGAATAGTCTTCTTCTCGGTTTCGGCCCGGAACGAGTCGAGATTCCCGCGATCGATTTGGTTTTCGCTCACCCGCGAGAACTTCTCGGAAATGCTGTCCACGCTCGTTTCGGGACAGAATTTCCCATCCGCTTCGACTTTTTGGACACGATGGGCGGCGGAAATCTTTCCTTTCAGGTTCATCCGCTGACGGAGTTCATCCAAGATGCTTTTGGAATGCACTACACCCAGGATGAGAGCTACTATCTGCTCGACGCCGGCCCTGAAGGCACGGTTTACCTCGGCCTAAAAGAAGATGCTGACCCGCGGGCAATGGCTGATCAGCTGCGCGAAGCTCTGGACGGACAGGTCCCCTTTGACGCGAATCGCTTTGTCAACCGATTCCCGGCAAAGAAGCACGACCACTTTTTGATTCCCGCAGGGACGGTTCACTGCTCTGGAAAAGAGAGCATGGTCCTTGAAATAAGCGCCACGCCGTACATTTTCACATTCAAACTTTGGGACTGGGGACGTCTCGGCCTAAATGGAACGCCGCGTCCAATTCACATAGATCATGGTGTCGCTAACATCCAGTGGGATCGCAGAACGGAATGGGTGAAGAACAACTTGATCGATCGCGTCACTCCCGTAGGTTCCGGCGACGGCTGGAGGGAAGAACGGACTGGTCTCCACGAAAGAGAATTCATCGAAACGCGTCGTCACTGGTTTACTTCTAAGGTTCCGCACGATACGAATGGAGGCGTCAACGTACTTAACCTCGTGCAGGGAGAAGAAGCTACCATCGAAAGTCCTGATCACAAGTTTGATCCATTTGTGGTTCACTACGCCGAGACTTTCATCGTCCCCGCCGCCGTTGGGAAATATACGATTCGCCCGTCCGGTCCGGCGTTGGGCACAGAATGCGCAACCATTAAGGCATTGGTTCGCACCAACCCATAACCACTCAACCGGCAAGCCCAATGACGATTTCTAGGAATTATTCTAGCCGCGAACGTGGGCACGTCACTCTGCTACATCTTAGGCAGTGGCATCGTTACGACCACGGGATGATACAGTTCGGTCTTCTCGAACAGTTCGTTTTCCTTCATGGAGTTGCAGGCGTAAGTAAACACAAGCTGCCCCTCCGTTTCAAACTCCACATGCTCTTTCGCGGCATAACAGAAAACGTTGGGAGTGTAATTTTGGTGCGATGGCTGCACTTCCGGGTAGGAAATAAGCGTCGTTGCTTGTGACCAACCATGCGTCATGGACGTGGAAATCGCGGATTCGGCATGCTTCAAGGAAGCGCTAGGGTACACTGCGATCCACTGCTTTGTGGAATCGTGATATCGGACCGACATCTCGGTCGCGCCCGGCTTGAGCACCACCGCATGATCGTCTGGTAGCGCCGTATCATTGGCCGGCCACCGTCCCCAGGCGGAATTCGAGCGCAGATATTCCCACGTTGAACGTCCCGGCCTTGTTGCCGCGTTAAGTTGTTTGAGCGGTAAGCGAAGCAAACTCAGATGCTGAGCACTCGGCGTGTCCCCTTGGACCAGCGTGAAAAAGTACGCGTAGCTCGATCCCTGAGGATTTTCCGGGTCCGGATTGCCTTGCTTTCCGTGATTCACCACGATCGATACGCCCGGCACCGCATTCCCACCCGTGTTCAGTTTCTGATAAGTGACGCTCCATTGCTCGGGCGGCGCAGTGTAATTCGGAATGACCGCTATCTGCGTGCCGCTAAAGGCGAATCCCATCGCGCCCGTTCCAGCCGCATGCATCTGCATGAGGGCAATGTATAGAGTCCCGTTGTAAACGAACCCATCCATCGGCCAAAACCAATCCAATCCAGGTATCGAAAACATTGAGTCCGGCTTGGCCGTATTCATATGCGCCCAATAATATTCGATGGCGCACTTCCCGGCGGTGCAGGTCGTAATACCGATGGAATTGCGAATAAAACTGGACGATGCGGTACGAGGGCTGCTCGCCATAGGTCCAATGAACGTATCGCCGAAGAGCCAGAGGCTACGGCCTTGGCCTAGCGGGATGGAATATGCATCGTCGGCGCCAAGCCACCCCTTCTGATCAGGAAAATCCAATTTGCTGACAGCTTGAATCTGGGCGTCCCTGGACGGTGCTTGGCCGAATAATTTGTCGTCACCGAAAAAGGCCATCAGGCACGCGAGCAAGATGAACTCTCGTAACCAGCCTCGTCCTTGCGGCATGTGTAGCCCCCTCGGTGCTGCCAAAATGTCTGGTTCGCGAGCTAGAAGGTCAACTTCAGTGAGAATTGCGCCTGGCGAGCCGTTCCTGTTCCAATCTGGCTTCCATTTCCATCGGCAACTGTGCCGCCAACGCGGCCAAAATTCGGATTCGGTGTGCATACGGCGCCCGACGTCGGAGTCGCCGCGGTTACGGCCGTGCAGATTCCGCCGTCTGGCTGATAAAAGTTCGGATGGTTGAGAAGGTTGAAAAGATCCGCCCGGAATTGCAATTTGATTTTTTCGCGAATTGGAAAATCTTTCATCAATGAAAAATCCCACTGAAAGAATGCCGGCCCACGAAGCGTGTTCCGCCCAACGTCTCCGATCACCTGGCCCCATTGGCCGTTGTAATCCGGCTCGACCGCAAACGCGCTCCCATTGAAGCTTGGGTCGGGCCAATGGACGTCGCTGGCGTAAGGCGACTGGCCGCTCACCGAGTTCGGTCGCATCGGAAGTCCGAAGAAGCCGCTGATTAACTGAACGTTTACGGGAAGGCCGGAACGCGTCTGCAGAATCGATGCCGTCTGCCAGCCTCCAAACACTCCGCGGACGAACGCGTTGGAGTGTGACAGGCTCGGCAGGCTATACAGTATGCTCGCTGTAAAATTATGACGGACGTCCCAATCACCGCTCCCCCGATCGAAACTCGGGTCAAACGGGTTGGACCAGCCGCTGAAGACGTTCACCAGATCGTCGATTTCATGCGACCAGGTGTAGTTTCCCTCCAATGTGAGTTTTCCGACGCGTCGCTTCAGTTGAACCTGAAGTGCGTTGTAGTTGGACGACAACCCATCGGAGTCAACATTTTCATTCGCGAAACCCGAATATTGCCGCGCCTGGGTCACGGCATTTGCAGGATTCGCATTGAGCGCCGCAAAACTGATGCCGGCCTGCATGTGCTGCGTCTTGTTCCCTGTGTAGTTCACCGTCAGTACCGTGCTTGGCACAATCTCCTGTTCCACGCCAAAGAGCCAGTTTGTCGAGTATGGATCTCTTGGATGTCGCGGGAACGCACTTACGTTTTGTGTTCCTGCTGGCAGCGGAGGGTTCTCCATCGGATAGCTGATAGGTACCTGGAAAACGTTCACGCTATAACTGGCGAGTTCTGGAATGTTGCTAACCAAGCCGAAGCCAAACTGCATCGGCATGTAGAAAATGCCACCGTAACCGTGAACGACCGTCTTACCCTTCCCAAACGGGTCCCACGCGAATCCAATTCGTGGTGCGAATTCGTTTTTAGGCGCACTGTACGGCGCCTGGTCGGCTGGCAGAAAAGATTGCGTTGCGATGTCGAAGTTCTGGATCCGGTTGTGTCCTTCCCGCCAGACCGTGTTGTACTCGTATCGAAGTCCGAGATTCAAGGTTAGTCTTCGCGTTATTTTCCAATCGTCCTGTACATAGAAATCCCAGTTTGAATTTCGGATGCCTACAAATCCGGGAAACCCGATCTTTTGCAGCACAAACGGAGCGTTGTGCTCCAGATCCGAGAAACTTGCAAAATAAAACGTTTGTTGCGGCCGCAGCCATTCGTTTAATCGGTTAACACGTATCTGCGTTCCGAACTTTATGGTGTGCTTTCCTGCCGCCTTCGTCGCGTTGTCAAAGATCTCGAAAACGCTGAACGGCGTAATTTGATTGAAGGTATTTGGACCGGGCAACGATCCGAGGTTCGTGAAAAAACCGGCAAATCCAACTAGCGGTGTCGGCGTCTCGGAGTTTGTGTCGGAGTAGAAACGATTGAGCGCAACAGCAAATTGGTTAAGGAATGTCTGACTGAAAGTATGGGTTTCGTCGAGTTTGACGAGTTGCGTTCTCAGAGCTTGAGGTGCAACCTGTCCTTGGTTCAGGCCGATGGTTTGTCTGGTCAGTGAATCGTTAATGTTGTACCGAAACGCGATTCGATCCTTGTCGCTGACGTTGTAATCAATTCGAACTGATCCAGTATCTTCTCGAAGCGTGGTAGGCAAAGCCGCAGGGTTATAGACAAGATTTGCACCCTGATCCGCTGTATTTCCAGCCTCCGATCCTGGAACCGCGCAAGAGGTCGGCGCTGGGATGGTGGTGCATCCAGATGGGAGAGGCGCAAGCTGGTCAAGCACCGGTTGCATCGAGGAAACAAATTGCGACCGGGCGTAGGCGCTCAGGGTTTCGTTCAGCGCATTGATATTAGTGATGGTCTGGCGAACGCCTTCGTAATTTACGAAAAAGAACAGCTTGTTCTTGACGATCGGACCGGACAGGTTTCCGCCGAATTGATTCATCCGTAGAGGGGCTTGTAGCGCCGTCGTGCCGTTTTGGAAGAAATCTTTGGCGTCGAGCGCATCATTCCTGAAAAATTCAAACAATCCCCCATGAATTTCATTATTCCCCGCCTTGGTGATGATATTCATCTGCGGCCCGAGTGAAAAACCGTTCTCAGAACTATAGCCGTTATTCGCGAATTGGATTTCCTGAATGCTATCGATACTCGCCCGCGTAACGCGTGCCTGCTCGCCGCCTTCGGTATCGAGAAATCCGTTGATGTCGCCGCGAGACGCATTCTGTCCGTCCAACTTGATGTTCAATCCCGTGAAAATATTTTCCAGTCCGTTGACGCTTCCCTGGAAAAAGCCTGTGGAATTGATCGAACCGGGCGCGATTTCCAGAAAACTGCTTACATCCCGGCCATTGATCGGCAAATTGGAAATCTGATTGGCATCCAGCGTTGTACCGGTTGTCGCTGAGCTTGTATCAACCGTCGTCGACGTTCCCGTAATCACCACAGTTTCGGAGCTCGCTTCCAGACTGAGGCCGAGGCTAACGTTAACCGTGGCGCCAACGTTAAGGACAATCGTCTGGCTTTTTGTCTTTCCGAATCCCTTGGCTGTGACTTCCACTGCATAGTTTCCAAATGGAAGAGCAGAGGCGACGAACGCTCCATTGCTGTCCGTCTCTAATGTCCTCTCGCCTGAAGTCCCCAGGTTTGTGATCGTGACTTGCGCATGCGGCACAACCGCACCGGAAGGATCGGTGACAACACCATTAATCGTTCCCGTATCGAATGCTTGGCCCACGGCCAGCGGAGCCAGAAGAACAGAAACCGCAATCACAAATATAGATAAACCAAGAGCCGTTACTCCAGGCCAGCACGCAAAATTTGCTCTCTCTCGTTTTCCCACTTCGTCCTCCCCACGCCGCGCTTATCAAATCTCAGCGAATTCACCGCGCCGCCTGACCCTTCAACGCGATGTTTGGAAACTAGCTCCCCTGCATTTCCGATTCCGCCGACCCAAAGCACGGCCAACCGGAATTTCGGCGATAGTAAAGCGCCCTTATGGCCCTAGTCAACCCTTTTCTTGAACGTTTTTGATGTAAACAATCGTAATTTTGTTTCTTTTTGCCGTAAGGTGCATCTTATGCATCGCATTGGCGTCATGATCGCAGGTTGTCCTACCTCCGCATCGCGCAAAATTGACGAGTTGCAGTCGAAGGGGATTCCCCAACATCGGAATGCCACAGCGATTGCGCGAGAAATCCTCGCTATTCGATTTAGGTTGTCGCAATATGAAGGACTGACAAAAAGGACTCAGATCTTTCCGTTCACGCCGCTGCTTCGTTCATCCAGAATCGCTTGTAGACTTGTGCTGCGCGCCTGCTTGGGACGCAGGCGCTCTTCCCTTGCAAAACAGAGATAGGCGCAGTTTTCCCCTCGTTTCCTCCGCCCCTAGATTTTGTTTTCGCTTCGCGTTTGTCATGCATTGTGGGCACCAAGAAGACAAAACAACCTGGACACGTTGGGCACCGCCTGCGACCATCGCAGAAATCACGTACCGCAGCGCGCCTGGGAGTTCTTTTATGTTGGATGAAGGTGTTTGTGCAGAAGTCAAAGTCGGCTCTGAGCATCTCCGGCTCTTCTCGGAGCGGAATGCGCAAGGAGTTCAGGCATCCGTTTACAACGTCAATGCCAAAAACTGGATTGCGCCCTCGGAATCCGTTGAGACGATTGAACAAGGCAAACTGAGGGCGGCAACATACGCCGAGGCATACCTGAAGCAAACCGGCAACCTGGAGCTGCCGTCATTGAAGTGGAAGGAAGCTCGCTCAGTCTAGAAGGAGCTTCTTCCTGTACTCATGGATTTGTAGTTCTTCATCCTTTGGTCCAATGCCAGAAGGCCACGTTTGCGAAGCTCGGAAGCGCCGTGGACTGCGCCCGGATTTGTGCTCCCTCCGGTAGATTCTTTAATCTACGAAGGCATCAAAGTTAATCGCTCCGCCGCTTTGTGCGGACTGCCGGCCTTGCTACGCTGGCGTGAACACGCCCTCGCTTCCGATACCCGCTCGCTGGTCTACGATTGCGGAACTCCGCATCTGTTCAAGCTGTCGGTACGCGATGTACGCATAGACGGTTGCGGCGACCAGAGCAAGTGCAGCTACCATGACGCCTGTCGCCGTCCACCTGTGAAGCTGTTTTGCTATGCGTAACTGATCGGGTTCTTGTTGCGGCATGTCGGAATGCTAGCAGAAATTTGAATCGTTAATAGATCATCGAGCAGCCTGACAGAGAGGATGTAAAATTTCTGACAATGAAAACTTCTGTGCGATGGCTGCTGTTCGAATACGAAGGTCGTGAGCTAGCCATCTTGTCGAAACCGTTCAAGACCAAAAAGTTGGCGGAGAGGGCGCGTCTGAAATATCCCGACCGAGTACGTAGGAAGATTGGAATCGGCGTTGTTCGCGTACCTTCGGTACGCTAACGCACACCGTTTGACAGCGGATTTCGCTGGCGATGAACGGCAAAATGTAGGAATGTGTTTTTGATTGTTCTTTAGGGGGGCAGGCAGTCCTCGTCTGCCGAAGGTGTGAGATATGGGTGAGCTACGTTTCCCTTGGCAGGAGCCTGTTCTGGCTGCCTTGATAGAGTTGAATACTGAAAAGCTAGACGCGAAGGTCGGCGCTGCGCTCAACGCGATAGAGGTGCGGAGGGCTGAACTTAACGGGGGTTTTGACAGCTCCGATGAACGCGTTGCATTGCTGGATGCATTCAATTCGTTAAATGTGGTGAAAAGAGTCGCGGCTAAAACAGTTTAACACCCACCGCTCGGTCGCCGGCTTGTTTCAAGAATGTCGCCGCATTCGCGTCAGTTGGGTGTGCGGCTGCGTTGGTTGGCCGAGAAGGACACACTATGAAGGATGCAGTTCTGAAATATCCCACCTGGCAGGAGCCTTACAGAGCGGCTGTAATGGAAACAAATCCTAAACTGCTCAAACTTAAAATTGCAGGCGCCGAGCAAGCCGCGATATTGCGGTTCAAAGAACTGGAAAACAGTCCAGACCTCCATGCGGAACTAACAGCGCTAACGGACGCGCTGACAGCATTGAAAATACTCGCAGAGACAACCTGGGCCGATTGAGATGAAGCCACGACGGAGCGCGTCGCCCGAAGCCCGCATGAGCGACTACAAAGCGGGCGACCGCGTAAAAATACAATTAACAGGCGGCAGACTTGTGGATGCAGAAATCAAAGCCATCATCGAGACCACTCAAGGGAAGCGCTTGCAAGTTTCATTCGGAGAAGAGACGGCGCGGATTTACTTGTGGCAGGTTGTCGAGAAATTGCGATAGCTCCCACCGAGCGTCTGCTGCAATTCACAATACAAACGCCCATGAAGCTCCGCGAAAAGATCGGTACGCTTTCAGGGGACCAGATGGCTGAAGTGAAGCCTCAAGCGCTTGAATCCCTTCACGAATACTCCACAGACCATGGGATGACTTTCCCTGCTGAGGTCCTTATAGTAAGTGGAGTGAAGGAGAGTCCGAGATAGCTCGGCGGCAAAAGCCCGGCGACGCTACCAAGCGCAAAGTCATTACAAGCCTTCGTGGAGTAGTCGAGCCTTTTGCCCTCTCTAGTCCGCTGCCGCGTCATCTTCGTTTTGCGCGTCCGACCGTGGGGCGACGTTTGCAACCGGCAGTGTCACTACAATTACTGTTCCCTTGCCGCTCCCAGCGGAACTTATCTCCAAACTGCTAGATCTTTAGGAACAGCTTGCGCCGATACATCCAGAACAAGATTAACCAATAA
>Ga0137403_10002096_pt1 | contig 24624 bp, 19 predicted proteins | sample CZOMad2_1_16fung_FD_122057 | JGI IMG/M metagenome (GOLD analysis project Ga0137403, IMG submission 122057) | Vadose zone soil fungal communities from Angelo Coast Range Reserve, California, USA - CZOMad2_1_16fungal (Hybrid Assembly) | ecosystem: Environmental > Terrestrial > Soil > Vadose zone... | reverse complement strand
AACGCGCCGTTCTGCATGCAGGCCAAGTGCAACGTGTTCGCCTCGATCCTGGCCGCCATGACCAAGCGCGTGAAGCTCGTGCTGCTCGGCAACCCGCTGCCGCTCGCCGACAACCCCGTGCGGCTCGCCGAAGAGCTGGCGATGATCGACATGGTCTCGCGCGGGCGTCTCGTCTCCGGCTTCGTGCGCGGCGGCGGCCAGGAGCAGCTCGCCGCCGGCGTCAATCCGGCCTATAACCGCGAGCGCTTCGAGGAGGCCCATGCACTGATCGTCAAGGCGTGGACCCAGCCCGGGCCGTTCCGCTGGGAGGGCACGCACTACCAGCACCGCGTGGTGAACCCGTGGGCGGTGCCGCTGCAGACGCCGCACCCACGCGTCTGGATTCCCGGCGTGCTCAGCAAGGAGACGATCATCTGGGCCGCCAGGCAGCGCTATCCATACATCGCGCTGAGCACCGAGATCGAGGCGACCAAGAAGATCTGGGAAACGTACGACAAGGTGGCCCAGGAGGTCGGCTACTCCGGCGGCCCCGAGTACCGCGGCTATCTGCAGCGCTGCCACGTGGCCGAGACCGAAGAGAAGGCGATGGCCAACGCGCGACAGTTCATGTGGATGCAGGGCGAGTTCACCGGCCTGGCGCATCCGGTGTGGTCGAGCCCGTCGGGCTACTTCTCGCCGTCGTACCGCACGGCCTTCGTGGAGTATGCGGTGGGGCGGCGCTCCAACCCGCGCGGCGCCGCGTTCGAGGACCAGATCCGCAACCAGCAGATCGTGGCGGGCACGCCGAAGACGGTGATCCCGAAGCTGCGGCGGCTGCTCGAGGAGACGCGGCCGTCGATCATGGGCTTCTGGGCGTCCGACGGCTTCGTCTCCAACGCGGACACGAAGACGTGCATCCGTCTCCTCGGCCAGGAAGTGCTGCCCGCGCTGCGCGACATCGGCAAGGAGCTCGGCCTCTGGAGCCCGTTCGAGGCCAACGCACCCACCAGCATCAACTTCGCGGAGCCCGCGCGCCCCAAAGACACCGCGCGCTAGGCGGAATCGAGCCGGGCCCGGGTTCACCCCGGGCCCGGCGAGCGTTCGGGGGTTAAGGGGGCCCTTCGAGGCCCCCTTAGTCTATGAGGTATCATGGCCGGCCATCAGAGGAGGTCGGCGCATGAAGACGCTCATCGAGGGCGGCTGGGTCGTCGCGTACAACGGCAGGGGCCACGAGGTCCACGAGCGCGGCAGCGTCGTCGTCGAGGACGACAAGATCCTCCACGCGGGCGGGCCGTACGCCGGCGCCGTCGACGTCACGATCTCCGCGCGCGGCAAGCTCGTCTCCCCGGGGTTCATCAACACGCACGTGCACACGGCCGGCGGGGGCGGCGACTACCTGCTGCTCGACATGGCGAAGAACGACTACCGCACGGCCAACTACATGAGCTTCGCGGCGCCGCTGAAGGGCAAGATGAGTCCGCCGCCTACAGAAGCGGTCGCGGCCCTCCGCGCCTTCGTGTTCCTGCACGCGCTGAAGAACGGGACGACGACCGTCATCGACGTGGGCGGCCTGCGCGGCGACTGGGAGGGATACGCCCGTCTCGTCGACGACCTCGGCGTGCGCGTCTACGCGAGCCCGCCGTTCCGCGACCGCGAGACCTACATGGACGCCAGGGGCCGCCTCACCTACGAGGAAGACGCCGCCGTCGGGCAGGCGCGCCTGCGCGAGGCGATGGACTTCGTGCGCAAGTACGACGGCAGCGCGCAGGGCCGTCTGCGCGGCATGCTGAACGCCGCCCAGGTCGAGACGTGCAGCGAGCCGCTCCTGCGCGCCGGCAAGGACGCCGCGCGCGAGCTCAACGTGCCGATCCACACGCACGCCGGAGGCAACCTGATCGAGTTCCAGCGCATCATGGAGGAGTACCGCAAGACGCCCGTGCAGTTCCTGGCCGACATCGGCTTCCTCGACGAGCGCACGCTGCTCGGCCACGTCGTGTTCACCACCGCGCACGGCTGGCCGCGCTATCCGTTCGGCGACGACCTGCGCGTCCTCGCGCAGAGCGGCGCCACCGTCGGCCACTGCCCGTACAAGTACGCGAAGATGGCCATGACGCTGCAGTCGTTCCAGCGCTACCTGGAGGCCGGCGTCAATCTCGCCATCGGCACCGACACCTACCCGATGGACATCGTCGCCGAGCTGCGCTGGGCCTCGATCCTGTCCAAGGTCACCGACGCCAACTATCAGGTCGGCCTGCCGCGCGACGTCTTCAACGCCGCGACGCTCGGCGGATGCAAGTTCCTGGCGCGCACCGATCTCGGCCGCCTGGCGCCCGGCGCGAAGGCCGACCTCCTGCTGATCAACCTCGACCATCTCGGGGCGCCCGTCTACGCCGACCCGATCAAGGCGCTCGTCGACGGCGCCTCGGGCCGCGACGTGGACACCGTCATCGTGGACGGCAAGGTCCTCGTGCAGGGCGGCCGCACGACGCGGGTGAACGAGGACGAGGTCTACGCGAAGGCGCGGCAGGCGACCGAGCAGTACTGGAGTCACGTGGCCGGCTGGCGCTGGGACGGCGCGACCGTCGATCGCATCGTACCGCCGGCCTTCCCGATGAGGAGACCATCATGACGCTCCGAGCGTTCCGACTGTCCGTCGCGATGCTGCTCGTCACGGCGCTGAGCGCGCTCCTCGCGCCGCCCCCGCGCGCCGCCGCCCAGGGCGATCAGGTCACGTGGGGCGTCCACATCAACCTCGCCCCCACGTGGCTCGATCCCGCCGAGGCGTCGGGGATCATCACCCCGTACATGATCTACTACGCGCTGCACGACGCCCTCGCCAAGCCCATGCCCGGGCAGGGGCTCGCGCCGAGCCTCGCCGAGTCGTGGACCGTGTCGAAGGACCACCTCACGCACGAGTTCGTCCTGCGCAGCGGCGTCCGCTTCCACAACGGCGAGCCGCTGACCGCGGAGGACGTGAAATTCTCCTTCGAGCGCTATCGCGGCGCGGCGGCCAAGACGCTCAAGGAGCGCGTGGTCGCCGTCGAGGTGGTGGACCCGGGTCGCGTTCGCTTCCGCCTCAAGCAGCCGTGGCCCGACTTCCTCACGTTCTACACCACGGCCACCGGCGCCGGCTGGATCGTGCCGAAGAAGTACGTCGAGAAGGTCGGCGACGACGGCTTCAAGAAGGCGCCCGTCGGTCTCGGCCCCTACAAGTTCGTCTCGTTCACGCCCGGCGTCGAGGTCGTGATGGAGGCGTTCGACCAGTACTGGCGCAAGCGGCCGAACGTCCGGCGCCTCGTCTTCAAGGTCATCCCCGACGAGTCCACGCGGCTGGCCGCGCTCAAGCGCGGTGAGGTGGACATCGTCTACTCGATTCGCGGGGCCCTGGCCGAGGAGCTGCGCCGCACACCGGGCGTGCAGCTCAAGGCCACCGTGCTCCAGGGAACGTTCTGGGTCTATTTCCCCGAGCAGTGGGACCCGAAGTCGCCCTGGCACAACCTCAAGGTCCGCCAGGCCGTCAATGTCGCGTTCGACCGGCAGGCCATCAACCAGGCGGAGACCCTCGGCTACTCGCGCATCACGTACAACATCGTCCCGGACATCTTCGAGTTCTTCTGGAAGCCGCCCGCGGTCCCGTACGATCCGGCGAAGGCCAAGCAGCTGCTCGCCGAGGCGGGCTATCCCAACGGCTTCGATGCCGGCGAGTATTTCTGCGACGTGGCGTACGCCAACATCGCCGAGGCCGTGCAGAACTATCTGCAGGCGGTCGGCATCCGCACCAAGCTCCGCCCGCTGGAGCGCGCCGCGTTCTTCAGCGCCTACGGCGAGAAGAAATTCAAGAACATCATCCAGGGCGCCAGCGGCGCCTTCGGTAACGCCGCCACGCGGCTCGAGGCGTTCGTCGCCTCAGGCGGAACCTACGTCTACGGCAGCTACCCCGACATCGACGGCCTGTTCCGCGAGCAGGCGGCGGAGCTCGACCAGAAGCGCCGCGAGGCGATCCTGCACAGGATCCAGCAGCTCGTCCACGAGCGCGTGGTCTACGCGCCGATCTGGCAGCTGGCGTTCCTCAACGGCGTGGGCCCACGCATCGAGGAATCCAGCCTCGGGGCCATTCCGGGCTTCGCCTACTCCGGGCCCTACGAGGACGTCAGGCTGAGGAAGTGACCGCGGCGCGCGGGATCGACAGGACGACGCGGCAGCCGCGCGGCTGCCCGTTCACCTCCGAGACCGGCCCGATCACGATCGTGCCGCCGTGCACCTCGGCGACGCGGCGCGCGAGGGTGAGGCCGAGGCCGACGCCGCGTCGAGCGTCGCCGCTCGGATCCGGCGTGCGCGCGACGTCGCCGCGATAGAACGGCGCAAAGACCCGCTCACGATCGGCGGGGGCCACGCCGCGGCCCTCGTCGCTCACGCTCAGCGTCACACGCTCGCCGTCGACCGCCGCCGAGAGGCTGATAGGCGGCGCGCCGTATTTCGCGGCGTTCTCGACGAGGTTCCAGAGCGCGCGGCGCAGCAGCGCCTCGTCGGCGGTGATGATCAGCGGCGGCCCGTCCTCGACGCGCACGGGGAGATGGGCGGTGAGCGGGTCGTGGCGGGCGCGCGTCACGAGATCGGCGAGCAGCCCGCGGGCATCGACGGGACCGAGGCGCGTGGGAAGACCGGTCATGTCCAGGCGCGCGGTGGTCAGCACGTCCTCGATCAGCCGGTCGAGCTCGGCGAGATCGCGCTCCACGTCCCGCAGCCGCCGCTCGTCGTCCGCCTCGCGCGGCAGCAGCGCCAGGGCCACCCGGATCCGCGCCAGCGGCGAGCGCAGCTCGTGCGACACGTTGGCGAGCAGGTCCTTCTCGGCGCGCACGAGGCGCTCGACGCGTTCGGCCATCTCGTTGAAGGCGCGCGTGAGCTCGGTGATCTCGTCGGCGCGCCGCGCGTGCGAGCCGTCGGCCGGCGCGCGCGCAGCCAGGTCGCCGCCGCCCAGGCGCCGGGCCGCGGCCGTCAGGCGCTCGAGCGGGCGCGAGATGCGCTGCGCGAGCGGCCGCGTGGCGACCGCCACCACGAGGAGGGCGAGGGCCACGACCATCACCGGACGCCAGAGCGGCGGCGTCAACATCGGACGCGGCACCGCGCCCTCCACGAAGCCCACCACGGCGCCCGACGGATCGCGAATGGGGGCGGCCGCAAAGCCCATGGGACGCGGACGGACGACGACGCGGCCGGCGCGAACTTCGGCTTGCTCGGCGGGCGTGAGCGCCGGCAGCTCGTCGCCGGCGGCGGCGATGACCCGCCCGTCGAGGTCGCGCACGCGCACGGCGAGGTGGAGGTCCTCGTGGATCTGGCGCAGGCGCGCGGTGAGCGCGGCCGGGTCGGCGAGACGCTCGCCGACGAGCGAGGCGAGGTGGCGCGTCATTCGCGGCGCCATCTCCCGCCGGAACGCGTCGCGCGCGCCCAGCGCGAACACCACGGCGGTGGTCACCGCGACCACGAGAAGGACGCCCAGGAAATGCAGGTAGATCCTCGAGTGCAGGCGCGCCACGTCAGTCGGCCTCGCGCGACAGCACGTACCCGGCCCCTCGCACGGTCTTGATGTAGCGCGGCTCCTTCGGATTGGTCTCGAGCTTGGCGCGGAGCTTCGAGATGTGGACGTCGATCGACCGGTCGAAGGTCTCGTAGGCGGCGCCTTTCAGCGCGTCGAGCAGCTGTTCCCGCGACAGCACGCGGCCGGCGGCGCGGGCGAGGGTGGCCAGCAGCTCGAATTCGTACGCGGTGAGCGCCTGCCGCCGGCCGGCCACGGTCACCTCGCGCGCGTCGAAATCGATCTCGAGCCGTCCGACGCTCAGTCGATCGCGCCCCGTCGTCACGCCACGGCCGCGCCGCAGCACGGCGTGGATGCGCGCGAGCAGCTCGCGGGGATTGAACGGCTTGGCGAGATAATCGTCGGCGCCGAGCTCGAGGCCCACGATCTTGTCGACGTCGTCGCCCCGTGCGGTCAGCATGATCACGGGCACCGTCGCCAGCTCCGGCGCAGCGCGCAAGCGGCGGCACACCTCGAAGCCGTCGGCGCCGGGCAGCATGACGTCGAGCAGCACCACGTCGAAGCGCCCCTTGCGGAGGACGCTCAGGCCGCGCTCCCCATCGGCGGCGACGGTGACGTCGATCTCGTGCCTGCCGAGATATTCCGTCACCAGCGTGCCCAGGCGGGCGTCGTCGTCGATGAGCAGCGCGGCCGTGGCGGTCGGCATCCTTCTACGGTAGCAGGGCCCGCGGAATCAGCGCATGCCGCGCGGCCCGTGTGTCCGCGCGTAGTTCGCGACGATCTGCCGCTGCGCCGGCGTCAGCGTGTCGTGGATCTCCACGATGGCCTGGGTGACCGCGTCCCGGATCGCCTGGTGGCGCTGCGCCATCTGCGCATGGACCGCCTGCAGCTGCGTCGCGTCGAGCCGGTCGCCCTCGAAGAGCGCGAGCACCTGCTCGCGCTGTGCCCCGCGGTCCGGGCGCTGCGCCTCCATCGCGGCGAAGGCGCGGTCGCGCGAGGCATAGATGACCGCCCGCTGCTCGGCGGTCACCGCGGCCTGATCGAGCGCCTCGTCGAGGGCCGCCGAGATCATCCGCTTCATCATGCCCCCGTGCATCCCGCCGGGGCCCTGGGCGTACGCCCGGGCGCCGACCAGCACCGCCGTCCCCGCCGCGGCCACCATCAAGACCACTGCCGTCAGCTTCTGAAACGTCCGTCGCGTCATGGCTCGTCCTCCTCGCGTTGATTTCGGCGGGACCTCGCGCGTCCCGCACACGCCGAGGATCGACGGCTACGATGAAGGCGGTGTGTTGCGAATGTAAAGATTTGTTGCCCGAGGATGGCTATAATCCGGGCCATGAGCATGCTAGAGCGCGCCGAAGCCGCCGAGCGGGCCATGAGCGAGGAGCTGGACCGGACCATCGTGAAGTCGGTGATCTACGTCTCGGGCGACCGGGATCCACGAGTGCCCCTCACGCGGCCCGACAACGGCAAACTCGTGATGATGGGCCAGGATCCGCGCCTGCCGCGGATGCCCGAGCGGCCCACGCTCTTCGACTTCTTCAAGTACCGCTTCGGCCCGGCCAACCACCTGATGCAGAGCGCGCGGCTCGCGCAGAAGAACGGTGTCGCCGAGAAGCTCGTGCTCGCGTGCCTGCTGCACGACATCGGTATCGCCGGCTTCATTCGCGGCGACCACGGCTACTGGGCGGCGCAAATGCTCGAGCCTTACGTGGACGAAGAGGTCTCGTGGGCCATCCGGTATCATCAGGCGCTGCGATTCTTCCCGGACGAGTCGGTCGGGTACGCCTACCCGCAGATGTACATCAAGCTCTTCGGCGCGGACTACCACCCGGACCCGTACATCCAGCGAGACCATCAGTACGCGCGCGAGCACAAGTGGTACATGAGCGCGCGCCTGATCTGCATCAACGACCTCTACGCGTTCGATCCCACCGTGCAGGTGCAGCTCGAGGAGTTCACGGACGTGGTGGGCCGCCACTTCAGGCAGCCGAAGGAAGGCCTCGGCTGGGATGCCAGCCCCTCGGCGCACATGTGGCGCACCATCATGATGCCGACGAAGTACCTCTGATCTGAGCGTCAGCTCCGCCTCGCTGTTCGCGCGGCCTGCGCGCGCGAATGCCTGCCGCCTCCCCAGCGTCCAACGCTACGGAGGCCTCTGCCATGACGACAACAGCGCGACGGATCACGGCATCCCTGCTCGGATTGATCCTCTTCCTCGGCGCATCGTCCGGCGCGTGGGCCGCCGCGCCCCCGCCGGCGCCCGCGAGTCCCACCGCAGAGGCTCCGATCGGAAGCACCCCGCCGCGGTTGAGCTACGTGGACGGCGAGGTCTCGTTCTGGCGGCCGGGCGCATCGGACTGGGCGCCCGCGCAGGTCAACACGGCGCTCGCGCCGGGCGACGAGACCTACACCGGCAACCGCGGCAACCTCGAGATCCAGATCGGCGCCCGCGCGTTCGTGCGCGCGTGGGGCGACACGCAGCTCGGCCTCGTGAACCAGGAGCCCGATTTCCTGCAGCTCAAGATTGCCGCCGGCCACGTCTCGCTCGACCTGCGCGGCGTGGAGCCGGGCCGCACGGTGGAAATCGACACGCCGATGGCCGCGTTCACGGTCGACACGCCCGGCTATTACCGTGTCGACGTCTCGCCGGAGCGGACGGCATTCATCACGCGGCGCTCCGGCCGCGCGACGATGACTGCCGCCGGCGGATCGGCGGTCGCCATCGCGCCGAGTGAGGAGGTCGTGCTGGGCGGCGCTCCCACGCCCGGAGTCCAGAGCTTCGTCGCTCCGCCGCTCGACGTCTGGGACAGCTGGAACTACGCGCGCACTGACGAGCTGATCGATTCGATGAGCGCACGCTACGTGCCGGCGGGCGTCTACGGCGTGGACGACCTCGACCACTACGGCGCCTGGCGGGTGGTGCCGACGTACGGCGCCGTGTGGGTGCCGCGCGAGGTCGCGACGGGATGGGCGCCGTACAGCACCGGCCGCTGGGTCGCCGATCCCCACTACGGCTGGACGTGGGTGGACGCGGCGCCGTGGGGCTGGGCCCCGTACCACTACGGTCGCTGGCTCTACGTCGACGGCTACTGGGCGTGGGCGCCGGGCCCGCTCGTCGCGCGCCCGGTCTACGCGCCCGCGCTGGTGGCGTTCTTCGGCGCGCCGGGTGTGCGCGTCGTCGTCGGCAGCCCGTTCGTCAGCTGGGTGGCGCTCGGCTGGGGCGAGCCGCTGGTCCCGTGGTGGGGCTCCGCGCGCTTCGTCGGCCGCCCGTGGTGGGCGGGCTGGGGCGGCCCGCGCGTCGTCAACAACGTCGTCGTCAACCGGACGACGGTCGTCAACGTGCAAAACATCACCGTCTACAACAACACCGCCGTCCGGAATGCGGTGGTCGCCGTGCGCGAGGACGCGTTCGGTCGGCGCGGTGTCCACGAGGCGCGCGTGGCCGACGTCGACGTGCGCCGGCTCGAGCCCGTTCACGGCCGGCTGCGCGTCACGCCGGACGCGTCGAGCTTCGTCGCCGCCAGCGGGCCCGCCGTGAAGCCGTCGGCGCAGACGCTGCAACGCCGTGTCGTCGCGACGCGCCGGCCGGCGGCGGCCGTCGTGCGCCAGGACGCCGCGCGCGAGCGGATGGCGCCCGCGGTCAGCGCGCCGGCACCGCAGATCGTTCCCGCGCCGAAGCCGGCGACGGCGACCGCGCCGACGCCGCCGCGCGCGCCGTTCGGCGCCAGTCAGGTCGAGCGCCAGCGCCCGTCGCCGCCGCCGCGCTTCAAGCCTCCGCGAGCGGACGCGCGGCCGGAGCGCACGGAGCCGCGCGCCGAGCGGCCGGACGTGCGGGCGCAGCGTCCCGAGTCCCGCCCCGAGACGCCGCGCGCCGCCGTGCGCCCGCCCGAGGCGTCGCCAGCGCCGCGCGCGCTTCCGGGTGAGCCGGCCAACCGCGTGTCGCCGTGGCGGCGAGAGGGCGGCGAGCGCCACTCGGGGACGCCCGCACCGACGGCTCGCACGGCGACGCCGGGCCGCGGCGCGCCGGCGGCCGTGGTCGAGCGCGGCGACGCGCGCCGCACGTCCCCGAAACCGGCCACCGATCACGCGGAGCGCGACGAGCGTCCCGCGCGCGGACGCACCGACCGTTAGCGATCTAGCGCTTCGGCGGCGGCGGCGTGCGCCCGAGCACCTGCTCGATCGCCAGGCCGACCGCGAGCAGGCGCTCGTCGCTGTCGGGCAGGCTGTCGAGCGAGATTCCCACCGGCAGCCGCGTGCCCGGGCCGAGCCCAGCGGGGATCGTGAGGCCGGGCAGTCCCGCGTTGCTGCCGGGGTCGGTGTTGCGGATGAAGCGCAGGAACGTCTCGAAGCTCGACGCCTCCGGCCCCTGGGGCCCGGCAACGCTCGGCGTCGTGGGGCCGATCAGCGCCTCGACGGCATACTTCTCGAACGTGTCCACGAAGTGCTTGAGCAGCGCCGGCCGCGGCCCCGCCATGGCGCCGCGATAGACCGGTTCCGCGTCGACGAGGCCGTTGGGTCCGGGCAGCTTCCGCGGCACCACGAGCGTCTCGTAGGTACCCTTCACGTCCTTGCTGGCGATTTGCGCGGCCACCTGCTCGACGGTCTTGCCAGTCCGGTACTTCGCGAGGTACGCCTTCAGATCGTCGTAGGCCTCGTAGAGGGCCACCGGAAAGCTGACCCTGTCGTTCAGCGGCTTGAGATCCGGCATGTCGACCTCGACGATCGTCACGCCGGCTGCCTTCAGCTTCCCCAGCGCGGCGTCGATGACGGCCTTCGTGTCGGCGTCGAGGTCGGCGAAGAAGTACGCGCGGTTCACGCCGAGGCGCACGCCGCTCAGCGACGCCGTCGGCGGGATCTTGCCGTGCACGATGACCGAGTCGAGGAGGGCGACGTCGGCCACGGTCTGCGCCATCGGCCCGACGGTGTCGCGTGAGTGCGCGATCGGCGTCACGCCCTCCTGGCTGTAGCGCCGGAGCGTCGGCCGCAGCCCGGCGCCGCCCGTGACGCCGGCCGGGATGCGCACGGAGCCGCCGGTGTCGCTGCCGAGCCCGCCGGGCGCCAGCCGCGCGGCGATGGCGGCGCCGGTACCGCTGCTGCTGCCGCCGGCGATACGCGCGCGGTCGTAGGGATTGCGCGTGCCGATCGCCGGCGCCGTGAAGAATGCCTCGTTGTAGCCGGAGATGCCGAAGGCCAGCTCGTGCATGTTCGTCTTGCCGAGGATGACGGCGCCGGCGTTGACGAGCGACGTCACGGTCGGCGCGTGCTCCTGGGGGACGAACTCGCGCAGCCCCGGGGTGCCGGCGGTGTTGGGCAGGCCCGCCACGTGCGTGTTGTCCTTCACCACCAGCGGCACGCCGTGCAGCGCACCCTTCGGCCGCACGCCGGTGGCCAGCTCCGTGTCCGCGCGCTGCGCGGCGGCCAGCGCGCCGGCGCGGTCGAGCGTGATGAACGCGTTGAGGTCGCCGTTGGCCTCGGCGCTCGCGAGGTACGCCTGCGTCAGCTCGACGCTGGTGACCTTCTTGAGCGCGATGAGGCGCGCGGCGTCGGTGACGGTGAGCTCGGTCAGGTCGGCGGGACGCGGCGGAGCGCTCACGCACCCGGCGGCGAGCACGAGTGCCAGGAGCGCGGCGGCGCGAACGAGCATGGCGATCTCCTACGGTCCTTCGTCGCGCGGTGTCGGCAGGGCGCGCGCGGGGAACTCGCGGTAGGCGTGGCGCGCCATGACGTCCTCGCGGAGGTCGATGCCGAGCCCCGGCGCCGTCGGCAGCGTCACGTAGCCCTGCTCGACCCGCAGCGGATTCACGGTGATCTCAACGCCGCGCGCCTCGAAGTTCACGAAGTACTCGGTGATCAGGAAGTTCGGGATGGCCGCCGACACCTGCAGGGTGGCGGCGAGGCCGACGGTGGTGGAGTTGTAGTTGTGGGGCGAGACGACGACGTGGTACGCCTCGGCCATCGCGGCGATCTCGCGGAGCTCCTCGATGCCGCCGACGTTGCACACGTCGGGGTTGATGATGTCGGCCGCGCGCCGCTCGAAGACCTCGCGGAACTCGAAGCGCGTGTAGAGCTCCTCGCCGGTCACGATCGGGATGCGGATCTCGCGGCGGCACTCGGCGAGCGCGCCGAGGTCGCGCGCCGAGACGGGCTCCTCGTACCAGAACGGATCGAACGGCTCGAGCATCCGCGCCACGCGCACCGCGTGCATCGGCGCCAGCCGCCGGTGCACCTCGATCAGGAGGTCGACGCCTGCGCCGACGGCCTCGCGCACGGCGCGCACCGTCTCCACCACTTGCCGCTCGGCATCGCGCGTGATGTGCGTGCGCCAGGGCCCGGGGAACGGATCGAACTTCAGCGCGCTGAAGCCGCGCGCCACCGTGGCCTTGGCCTTCGTCGCGTAGTCGGCCGGCGTCTTCGCGCCGGAGTACCAGCCGTTGGCGTACACGCGGATCCGCTCGCGGCACGGCCCGCCGAGCAGGCTCACCACGGGCACGCCGAGGCGCTTGCCCGCGAGGTCCCACAGCGCCTGCTCGATGCCGCTCACGGCGCCGAAGAAGTCCAGCGAGCCGCGCTTGGCGGCGAAGTCGTGGTAGGCCCAGTGCGTGAAGTGGCGGATGTGGCTCGCGTCGCGCCCCAGCAGGTAGCGCGCGAGCTGATGCACGAAGGCGGCGATCGAGTGGTCGCGGTCGGCCTGCGTGTAGCACTCGCCCCAGCCGTGCAGGCCGTCGGACGTCTCGATCTTCACGAAGAGCCAGTTCTTGCCGTAGCCGGGATCGACGATGAACGGGGTGACGGCGGTGATCTTCACGCGCGCAAGTTTACTCGCCTCGGAGCCGCGGATCGAGCAGGTCGCGGAGGGCGTCGCCCACCAGGTTGAAGGCCAGCACGGCCAGCATGATGGCGAGCCCGGAGAACGTCGTGATCCACGGGCAGCACTTGATGTACTGGCGGCCTTCGCTCAGGATATTGCCCCAGCTCGGCGTGGGCGGCGGGATGCCGAGCCCGAGGAAGGACAGGCCGGCCTCGGTGCGGATGGCCGTCGCGATGTAGAGCGTGGCCACCACGACGAGGGCGTAGAGCGCGTTCGGGAACACGTGGCGCGCCATGACCCGCAGCTGCCCGCCGCCGAGGGCGCGCGCGGCGAGGATGTAGTCCTGCTCGCGGATGGTCAGGGCGAGGCCCCGCGCCAGCCGCACGAAGTTCGGCGTCAGCGCCACGCCGATGGCCAGGATCTCGTTCACCAGCGAGCCGCCCAGCGCGGTCACGATGATCAGCGCCAGCAGCAGCGTGGGAAACGCCATCAGCATGTCGGCGCACCGCATGATCACCGTCTCCACGCGCGCGCCCAGCACGCCGGCGACGATGCCGAGCGGCACCCCGAGCGCGAAGGCGAAGATCACCGAGGCGAGGCCGACCTGCAGCGAGATCCGCGCGCCCCAGATGATGCGGCTGAACACGTCACGGCCGAACTCGTCGGTGCCGAGGACGTGGCGGTCCTGCGCCCCCGGTCCCTTGAGCACGGCATCGGCGTACTGGGCCGACGGGCTCAGGGGCGCGAGGAGCGGCGCCGCCGCCGCCACCACGACCATGATCAGCGCCATGAGGACGCCGATGGCGATCGGCCCGTAGCGCCGCAGCTGCCGGGCTGGCGACCGGGCGGCCCTCTCGTCCGGCGCGCCGACCGCGGTCAGCTCGGGGAGGGCGTCGCGCGTGATGGCCACGGCGGGAGGCCTATCGGTACGTGATCCGCGGGTCGACGATGGCGTAGAGCATGTCGACCGCGAGGTTCACGGTGATGATGATCACGGTGAAGACGGTGATGGCGCCCTGGGCCAGCGGGTAGTCGCGCGCGCCGATGGCGTCGACGAGCATCTTGCCCAACCCGGGCCGCGTGAAGACCGTCTCGGTCAGCACCGTGCCCGTGAGCGCGATGGCGACGAAGAGGCCGATGATCGTGAGCAGCGGGACCATCATGTTCCGGAGCGCGTGCTTGTAGACGACGGCGCGCTCGTGGTGACCCTTGGCGCGCGCGGTGCGGATGTAATCCTGACTGATGACCTCCAGCATCGCCGAGCGCGAGAGCCGACTGACCGTCGCCGCCAGCGTGAAGCCGAGCGCGAACGCCGGCAGCGCCAGGTGGTGGAGCACGTCCGCCACCGCCGCCAGGAAATCGCGCGGCTGGGTGAAGACCTCGCCGGAACGGATCATGGCGATGGCGCCGTCGAGATCGCCGCCGCCGATCAGGGGGAAGAGGTCCAGGCGGAGCGAGAAGACGATGAGGAGCAGGATGCCCAGCCAGAAGACCGGCATGGACAGGCCCAGCAGGGCGAAGATGCGCAGCGGGTAGTCGATCAGCGGGTTGCGACGGTTGAGCGCCGAGAAGATCCCGATCGGGATGCCGACGAGCGCCGCCACCACGGCGGCGGCCAGGACGAGCACGAGCGTGTGGGGAAACATCCGCGAGATGTATTCGCTGACCGGATAGCCCTGGCGGAGGGAGTTGCCGAAGTCGAACTGCACCGAGCGCCAGAGGTAGTCGACGTACTGCACCGCCAGTGGACGGTTGAGGCCGAGGTTCTTCGTACAGTCGGCCAGGGCCTCGGTGGTGGCCTGGTCGCCCATCATGGCCACGCACGGATCGCCGGGCAGGACCCGCATGGCGAAGAACACGATGCTCATCGCCCCGAGCAGCATGGGGACCGCCACCAGCACGCGGCGCAGCGCGTAGTTGATCATGGGGCGCGCCGATTAATTCAGGACCTTGAGCAGCTCCGGGTAGTTGTAGCTGTAGTGCAGGGCGAACTCGCCGTACTCGGGATCGAACGGGGTGCTCACCCGCTTGGGGTTGCGCGGCCACTGGCTTGGCACGTCGCTGATGGGCAGGCAGACCAGGTCGCGCTCGATCCGCTTCTGGGCCTCGGCATAGATCGCGGCCCGCTTCTTCACGTCGCGCTCCACCCGGCCCGCCGCCAGGAGGTCGTCGATCGCCCTGTAGTGCGCGAAGTTGGTGCCCTTGTTGCCGGTGGCCGGATCGGGGATCTCCTTGGAGTCGAAGAACAGCGAGAACCAGGGATCGGCGTCGGTGATGCGCGTGCCGCCGTAGAGCACGAAGGGGTCCAGGTTCTTCCGGATGTTCTCGTGGAAGGTCGCGTGCTCGACGACCTGCAGCTCCACGATGATGCCCACCTTCTTGAGCTGCTCCTGGGCCAGCGTCAGCACCTTGGGATAGAAGAACGATTTGCTGATGAAGTAGTTCTTGATCGTGAACCCGTTCGGATGGCCCGCCTCGGCCAGGAGCTTCTTGGCCAGCTCCGGGTTGTACTCGGGGAACTGCATCGGGATGTGGCCGAAGTAGCCCGGCGGCAGGCAGCTCGTCGCCAGGCGCGCCAGCCCGCCGGGGTACATGGTCTCCTTGATGGCCTTGCGATCGATGGCGTGCATGAACGCCTTCCGGACGCGGATGTCGTCGAAGGGCGGCTTGGTCATGTTGATGTAGAAGCGCTCCTGCCCGCCCGGACCGCGCCGGTCGATGACGGCGCCCATCCTCTTGACCTGCTCAGCGACGTCGGCGGTGACGGCTTCGGGATAGAGCAGGTCGAAGGTGCCCTTCTCCAGGCCGATGAGCTTGGTGGCGTCCTCGGGGACGTCGAACCAGTGCACCTCGTCGATCTGCGGCCGGCCGGCGTGGAACTTGTCGAAGGCTTTGAGGACCACCTTCTCCCGTGGTGAGTGGCGCTCGAAGTAGAAGGGCCCGGTGCCGACAGGGTTCCACTTGAACTGCTCGCCATGCCTCTCGACCGCTTTCTTCGAAAGGATGTAGCCCTGCTGGTAGCCCACCATGCGCAGCAGGAAGATCGGGTCGAAGGCCTTGAGTACGATCTGGACGGTGTGCGGGTCGACGACCTCGATGGACTTGATCATGTCGAGGTTGACGCCGTAGCGCGTGCCCGGCGCCTTGTTGATCTGCCGCTCGAAGCTGTACTTCACGTCCTCCGCCGTCAGCTCGCCGAAGCCCTTGTGGAACTGCACGCCCTTCTTGAGCTTGAACGTCCAGATCGTGCCCTCCGGCGACAGGGTCCAGCTCTCGGCCAGATCCGGCTCCACTTCGGCCGTCGTGACCTTGCCGTCCTTGATGGCGAAGCGCGTCAGCCCGCGGAACATGAAGCGCGCGATGGCCTGCGACTGCCCCAGCGTGCTCGAGTGCGGATCGAGGGTGTCGGGCTCCTTGGCCGCGATGTTCAGCACCTTCTTTCGCTGGGCGTCGGCGGGTCCGCCTGGGTCGAGCAGCGTGAGCGCCACGAGGACCGTGAACGCTACGACGAGCACCAGCGGGAGCCGTGACCGAATGTGGCGGAACATGGGGTTCTCCTCCTTCGCAGATCTATTTCAGGCGCGGATCGAGCGCGTCGCGCAGGCCGTCGCCGAAGAGATTGAAGCCGAGCACGGTGACGAAGATCGCAAGCCCGGGGAAGAGCGACAGCCAGGCGTTCGCCTGGATGAAGGAGATGTTGGCCTTGAGGTCCCAGCCCCAGCTCGGCGTCGGCGGCTGGGTGCCGAGGCCGAGGAAGCTGAGCGTGGCCTCGACGATGATCGACGTCGCGATGCCGAGTGTGGTGGTCACGATGATCGGCGCCAGGCAGTTCGGCAGGACGTGGCGGAAGAGGATCCAGGGATCGCGCACACCGAGGGCGCGGCAGGCCTCGACGTACTCCTTCTCCTTGATGGACAGCACGCTGCCGCGGACGAGGCGCGCGTAGATCGGGATGCGCACGATGGCGATGGCTCCGGTGACCTTCATCGTCCCGATCAGCCCCGCCGTCGGCGTGAACATGACCATCAGGATGATGGCGAGCAGGTAGATCGGGAACGCGAGGATCAGGTCCATCACCCGCATGACGACGGTGTCGACCCGGCCGCCGTAGAAGCCCGCGATCATGCCGAACGGCACGCCGACGAACAGGGCGAGCAGCACCGACGACACCCCCACCAGCAGCGAGATGCGCGTGCCGTGGATGACGCGGCTCAGCATGTCGCGTCCGAGCTGGTCCGTGCCCAGGGGATGGTCCCAGCTCGGGCGCGCGAAGGTGTGGGTCTGGTCGCTGGTGATCGGACTCTGGGGCGCCAGCACGTCCGCGAAGAGGGCGGTCACGAGCAGCATGGCGACGATCGCCACGCCGACGAGCGCGGTCGTGCTGCGCCGCAGCCGGCGCAAGCCCTGCACCAGGGGCGACTCGGAGCGCTCGGCCGGCGCGCCCCACGCCACGCGTGGGACGGTCGTGACCTCGGCCTCGCTGAGACTGCCGCCGCGGATGGGTTGCATGGTCATGGGCCCCTCAGGCGTACCGGATCCGCGGATCCAGGAACGTGTAGCTCAGGTCCACGAGGAGGTTCATCACGACGAAAGCGAGCGCCGTCAGCAGGGCGAAGCCCTGCACCTGCTGGTAGTCCCGCGCAATGATCGCGTCGATGCCGAAGGTGCCGAGCCCCGGCATGGCGAAGAGTGTCTCCACCACGATCGCGCCGCCGATGAGGAACCCCACCTGCAGGCCCATCACGGTCACGGTGGGGATCAGCGCGTTCTTCAGCGCGTGCTTGAGCACCACCGGCCGCTCGCTCAGGCCCTTGGCGCGCGCGGTGGTGACGTACTCCGTGCGGATGACTTCCAGCATGCTGGCGCGCAGGAGTCGCGTGAGGATGGCGGCCCGCCCGACCCCGAGCGCGATCGCGGGCAGCAGGACGTGCTGCGCGTTGCCCCACAGGCTCGCGCCGCACACCATCGTCGGGCACGTGCCCGGCAAGTACGTCCATCCCGAGCTGGGCAGCAGTCCGCCGAGGCCGATGGAGAAGACGAGCAGCAGCAGGACGCCGATGAAGAACTCGGGAATGGAGACGCCGATCATGGCGATCGTCGTCGCCGTGTAGTCGGCCCAGGTGTTCTGGCGGAGCGCGCCCACGATGGCGGCGGGGACGGCGATGGCCAGGGCCACGCCCATCGAGAGCACGATCAGCTCGAGCGTCACCGGCAGGCGGACCAGGACGTCCTTGAGCACGGGGCGGCCCGTCATGTACGAGGCACCCCAGTCCCCTTGCGCGAGCTTGCCGAGCCAGATCGCGTACTGGACGAGGACCGGCTTGTCCAGGCCGTACGCCTGGCGGACCCGGATCGCATCCTGCTCGTCGTAGGCGTCGCCGAGCAGGGCCACCACCGGGTCCCCGGGAACCGAGCGCATCATCACGAACACCACGAGGGTGATCATGAGCACGGTCGGCACGATCCCGAGCAGGCGCCGGAGCACGTAGACCCGCATGCGCGCGTCCCGCTACTTGTCGAGCCAGACCCTGTCGTAGTGCACTTCGAACTCCGCGTTGTACACGTACCCCTTCATCCACGGCTGGGCGACCATGTAGAACGGCGAGCCGGAGATGTTGTTCCAGTACATGTTCTCGACGAAGAACTCCTGGATCTCCCGGGCGATCGCCTTGCGCTTCGCCGCGTCCAGCTCCCGCGCGTAGCGCGCGTAGAGCTCGTCGACGCGCTTGTCGTTGTGCCGCGGATGGCTCCAGGTCGACGTGCTGTTCGACAGGTACGCGTTACTGTCGAGGGTGATCAGCGAGAGCAGGTCCTCGACGTACATGTCCCACGGCCCGTCGTTCAGGGTCGTGTTCATCCAGGAGACTTTGTCCACGAGCCGGATGTTCGCGGTCACTCCGATGCGTGTCATCTGCTCCTTGATGACGGTGGCGATGACGCTGAACACGCTCTTCTCGGTGTTGGTCATCAGCTCGAAGGTCAGCGGCTTCGAGGCTCCGTAGCCGACCTCGGCCAGCAGCGCCCGGGCCTTGGCCTGGTCGTACGGGCACAGGTGGTTGACGTCGACCGTGTCGAGCGTGCCCGGCGGGTTCATGCCGACCCACGGGGTCGCCTGACCCTTGAAGGCGATCTTCACGATCTCCTTCCGGTCGATGCCGTAGCAGCCGATCGCCTTGCGCACGCGCAGGTCGCCGAAGATCGGGTGCGGCGCGCGCTCCTTGGACATCGGCTTGCCGTCCTTCGGGACGGTCACCTTCATCGCCGCCAGCATCGGCGTCGTTTCCTTGCCGGTCATGATGTGGGCCCGGGGGTTCTGCGCCTTCAGGGTCTCGACGTGCTCCGGCGAAAAGGAGGCGATGAAATCGATCTCGCCGGCCTTGAACGCGGCCATCTCGGTCACGGGGTCCTTGATCACGCGGATGATCACGCGATCGAGGTACGGCAGGCCGGGCACGAAGTACTTGTCGAAGCGCTCCATCACCAGCTGGCCGCCCTTGATCCACTCGACCAGCTTGAACGGCCCACAGCCCACGACGGCTTCCGGTTTGCCCTGCTTTCGGTCTTCGAGCGTGTACTTCTGCGTCGCGGTCGGCGAGTACAGCACGAGCCCGGTGCGATAGGCGGCCAGCATGTGCAGCATGAAGGCGTACGGCTGCTTGAGTCGGATCTGCACGGAGGTGGGATCGAGCACCTCGACGCTGTGCACCGAGTCGAAGAAGCTCCGCATGCCGGACTTGGTGGCCGGATCCATCAGGCGGTCGATGCTGAACTTCACGGCGGCGGCGTCCACCGGAGTGCCGTCGTGGAAGAGGACGTTCTTCCGCAGCTTGAACGTGTAGAGGAGGCCGTCGGACGAGGTCTGCCACGACTCGGCGGCGTCGCCCACGAACTTGCCGTCGGGCGTGATGTTGACGAGGCCGCACCCGACGTTCATGGCCACCCACATCATTTCGTAGCCCGGCGCCGTGTGGAAATCGAGGTGGGCGATCTCGTTGCCGTACGAGACGCGCAGCGTGCCGCCCCGCCTGGGCGTCTGGGCCTCGGCGAAAAGCGGCGCGGCGACGAGAGCGGCGACCACGATCAGGATCGACGTCGCGAGACGTGATGAACGCATGAGGTCTTCCCTCCCTGGTCTCGGGTGCGACCGAACCGCGTTCGGGATCGCAGCGATGTGGGGGCGTACTTTACAGCAGTCTCAGCCTGTCAACAACTGCCGAAGGCCCCGCCTCAGCGCTGAGGCGCGGCGGCGGCGGCGGCGGTCAGGGGCGCCGGCGCTCCCGCCGGCATCCGGCCGGGCAGCAGGGCCACGCACAGCGTGGTGAAGGCGGAGATTCCCGCCATCACCGCGAGCAGCGTGCCGAACCCCGCGGCCTTCACGGTGGGCCCGAGCAGGTAGACGGCGAGCGAGGCGACGCCGAACGACACGGCCAGCCGCATGCCGGCCACGCGCGAGCGCATCCGGTCGTCCACGTACTGCACGATCATGGCGTCGACGAACGGGATGGCGCCGAACACGAACGCCATGAAGGCGAGCACCGTCACGTAGAGCGGCCAGCCGCCTGCGGACGCCGCGAGGAGGAAGAGCGGCACCTGGGCGGCGACGATCGGCAGGTAGACCCACTTGAGCGGATAGCGGTCGATGAGCTTGCCGACCACCAGCTGCGCGAGCGACGCGATCGTGTAGACGACGGCGAGCAGCACGCCGAGCGTGGCCGGGTCGTCGACCAGCCCGCGCAGCCGCTCCGCCAGCAGCTGGCCGTTGCCGTTGGTCGTGAAGTTGAAGATGAGGCTCGAGGAGATCGCGGCCAGCGTCATCACGCCGAGCACGCGCGCCATCAGGGCGCGCGGCAGGTCCACCGACTTCCTGGGCCGCTTGGCCGGCGCCGTCTCCTCCCTCGGCACGAGGAGCAGGAAGAGCACGGCGCAGAGCAGCGCGAGGCCGCCGGGCACCGCGAAGGCGGCGCGCCAGCCGATGTGCTTCACGAGGAAGCCGGTGAGGATCGCGGCCACCGCGATGCCGAGGTTGCCGAAGAGGCCGTTGACGCCGATCGTGAACCCGGGGTTCTTGCTCCCCTGCACGAGCATCGGGATGCCGACGGGGTGGTAGATGGACGAGAACACGCCCATCAGCGTCAGCGCCGCCGCCAGCGACCACACGCCCGAGGTCAGCGCGACCAGCAGCCCGGAGACGCCCATGCCGAGGAAGAAGACGACCATCATCGCGCGCCGGCCCCAGAGGTCGCCGAGCCGGCCCGCGGGCAGCGAGCCGAGGCCGAACATGACGAACGCGCCCGCCGTGTAGGGCATCAGATCCTGCCAGATCATCCCCCAGTCGGCGGCGATGGCCCCGACGGCGGTGGCGAAGATCAGCAGGAAGAGATGGTCGAGCGCGTGGCCGGCATTGAGGAGCAGGGCGGTCGGTCTCCCGGTGGACATGGCGGGAATTCTACCGCACCATGGGGCCCATCTTTCGTCTCGCCCTCTTCCGTCTGCCGGAGTTCCGCCGTCTCGGCGCCTCGGTCCTCGCCAACTCCGTCGGGATGATGGGCGAGAACGTCGTCCTCGGCTGGCTCACCCTCGAGCTGACGAACTCGCCGCTCCTCGTCGGCGCGGCGTTCGGGACGCGGACGCTCCCGCTGTTCTTCGTCGGCGTGCCGGCGGGCGCGCTGGCCGACCGCGTTCCCCGCCGCCGCCTGCTCGTGCTGAGCGGCGCCGGCCAGGCGCTCACCGCCTGCGCGCTCGGCGTGCTCACGCTGCTCGGCGTCGTGAGTCTCGCGCACGTGCTGCTGCTGACGCTGGCGGCGGGGACGTTGCGCGGCCTCGAGCACGCGGCGCGGCAGGGCTACACGCACGACGTGGTCGGCGGCGCCGCGCTCGTGCCGGGCATGGCCGTGTTGGGCGTCGCCATGCGCGCGGGCTGGCTCGTCGGCTCGCTCGGCGTCGGCGCGATCATCGCGCGCTACGGCTCGGGCGCCGCGTACCTCGCGGTCGCCGCCGGCTTTCTCGCAGGCGCGCTCCCGCTGCTCGTCGCGTCGAGCGGCGAACGCCCGGCGTCGCCGCCGTCCGGCTCGCTCTGGCAGGGGGTGGTGGACTTCGCGGCGGCCACGCGCAACGACGGCACGCTCTTCGTGCTCATGCTCCTCACCGCCGGGGCGGAGATGCTGGGCTTCTCGCACCAGGTCCTCCTGCCGAGCCTGGCGCGCGACGTGCTGCGCGCCGGGCCCGAGGGCCTCGGCGTGCTCAACGCGGCGCGCTCCATCGGCGGCATCGTGGGCCTCGCGGCGGCCTCCACGCGGCGCGGGGGCGGGGCGTTCTTCGTCGGCGTCGTCGTCGCGTTCGGCGCGAGCCTGGTCGTCCTCGCGCTGGCGCCGCGGGTCGTCGGCTTCGCGGGCGTCGTCGCCGTCCTCATCGCCGTCAACGCGATGGGCGCGCTCGCCGACCTCCTCGCCCAGAGCCTGCTCCAGCTCAGCGCGCCTCCGCACCTGCGCGGCCGCGCGGGCGGCGCCTGGGTCGTCGCCATCGGGCTCGCGCCGCTCGGGCAGCTGCAGATCGGCGCCCTCGCGTCGCTGTTCGGCGTCGGCGTCGCCTTCGGGGCGAGCGGCCTCGCCCTCGTCGCGCTGGCCGGCGCCACCGCGTTGCTGTTCCCGCGCGTGCGCAGGCTTTAACATCGAGCCGCGATGTCCACGCGCGCCGCCGTGATCGACGCCATCGAGAAGCTGCTGGCTCCGCTGCTCGACACGCTGGAGCGCATGGTGTGGGTGCAGCGCTACCTGTATCCGCCGGTGGCCGAGCGGCTCGCCGAGGTCCTGGCGCCGCAGACGGCCGCCCTCGCCGCGCCGCTGAGGGCGCTCGAGGAGGGCGCGTGGCCGGACGACGCCGCCTTCATGCGCGAGCGGATGCTCGACGTCGGGCGGCAGACGCTCGAGATGCTCGCGGCCTTCGCCGCCGCCGTGCGCGCGTCCGACGACCCCTTCGACCTCTATCGCGCGCTGCGCCGCTTCGCGCGTGTGCAGGAGACGCTCTATCCGCTGGCGCCGGCCTTCGACCCCGTGAGCCGCTGGTTCCTGGACCCCGCGCGGCGCGACGACGACGCGCGGGTCGAGCGGCTGCGCGCGGGCACGCTGCGCGAGGACGACGCGCGCCGCGTCGGCGTGCTGCACGCCGACAACCCGCGCGACGCGCGCGGCGGGTTCTCGCTCTACGTCCCCGAGACCTGGGACGGGCGCGCGGCGATGCCGCTGGTGGTGGCCCTGCACGGCGGCCACGGCCACGGCCGCGACTTCCTCTGGTCGTGGCTGCGCGAGGCGCGGGCGCGAGAGGCCCTCGTGCTGGCACCGACGGCGCGCGGGCGCACCTGGTCGCTCATGGGCGAAGACGTGGACGCGCCGGGACTCGACCGCATGCTCGAGTCCGTGGCGGCGCGCTATCCGGTCGATCACGCGCGCGTGCTCCTGACCGGGATGTCGGACGGCGCGACCTACGCGTTCCTCCACGGCCTGCGCGAGGGCGCTCCGTTCACGCACCTGGCGCCGGCGTGCGGCGTGTTGCACCCGGTACTGCTCGCCTCCGACGCGCTCGCACGCGCGCGTGATCTCCCGATCTACCTGGTTCACGGTGAGCTCGACTGGATGTTCCCGGTCGAGACGGCGCGGCTGGCGCGCGATCTATTGACCGCCGCCGGCGCGCGACTCGTCTATCGCGAGCTGGGGGACCTCTCGCACGCCTACCCGCGCGACGAAAACCCCAAGATCCTCGACTGGCTGGGGAACTAAACCAGCGCCCGGAGCGCGGCGAGCAGGCGGCCGTCGGGCCGCGCCAGCTCCTCGACGATCGAGAAGTGATCGTGGCCGTCGAGCGGCACATAGCGGCCGGGCAGCCCGCGCTTCTGCCAGGCCGTCGCGAACTCCTCGGACTGGCGGATCAGCTCCGGCAGCTCGCCGAGGCCCACGGTGACGACGAGCGGCGCCGAGCGCGACGGCACATGCAGAATGGGACTGTTGAGCGCGGCCTCGTCGGCATCCAGGCGGAGCTTGTCGTTGAGGTAGTTGAGGCGGATCGGCTCGAGGTCGTAGAGGCCGCTGATGGCCAGCCCGCCGGCCAGGCGCGTATCGCTCATCGCCATCGCAGTGAGGTGCCCACCCGCCGAATTGCCGGCCACGAACACGCGGGCGGGATCGCCGCCGATCTCCCCGGCGTGGTCGATCGTCCACGCCACCGCCGCGCGCACCTCGGCCACGATCGCGGCGAGCCGCGCGGCGGGCGCCAGCGTGTACTCCACGAGGACGAGGTTGAAGCCCGCGGGCAGCAGCCCCTCACCGACGTACGACAGCGGCTCCTTGTCGTTCGCCTGCCAGTACCCGCCGTGGATGAAGGCCAGCGTCGGCGCGCCCGGCGTGCCGCACGGATAGATGTCGAGCCGCTGGCGCGCGCCGGCGCCGTAGGGCAGGTCGATCCGCCCGCTGTGACGCTTGCGAAACGCCTCGCTGCGCGTCTTGCGGTCCGCGACGTAACCGTCGCGCTTCGCCGGCCCGACGGCGGCGCCGTTGTCGTAGGCGGCGTCCAGCGCTGTGCGGTCCATGCCCCGGTAGAGCATCGTGATCTCCTCGTGTCTCAGGCGCGCTCGCGCGCCGCGGCGAATCCGGTCTTGGCGTACTTGAGGTCGCGATAGTCGCCGGAGCGCACCGGCGGGTGCCGGGCGGCGCCCTGCGACGCGAGGCACTCGATCGTCACGTCGTAGTTCGGATGATTGAAGAACGCGATGGACAGCCGCGGCCGGCCGTCGCCGGCCGGCGGGTTCACCACGCGGTGCATGGTCGAGAGCCAGCGGTCGTTCTTCCAGCGCATCAGCAGATCGCCGATGTTCACGACGAAGCGCGTGGGCGTCGTCGCCACGTCGACCCACCGGCCGTCGCGCGTCCGGACTTGCAGCCCGCCGGGCACGTCCTCGCCGCTCAGGATCGTGAACCCGCCGTAATCGGTGTGGGCGCCCGCGCGCAGCTGGCCGGGCGTCGGCGGGACGGGCTGGGCGGGGTAGTAGTTGAGGCGCATCGTCCCGATCGAGCGGTCGACCTTGTCGTCGAAGAACGTCTCGTCCACCGAGAGCGCCAGCGCGGCCAGCCGCATCAGCGAGCGGACGAGATCGCTCATCGCGCGGTAGTAGACGGTCGCGGCCCGCTCGAAGTGCGGCGGCGCCGCCGGCCAGACGTTCGGCGTGAAGTGCGCGCGGCCCTCGGCGCTCGTGTAGTACGCGTCGGCGCCGACGTCGACGGGCCCCACGTGGAAGAACTCCTTCAGATCGGGC
>Ga0137403_10002094_pt1 | contig 24646 bp, 19 predicted proteins | sample CZOMad2_1_16fung_FD_122057 | JGI IMG/M metagenome (GOLD analysis project Ga0137403, IMG submission 122057) | Vadose zone soil fungal communities from Angelo Coast Range Reserve, California, USA - CZOMad2_1_16fungal (Hybrid Assembly) | ecosystem: Environmental > Terrestrial > Soil > Vadose zone... | reverse complement strand
CACGGCTGGGGCGCGATGCTGCCGCTGCGCTGGTACATCCAGGTTCTCTTCGACCAGGCCGCGCGCGGCGCGCCCGTCGCCAGCTCCGCCTTGCCCTTCGCCGTTCTCGCCGGTCTGGCGATCCTCTATGGCGGCCTCGCCTGGCGACGGCTAGCCGGGCTCACCCGCAATCTGCGGCCGCCCGTCGCCCGGCGGGCCGTGGCGCTGCCGCCGGTCGTCGCGCCCGCCAGCTTCGGCGCTGCCGTCATCGGCGAGGTCCGGCGCGTGCTAGGGGACCGCGGCGTCATGGGCGTGATGGTCTTGGCGCCGCTCCTCTACGGCGTCCTCTATCCGCAACCCTATCTCGGGCAACTGCTTCGGCACCTGCCGATCGCCGTCGTCGACCACGATCGCACCGAACTCAGCCGCCGATTGATCATGACGCTCGACGCCGATGCCAGCCTGCAGGTCGCCGTGCGCGCCGACACGCTGGCCGAAGCGCAAGCCGCCCTGTTCGATCGCCGCGTCTTCGGCATCCTCGAGATCCCCGACGGCACCTCTCGCGACCTGTTCAAGGGCAATCCGGCGCGCCTGCCGGCCTATGTCGACTCGGCCTACTTCCTCGTCTACAGCCGCACGCTGCAGGGCATCGCCGAGTCGGCCGCGACGCTCACGAACACGCTGGCGGCGCATGACGGCCGGCCGGACGGCACCGGCAAGGCGCTGCTGGCGGCCGCCAGTCCGGTGGCGATCCTGCCGGTCCCGCTGTTCAATCCGACCGGCGGCTATGCCAGCTATATCGTTCCCGCCGCCTTCATGCTCATCCTGCAGCAGACCTTGCTGATAGGCGCCGCCATGCTTGCCGGCGTCGCCTTCGAGACCGGCGGCAGCGTGGCGCAGGCGGCGCGCGGCACGGCCCGTGCGGTCCTCGCCCAGGGGTTCGCCCATCTCCTCATCTACGCGCCGGCCATGCTGCTCTATCTGGTCGTCCTGCCGCATGTCTACGGCTTCACGATGGTCGGCCGCCTGCCGGACCTGTTCCTGTTCGCCGCGACCTACTTGCTGGCGACGAGCTTCATGGGCCAGGCCGTCGGGGCCTGGGCCCGCCACCGCGAGACCGTCGTCGTGCTGTTCCTGGCCACCTCGCTGCCGCAGCTCTTCCTGGTCGGCGTCTCCTGGCCGGTCGAGGCCATTCCTTCGGCGCTGCGCTTCATCGGCCAGGTCTTCCCGTCCGAACGCGGTATCGACGGTCTCGTGCGGATCAACCAGATGGGCGCCAGCCTGGCCGATGTCGCGCGCGACTGGCTCGGCGTCCTCGCGCTCGTGCTGGTATACTTCGTACTGGCCGTGTCGAGCACCGGCATTCGCCGCCGGAGGGCCGCCCATGCCGTCTAGGCTGCTGCGGCGTAGTCGACGAATCGGCGCCGCGCTCGTGCTAGTCGCCGTCATCGGCACGCTCGGCGATCTCGCCCTGCGGCCGGCACCGCCGCCGCCGATCGTCGGCATGGTCCGGACGACCGAAATCAAGATCGCGCCGGAGGTGAGCGGCCGCATCGCGGCGCTTCCCGTCAGGGCCGGCGAGCATGTGGCAGCCAGCGCCGTAGTCGCGACTCTTTCCAGTCCCGAACTTGCCGCCTCGGTGGAGGAGGCGCGCGCGGCCGTCGGCCAGGCGCGCGCAATCCGCGATCACGTCTATGCCGGCGTGCGCCAGGAACAAGTCGACATCGCCGCCCGCGAAGTGGAGAAGGCCACCGCCGACCTGACGCTGGCCGAAGAACAGTTTCGGCGGACGTCGTCGGTCGCCGGCGCCGGCTATGCCTCGAAACAGAACCTCGATGCCGCGCAAGCCGCCGTGGCCGCCGCGCGGGCGAACCTGGTGCAGATGCAGTCCGAGTCTGCTGCGGCACAGCATGGCGCGACGGCCGAAGAGCGGGCATCCGCCGATGCGGCCGTGACGGCCGCCGAGGCCTCGCTGACCGTGCTGCAGCGGCGGCTGGAAAAGCTGCAGCTCAAGGCGCCCGTCGATGGCGTCGTGCAGACTGTCGTCGCCGAACTCGGCGAAGCCACCGTGCCCGGCCGCACCGTGCTCACTCTCACCGCCGCCGCCGAGCCGTGGTTCAGCTTCAACGTCCGGGAGGACTCGCTGCACGGCATGGACATCGGCACGCTATTGACGCTGACGGCATCCGGCAACAGCCGGCCGATTGCGGCCAAGGTCACGGAACTGCGGCGGCTCGGCGATTTCGCCACCTGGCGCGCCGCGCGCGCCGTCGGCGATCACGATCTCAACACCTTCGCCCTCCGCGCTGACCCGATCGCGCCGGTCGGCGGACTCGAACCCGGCATGACCGTCTGGATTTCGGCGCAATAGGCGGTCGAGGGATCGGTGCGTGTCGAACTGCCTGTCGCCTGCATGATGCGATGAGGGTCGTTTTATCCCGGCTTGTTTGCGCCGCCGGTCCAACCGCCGGGGCGCGTTCCGGAATGAGCGTCACGGGGTCAAGGGGCGACCAGCCGCGGGTAGGGCGCGATCGACGGGCTGGATTGCGGCGTTCCGCCGCAGGGGTGGAACGGAAGCGACCGCGACCGCTACCGTGCATTCGCCTGCTGCGCAATTGCCGCGGCGGTGATCCTGGGTTACTAATCAAGCCAGCTTGAGTTGTTTGGCGGGGAGCGGCAACCATGCGAAAGAGTCAGCTGGACATTTCTGGCGTGCACGAGCGCGCGATCGCCGCCATGGCCATCGTCGGTGTTGCCGCGTTGATGACGGTTGGCACCGCGGAGCGTGCCCATGGCCAGACATTCCAGGACGTCAACGACAACAACGGCGCCTGCGATACTTCCTCACCGGCCTGCGATATCGCCGGCACTGCTGGCGCCGGCGAGGTCGGCGGTCAGCCGGAGGTGCAAAGTGATGGCCTCTCGAGTGCGCAGCGGCAGGCAATCGAGCAGCGCCTGCGCGACGAACGCTGCAAGGCCGACAAGAGCGCCAACTGCGTTCAGCCGGGCGGCGGTGCCGCCGACACCGCCTCCTTCGCCGGCCTCAACTTGTTCGTTTCAGGGGACTATCAAAACAAGGAGAAGGACCAGGCGGCCGAGGCCGGCTTCACCTCCGACCGCGCCGGCATCACCTTCGGCCTCGATAGTCCGATGGACTGGGGCGTCATCGGCGGCGCCTTCAGCTACAACCACACCTGGGGCCAATTCGACGACAACGGCGGCGACTTCGGCCTCGATTCCTGGAGTGGGCTACTCTACGGCTCCTACTACCCGAGCGATGCCAGCTTCATCGACGGCGTGATCGGCCTTGGCCTCAAGAAAAGCCTGACGGACCGCCGCGTGATCAACAACGGCAATATCCTTGCGGGTGATGCAAAGGGCGATACCGCGGGGTTCGAGTTCCAGACCAGCGTGAGCGGCGGCTATGATTTTACGTTCGACAATTTCACCGTCGGACCGCGGCTGGGCATCCACTACCTGCGCACCGAGTACAACGCCTTCACGGAGACCGGCACGCCGATGGCTCTGAACTACCCCGATCAGGTCGAAGATTCGCTGACGAGTACGCTTGGCTTCCAGGGCTCGGTGGCCATCAGCACGAGCTTCGGCGTCGTGGTGCCGCAGGTGAACGCCGAATATGTGCATGAGTTTCTCAACGACCGCCGCACGGTGCATGCCACTGAACTGGATGGAGACGCGGCGACCTTCGTGACCGATCCGCCCGACCGCGACTACTTCAATGTCGGCGCCGGCCTGGTCTTCGTGTTGCCGGATGGCGTCTCGCCGTTTCTCAGCTATTCGGCCGAGGTCGCCAACCGCTTCGAGGAAGTCCACACCGTCACCGCCGGCGTCCGGATCGAGATGTGACGTCGTGGCCGAGGAACTTGGCACATTGCCAAGGCCTCGTTTGGCCCTTTGAACGGAACGCCGGCAATGCCGGGCCGCCTCAGCAGCCGCGAGCGCGTCGAGGTGGGCCGTCTGCACGATCTCGTCAGCGGCGCGCGTCACGCGGATCGTCCACAACACGCCGCCGATCCCTGAGCCGTTCGGTAGCGTGCCGAATTCTGGTGGCAGTGCGCTCAATTCGCGCGCGACGGAATTACGGTGATGGGGTGGACGGCGCCCACCCCATCACCGTAATTTAAAATGCGCTCGACGGTGATCACGTGCTGACCTCCGTCATCTGCTGGAAGCTAAGCATCATCGCGTTGGGCTCGTTCAGGTATCGAGTAAATCTACTGATCTTCACCAATTGCATCGTAACTCGTCGGTTCGGCTGGTAGACAACGACCCTGCCAAAGGTCGTGCCGTTGTCCACGGCAGCTAATATTTGCGCAATTTGAGGCGTATCTCGGCGGTCCCCCTCGTGCCTCGGTATAGCGCTCGCCATGTGGACGATGGCGTTGCGCACCTCCACGACCCAAAGCCGACGCATGTGTGCGGGATATCCCCTGCCGTCTGACCCGTTGCCATCGGAATCCCCCAAGAAGAAGTCACGGATTTCGATCCGAGGCGTCAACTTGTCGAGCGGTGGGTTGAACGCAATGTGCGATGCCATAGGTGCCCCTTGTCCTTGACGGGAGTCGATCACACGCCAAGAGCTAGGATTTTACTGACTTCCTGTGCGCAAGGACAGGCGTTATCGGCCTCAGGGATCATGGCTGCTGGCGGTCCCGGTATCCCAGGTAGCCGAATCCGAATTCCGGTGAGAGCGCACTCAATCCGCGCGCCCCTCTCTTGGACTCCAACGCCATCAATCCTCGAACAAAGCCCGCGCCACCTCGATGGGCATCAGCATGACGCGCTCGCCGAGGGGCGAAAGCAGGAACCCGTCCTGCTTCGGCGCTGGTGAGATCCGACGCCAGGAAGTCGGAGCAGAGTGACTGCGGTCACAGCCGCCTGAGCCGCGGCGTGCCACACTGGCATGGAGAGTCCTGCGTCCATCTGGGGAGGTCCGAATGGAAGCCTGGTGGTCCGAGGCGACCGACCTTGAGTTCGCGAGCCAGAACGGCGGCGCCTACAGCGGCGGCCCGTTCCGGGGCGTCATCCATACGACCGAGCTCATGGACTTCAAGCCGTCGAAGCGGAATTACTTCGGCAAATTCGACCCGCCGCATTTCACCCTGGTGATGGAGAAGGGGGAGCCCCGGTTCTACCAGCACTTCCCCATCACGGTCGCCGCCCGCTCCCTGGAGAATCCGCCCGGCGGCGTCGAGACCAACCGGCGCTCGGCCATCCAGATCGAACTGGTCTGGAAGGCCGCGGAAATCGACAAGTTGCCCCAGGCCATGGTCGAGCGGCTGTGGGATTGGATGCGTTGGGTCGAGACCCAGGCCGGCGTCAACGGCTCAAACTACGCCGAGTTCAAGGGCATCGAGGCCAAGGGCCTCACGGGCGCGGCGCGCATGACCGGCGACGAATGGAATGCCTTCGACGGCTGGTGCGGCCATCAGCACGTCCCGGAGAACGTGCACTGGGATCCCGGCAAGCTCGATATCGGCCGGCTCGTGCGCATCACGCGCCCCGGCACGCCGCCGCGCTGCGAAGTCGCCGGCTGGTTCGGCACGAACGCCATCTGAGGGGCAGGAGCGGGGGGCGCGCGATCTTCTCCGGCCCCATGTCGCGTTCTTCGCTGCTTCCTAGCGTTTGACGACGAGGCCGACGCGGCTGCTCGATATCGCGGGGATACTGCACTCAATTTGCTCGAATGAGAATTGTCCCCATTATTCGTGTCTCGCTTTCGGGGTGCACTCCAACCCTTGATCACCGCTAAGGGCCGACGCACTGGTCGGCGCCTCCGACCGTCATCCGGGTGGTCAAGCGGCCGGGTGGTGACGATGTTGCGCGAAATGGCGTACGTCCGGCAGTTTCACCCGCGATCGCCTCCTGCGCTGCAACGGTTTAACGTTCGGGAAACCAGTTGGGTGATACAGCACGATGCCGAGCTGCCGTCGTCCGACTCGCGGGGAAGACCTGTGGGCAGGCGCGCGGAGAACGGCTCGGCAGCCACGTGTCGTGGAAGGCGCAAGGCAGAAATGGCGATCATGTTCCCGCAAGCGCGGCCGCAAGCGTCGCAGCGGCAGGATGCGCGGGCGAAGGCGCTGGTCACGCTGGCGATCGGAAGCGTCATCGCCGCTATCGGCCCCTTCGATGTCGCGTTCGGCCTCGCGACCGGCGGCTCCGCGGTTCTGCGGGCGGTCGCCTTGCCGGCGATGGGGCTCGCCGGATTGTTCTTCGCAAGCCGAGTCGGGCTGACGGTGCCGACGTTCGGATTGCGCCACCCCGTGCGCACGCCTCTCGCCGTCGCCTTTGCGGTTGCCTTTGCGGTCGCCGCGATCGACGGCTTCGTTTTCAGGCCGCTTCTTCTCCCCGACTACGTCGAGTATTTCCGGAACAGCGATGACGCCGAACGGCTGCTCTATTTCATGCTGCGCGCCTTCAATGAGCAGATCATCTACCGCCTGTTCTTGATGTCGTTCCTCGTCTGGGGTCTCGGCCTGATATGGCGCGGCGACGGCGGTCGGCCGGCGAACGGCGCCTACTGGGCCGCCATGACCATGGCGCAGGTCGCCAACATCGCGATCAATATGCCGCTCCCGGCCACGCCGACCATGCTCTGTTACGACATCGCCCGGTACATCTGCCCCGGGATCGTCTGGGGATATCTCTATTGGCGGCACGGATTCATGACGGCGGAGATAGCGCACGTCGGCACCCATCCCTTCCTCCAGCCGGCCCTCGGTTACCTGCTCGCTTAGACCGATTGATTGGCGAACCGTCACCGCAGTGCCGTCATATGGTGGGTTGCGACGACGGCGCACTGACGGTCCTATCGCCAGTAACCGTGAAAATTCTCTAGTGGTCTGATCCTGACGCTTGGTTCCCAAGCGTCAGGTGAATCAGCCCACCAGATCAATGGCTGGTGGTTCGATTCACGCAACGAATGGGAACCATTCGTTGCGATCGAACCACTAGCGCTGTGCCAACGGGTCGCTTCCGCGTCCAAGGAAAGGCCAGATCAGCGCGGTCAGCAGGTTCCGCGGCGGGTCGCGCGTATCGAGACCGGTCACAGGGAATTCGCCGGGCCGTGGGCGATGGGCCGTGCCGAAGATCACGTCGAAGATCGGGAAAAACGCAGCGAAGTTGCAGTTGAAGTGTTCTGGCCTTGCCGAATGGTGGATGCGGTGGAATTGCGGACCGTTGAGGAGCATCCAGAATTTCCCGAAGTGCACGCGTAGGTTCAGGTGGTTGACGAAGTGATACAACACGGCGACGCCATAGATCGCGTAGACCATCGGGGGAACTTGAAACAGGATTCCGACCACGGGATAAACGAAGATCGCCTTGATGACGGGCTCGAGCCAGAAGGCTCGGGTGGTCGTCGTGACGTTGACCGACGGCTCGCTGTGATGCAGCGAATGCATCGCCCACAGAAATGGGATGGCGTGTTGCGCGCGGTGGAAGACGTATTCCATGAAATCCATCGCGAAAAGGAAGATGGCCGCCGAGCCGACGACCGTCCAGCCGCCATCCGGAAGGCGAAACAGGCCGCCGCCGCAAAAATTGACGATGCCGGTGCCAATCGCAGCCGCGAGCGGATTCAGCAGGCAGAGGATGGCCGTATAGGCCATCGCGTAGCCCAGGTTCAGGATAACGTGGCCGAGGGGCTGCGATCTTTCTGCCGGAGCCAAGCGTTCGACCAGCGTGCCGATCAAGAAAATCGGTAGGCTGGCGAAGAGCGCCGATACCTTCATAAACGCCAGGAGCGGAGCAAGGACACCCATGCGACGACGAATAGGGTGTTACAGCTTAACAAGCGCTAAAGAATTGGCGCGTGCTGAGATCCCGCAGCCGGAATGTCGCCCCGAAAAAGGGTGCTCTCACTCGCTTGCCTACCGGGATATCCTTGTGGGGATATTCTTGTTAACAAGTTCCTTGTTTGTTCCTATGCTCTGATCTCTCCACCAACTGTGGCTGTCCGCCAGTCCAGCGGCTTGCTGCGGGGAGGCGGTCGGTATTGGACATCGTGAATAAGAGGCACGAAACCGGCGCCGCCGCAGCCACTGGCCAGGCGCCGAGACTTTGCCTGTGACTCGTGCCGTCTGGTCGGAACCGGACTTACGCGAAATACAATAGCTTTAATCCTCGTGTTTTGAGTTTGGACCCTCGCCTCATCCTACTGACCTCCGGCTCGACGACGCGGCCGCGCCACCGATGGTCCCGCTGAACATGGGGTAGACCCGCCTTCGCGAAGCCCGCTTCGGCGGGCGAAGGAAGGTCGCTCCGATTCGAGTCCCAGGGCCCCATCCCCTTGCCATCCGCCAACATGAACGCCAGATGAACCGCAGCCTCAGAGTCGGTTCAGTCCGACTCGGGTAGAGTGCTCTTACGAGACTGGAACAATGCCCGGCCGCAAGGCGTTCGATCGTCGGTTCCGAAATCGGGTCGGGTGTCGCCTCCAGGGATGTCTTGGCAGCAAGGAAGGGGATGTCACGATGAAGTTCGTGCGTTTAGGTGCCGCTCTCGCCCTCACGGTCGTGCTGGGCGCCTGTCAGAACATGGGCCAGAAGGAGATGATCGGCACCGCCGCCGGCGCCGGCGTCGGCGGCCTCATCGGCTCGCAGTTCGGCCATGGCAGCGGCCAGCTGGCGGCCACGGCGGCCGGCGTCTTCATCGGCGGCCTGATCGGGAACCAGATCGGCGCCTCCATGGACGAGGCGGACAGGCAGCGGGCGCGCGAAGCCGAGTATGCTGCGCTCGAGCGCAATCGGGACGGCGAGTATTCCCGCTGGGAGAATCCCAACAACGGCCATTCCGGCTATTCCGTGCCGGAGCGCACCTACCAGGATAGCCAGGGCCAGTACTGCCGCGAATACCAGACGACCGTCGTCATCGACAACCGCCCGCAGAGCGGCCACGGCACGGCCTGCCGCGAGCCCGACGGCACCTGGCGGCTCGTGAGCTGATGTTTCCCGCCGGTCCCATGTCCGCATCCCGCGCCGGAACGGAGCATTGCCCCCCAATGCAGACCGACATCCGAGCTGGCCGTGAGCGGAACCGGCGGCGGTTGGCGCCGGCGCTGGCGGCGGTCCTGGTCCTCGCGGGCCTGACCGCCGCCACGCCGGCGGTAGCCGACTACAACGACGGCATCACCGCCTACGAGAACCGCGACTACGCCACCGCCCAGCGCGAGCTGCAGCCGCTGGCCGACCGCGGAGACCCGCGCGCCCAGCGGCTCGTCGGCCTCCTGTACCGCGACGGCCTCGGCGTGCGGAAGGACCAGATCCGCGCCTACATGTGGTTCGACCTCGCGGCCCAGCGCAACCAGTACGGCGCCGCCGATCTGCGCGACCAGCTGGCCCAGCAGATGCTGCCCTGGCAGGTCGACGAGGCCAAGAAGATGGTCGCCGCCTGGCCGCAGCCGCAGGAGCAGGCGCAGACCTACGCCGGCAACGGCAATCCCCAGTTCCAATCGGAACAGCTGCCGCCGGCCACCACCTACCACGGTCCGATGACCAAGCAGCAACTCGCCGACCTGCAATGGCAGCTCGCCGTCCACGGCTACGACCCCGGCGCCTCCGATGGCAGCGTCGGCCCCCGCACGCAGGATGCGATCCAGCAATACCAGGCCGATGCCGGCCTCCCCGTCGACGGCCAGCCCTCGCCCAGCCTACTGGAGCATCTGCAATACAACGATCCGCCCGTGCTCAACCGCAACAGGGCGCAGGCCCAGGGCCAGCCGAACGACGGCGCGCCGCCCGACCAGTCCGACAACGCCGACAGCGGCCCGTCCTACGACAACGGCCCGTCCAACGACAATGGCCCGCCCTACGACAACGGCGGCAGCAATGAGAGCCAGTACGGCCAGCAGGAGCCGCCGCAGGCTCCGCCGATGGTCGGCGCTGCGCCCAGCCTGATGCAGGTCTACACCGCCACCGTCCAGCAGGAGCTCGCCCGCCGCGGCTACAACCCGGGCAGCATCGACGGCGTGCCGGGCGCGCAGACCCAGTCCGCGATCCGCGACTTCCAGGAAGACAACGGCCTGCCCGTCACCGGCGAAGTGTCGCTCGAACTGGTCAACTATCTGCGGCTGGTGAACACGGCCGCAGCACCCGCCAACTAGGTTCGGTAGCAGGCTTCTTCACGGCGAGCTCATTTTGTTCTTGACAGCTTTAGGGATGATGTCCTAAACTGTGAAAATTATGGGATGGGCTGGTACGCCCTCAGCGTGCCGGCCCATTTCATTTTCCGAAAGGCCGCAGCGTCCGCCAAGAGACCTCTGCGGCGACAGCTGTAAGTCCTGAACGTTCAATCGCTACCCCGGTCTCCGGCTGGACGCAGTCCGGATGGACCCAATGAGAGTAGAGGCCGGACTCGACCGGCTCCTGCTTGCCGTGCCCGGGCCGCTTGCGCCCGGCAGAAACCGGCAGCACCCACCTGCGCCCCACAGGCCAATGGGGTTGACCCGTCCTGGCCGCTCGAGGCGCGCTGGCCCTGTGCCAGGCGGGTGTGGCTCGCGATGCGCAAGCCCGCGGCGTGCCGATGTTCGGCCCGCGGCATCGCAGAGCGTGTGCGTCGTGCCGTCGTCGCAACCGCGGCGGCGGCATCCCAGACCGGCCGGTCGAAAAACTTCCGGGCCGCGGCCCCGCCGTCGGATGCCGCTTCGCATCCGCGGCGGGCGCCGCGGCGACGTCTCCGGAGTAAAGAAGAAAGGAGCCCGCTATCAGGAAGACCTAGAGCAGGCATTCGTACGTCGCGACACGCTTACACAGTCACCCCCGCTTTCGCGCTAGTACCACTGAGTCAGAAAGTCGCAGGCGAGGAGCTGGCGAATCATATAGGGGAGGAGATTCACTCACCAGCGCGGGGGCAGAGATGGGTCGTCCTGGAGCAGAAGCCAGTGAATCGCGATTTGCGGACTATGTCGACGGCCTTGCGGGCGTGATCGGACACGCGGATCGGAAGCGGCCGCTGCGGGACTATTGCGTGGGGCTGATGCTGCCGTGCGAGCGCAAGAGCGTCGAGCCGATCGCGGCGGTGACGGCGCCGGCACGGGTGGCGGCGCAGCATCAATCGCTGCTGCACTTTGTCAACCAGGCCCCGTGGTCGGACGAGACGGTATTGGCGAAGGTGCGCGAAATGGTGATGCCGGCGATCGAGCGCCGCGGGCCGATCGAGGCGTGGATCATCGATGACACCGGCTTTCCCAAGAAGGGGCGCCACTCGGTCGGGGTGGCACGGCAATATTGCGGCCAGGTCGGCAAGCAGGAGAACTGCCAGGTGGCGGTATCGCTGTCGGTGGCCAATCACCATGCCAGCCTGCCGGTGAGGTATCGCCTGTACTTGCCGAAAGAGTGGGCTGAGGACGGCGCGCGTAAGCGCAAGGCGGGTGTGCCTGACGAGATCCGCTTCCAAACCAAGCTGGAGATCGCGCTCGAACAGCTCCGCTGGGCCTGCGCCGCCGGCCTTCCCCGCGGCGTGGCGTTGATGGATCCGGCCTATGGCAACGATGCCCGGCTGCGGACCAGCATCACGGCCCTGCCGTTGAGCTATGTGGCCGGCATCTTATCGAGAACGCTGGTGTGGGCGCCCGGCACCGGGCCGCGGCCGGATCACAAGCCGTCGCACCGCGGCCGCCGCGCCGCGCCCGACCTGCTCTCGGTCAAGGACCTCGCGCTCGCCCTGCCGGCGAAGGCCTGGCGCGCGATCCGGTGGCGCGAAGGCACGAACGACTGGCTCAGCTCGCGCTTTGCGCGCGTTCGCATTCGCGTCGGCCATCGTCACCTCACCGCGGCCCCGCTGGAAGAGTGGCTGCTGATCGAATGGCCGCAAGGCGAGGCGGCGCCGACGAAGTACTGGCTCTCGACCCTGGCCGAAGATATCTCCTTCCGCGCGCTGGTCGACATCGCCAAACTGCGTTGGCGCATCGAGCGCGATTACCAGGAGCTCAAGCAAGAGGTCGGGCTCGGGCACTATGAAGGGCGCGGCTGGCGCGGCTTCCGCCATCACGCCACGCTGTGCATCGCCGCCTACGGATTCTTGATCTCCGAGCAGGAGACGATTCCCCCCTCAGGACGTGCCTCCGCCACGCTCTTCGCGAAACCTGCCGTTCCCGACGGTTATCGACCCAGAGGCTCCGCCGTTGCGGCCTGAACGCCACATTCCCAACTCGGTCGCCACCATGCGCCGCCACCTCATCATCGCGCTCGTCGCCACCCTGTCGCGATGTCCATGCTGCGCCGCGCCCATCGCACGAAAAGCGCGGCGCGCAAATTTATGATGCAGTAGTACTAGGGGATGCACATGCCTTAAGAACTGATACAAGGCAGCTCAACAGAGTCCCCTCTCCCCTTGCGGGCAGGGCAATTGCATATGGACTTTGGCCATCTCTTGTCGGTCGTCTTTGCCCGGCGGCCGGGTATGTTCACGCGGAGCCGCGGAGGTAGCGAAGATTCTTGTAGGGGCGACCGGCAGGTCGCCCATGCCGTGGACGAACCGGATTGATGTGACGAATCACGGCGCGACAGAGAGACGGGCGACCTGCTGGTCGCCCCTACAAGAGTCTCGAATCTCCGCGTCCTCCGCGGCTCCGCGTGCAAAAAAAACCCCTGTGCCGCGGCAACGACATCAAATGCGATAGCCCTGCCTTGCGGGAGAGGGACAGGGTGAGGGGACTCGCGCGGCAGCGCGAGGTGACCTTGCTCTGTCTGCCACACGAAGATGCGCAAGCTGACGCGCGCTCTTCAAATTCCGATTTGCTTGCGCTGAACGGACTCATCGGCGCCTGCCGGCGCCAAGCCCCTCACCCTGTCCCTCTCCCGCAAGGGGAGAGGGGACTCTGTAGGACGGCCCTGCGTCAGCGCGGTTTGTGTGTATTCCCTGGCGGAAGTAGACGATAAATCGGAGAAGCGCCAAATCACGCCCTGAGCCGCTTGTTCTCGGGATCCCAGGGCGAGTCCGGGATGAGACGGGCGGCGCGGCGCTTCCCGAGCATCTCGATCTTCATCTCGGTGCCGGCGGCGGCGTGCTCGCTCTTCACATATCCGACTGCGAGACTCTTGCCGAGGCTGTAGCCATAGGCGCCGGAGGTTGTGCGTCCCACCATCTTCTTGCCGATGAAGAGGGGCTCGTTGCCCCAGGGATCAGAGTCCTTGGCGTCCACCTCGACGGTGACGAACTTGCGCAGCACACCTTCCTGCTGCTGGCGCACCAGCGCCTCGCGTCCGGTGAACTCGCCCTTGTTCAGATGAACGAAGCGGTCGAGACCGGATTCCCAGGCCGTGTATTCCGTGAAGAGGTCGCCGCGCCAGTATTTGTAGCTCTTCTCGATGCGCAGAGAGTCCATGGCACGGATGCCGAACGGCTTGATGCCGTATTCGCGGCCCGCTTCCATGATCGCGTCGAAGATCACGTTCTGATAGGTGAGGGGGTGGTGCAGCTCCCAGCCGAGCTCGCCGACGAAGTTGACGCGCAGCGCGCGCACGGGGGCGTGGCCGATCGTGATGTCCTGGCCGGAGAGCCAAGGGAACTTCTCGTTCGAGAGATCGGCGTCGGTGATCTTCTTGAGCACGTCGCGCGACTTCGGGCCGGCGAGCACGAGCACGCCCCAGGCCTGCGTGAGGTTGTCGATGCGCACACCGCCGTTCGGCGGCAGGGCGCGCCACATGATGTCGGAGTCGTGGCGCTCGGCAGCGGCGGCGCTGACGACATAGAAGCGGTCGGGCGCCAGGCGATTGATGGTGAGCTCCGAGCGCACGCCGCCTTGCGGCGTCAGCGCATGCGCCAGCGCGATGCGGCCGACCTTCTGGGGCAGGCGGTTGGCGACGAGCTTGTCGAGGAAACCTTCCGCGCCCGGCCCCGAAATCTCGAACTTCGAGAAGCCGGTAAGATCGAGCAGGCCGACGCGCTCGCGCACGGCCTTGCACTCTTCGCGTACCGGCTCGAAGAAGTTGGTGCGGCGGAAGCTGTATTTGTCCTTCTGCTTCGACTTCGTGGGCGCGAACCAGTTGGGACGCTCCCAGCCGTACTTCTGGCCGAACACGGCGCCCAGCTGCTTCATGCGGTCATAGCAAGGCGCGGTCTTCGCCGGGCGCGCGCCCGGCCGCTCCTCCAGCGGATAGTGCCGGACGAAGACGTGCTCGTAGCACTCCTCGTTCTTGATCTTGGTGTAGCGCTTGTTGGCGTAGGCGCCGAAGCGGCGGGCATCGAGGTCCCAGGGATCGATGGCCGGTTCGCCGTGGACCATCCAGTCCGTGAGCAGGTCGCCGGCGCCGCCGGCGGCAGTGATGCCGAAGCTGAAGCCCTCGGCCAGCCAGAAGTTCTTCAGGCCCCAGGCCGGGCCGATGAGCGGCGAGCCGTCGGGCGTGTAGGGAATGGGGCCGTTGATGCAGTCCTTCACGCCGACCTTGCCGAAGCTCGGCACGCGGCTGATGGCGGCGTTGATGTGCGGCTCCAGCCGGTCGATGTCGGGAGCGAGCAGCTCCTGGCCGAAGCTGTCGGAGACGCCGTCGACGGCCCAGGCCGGCGCGCCCTTCTCGTACGGCCCGAGGATGAAGCCCTGGCGCTCCTCGCGCATGTAGTAGGAGGCGTCGCTCTCGCGCAAGACCGCGAGTTCCGGCAGGCCCTGCTTCTTGCGCTCCTCCAGTTCCGGCGCCGGCTCGGTGACGAGATACTGGTGCTCCACAGCGATCACGGGGATGTCGAGGCCGACCATGGCGGCGGTCTGTCGCGCCCAGGAGCCGGTGGCGGTGACGACGTGCTCGCAAGAGATATCGCCCTTGTCGGTCTTCACCAGCCATTCGCCGTTCGGCTTCTGCTCGATGCCCGTGACCTTGGTCTGGCGATAGATCTCGCCGCCGCGCGTGCGCGCACCTTTTGCCAGCGCCATCGTGACGTCGGCCGGCGCCACGTGGCCGTCATCGGGATGATAGAGCGCGCCGACCAGCCCCTCGGTATTGCAGAGCGGCCACAGCTCCTTGACCTCCGCCGGGGTGATGACCTTGAAGGGCACGCCGATGGTGTTCGCGGTGCCGCAGTACTTGTAGTACTCGTCCATGCGGTCGCGGTTGGTGGCGAGACGGAGGTTGCCGGTCTTGTGGAAGCCGACGGCCTGGCCGGTCTCGGCCTCCAGCTGCTGGTAGAGATCGACGCTGTATTTGTGCAGCTGGCCGATCGAATAGCTCATGTTGAAGAGCGGCAAGAGGCCGGCGGCATGCCAGGTGGAGCCGTGGGTCAGGTCCATTTTTTCAAGCAGCACCGCATCGGTCCAACCCTTCTTGGTCAGGTGATAGAGGATGCTGACGCCGACGACGCCGCCGCCGACGATGACCACACGGGCGTGGGTTTTCATGTGAGGACTCCCTGGTCTTGCTTCTCGCTCTTGTTCCTCCCCTTGGCGGTGGGGACGATTGCGTTTGGTTGATCGTCCGCAACTTCCTTCAGTGTCATTCCCGCGAAAGCGGGAATCCAGGGCTGCAAGACCGGTCGGTTGCCCTGGACCCCCGCTTTCGCGGGGGTGACATTTCTAAGAAGCTACTTTGTACCGGCCAAAAGCGATTGCCCTACCCACTTCCTGGGGAGGAGACTGCATAGTCGCCTAAGCCGGGATGGCTTTCAAACCGGCGACGGCATCTGTCGGAAACCCGTCAATGGCGTGGGCGGCGGCGCCCGCCGCGGCGGCCGGCAGTGGTGGTGCGCAGGCGGGCATCGGGAAACTCGGCGGTTTCGCGCAGCAGGGTCCAGAGGCGGCCGAGCGGGCCGGCGGGAACCGGATCGGCGCGCAGGTTGTGGTCGTCGAGCAGCTGGGCGGCCGCGGCGGCGGGATCGATGCCCGCTGCCAGGGTGATGAGCCAGGAGAAGATGATGTCCTCGGCCGGGCCGGCGAACTCGCTGCCCATGGCCAGGACCTGGGCGATCAGGAGGTCGGGGTCGTGCGGCGGGCCGCGCTTGGCGCTCATGCAAACTTCATTCGGTGAGCGCCGGGCCTTCGCGCGGCAGGGTGCGAAAGCGCGGCAGCCCGTCGCTCAGCTGCACCCAGGGCAGCTTCTGCCCGACATAGACATGGGCCTGCGGCGTGATCAGGCCGGGATCGTCGAGCGTGGCCGCCAGGATGTGCAACTCGCCGGGCCAGCGGTCGCCCTCATAGGTGAGGGGCGTGCCGCATTTGCCGCAGAAGCTTCTGGTGACGCCGGGCGAGGAGGGATAGCGCACCGGCGCCTGGCCGCGCCAAGCCACCTGCGGCGCGAGCAGCCCGACATAGGTGACATAGGGCGCGCCGGTGGCGTGGCGGCAGTCGCGGCAGTGGCAGTGGGATGCCCATTGGGGCGCGCCGGTCACGCGGTAGCGCACGACGCCGCAACCGCAGCCGCCTTCCATGATTGCCGATTCGCTGGTCATGCCTCCTCGCCGGTCAGCGCCATAGATGCGCGTGGCGAGGGGTTGTCGTCAACCTGGTCGGCTGATTCACGCAACGAATGGGAACCATTCGTTGCGATCGAACCACTAGGCCGCGGCCTCGCGGCCGGTCGCGTCCGTTGTGAGCGGCTGAGCGTCGCCGTGGCGCGGCAGCCAGACCGTCACCGTCGCGCCGCCGGCGCCGGCGCTGGTGACGTCGATGGTGCCGCCATGTTTCTCGACGATCTGGCGGACGGTCGGCAGGCCGAGGCCGACGCCGAAGCCCTTGGTGGTGAACAAGGGCTCGAAGATGCGCGGCAGCACGTCCGGCGGAATGCCCGGACCGTTGTCGATGATCGAGAGGCGCACATGCGGCCCGGCGCTCTCGGCGCGCACGGTGATGCGGCGGGGATAATTCTGGGGCGGCGCCCAGGCCGGGTCCTGCAGCGCCTGCACCGCATTGTCGATGATGCCGAGGACGGCCTGCTGGAAGCGCTCGCGGTCGATGGCGACTTCATCCGCGGCGCGCAGGTCGCGCTCGATCGTGATCCCCGCGGGCATCGGGTGACTCGCCAGCAACTCCCCGAGCCAGGCGGCGATCGCTGTCGGCGTGCGCGTGATCTCCTTCTCGTGGGTGAACTCGAGCATGGCGGCGATGATGGCGGTGCAGCGTTCGATATTGCGATCCACGCGCTCGAGCGCGCGCTCGACGCCAAGTTGTTTGCCGGTGGTCAACTGATGCACGAGGGCCATGGAGTTCCTGATGGCGCCGAGCGGATTGCGCAGCTCGTGGCTGACGGTGGCGGCGACCTGGCCGATGGTCGCCAGCCGCTCCGAACTGGCCAGCTTCTGCATCGCCTCCTTCAGGCTCTCGTTCGCGGCCCGCAGCTCCAGTTCGGCATTCTTGCGCTCGGTGATGTCGGTGCGGATCCCGACGATGCCGCCCTCGGACGTGCGGCGGTCGATGACGCGCAGCCAGCGGTCACCGGGGATCTTCATCTCGGAGTCGCCGGCGGCCGTGCGGTAGCGCCGCAGCCGCTCCTGAATCCAACCCTCGGGATCGGCGCTCGACTCCGGATGGCGGCCGCTGGCGACGTTCATCCGGATCACCTCCTCGAGGGAACGGCCGGGGACCAGCAGGTTCCCATCGGGGTCGAACAGCTCGCGGTATTTCTTGTTGCAAAGCACCAGGCGCTCGTCGGCGCCCCACAGGACGAAGGCCTCGCCGATGCTCTCGATGGCGTCGGTCATGCGCGTCTGCAGGAGGCGGACCTCGCTCTCCATCTGCTTGCGTTCGGTGATGTCGAAGAGGACGCCGTCGATCCACAGGAGGGTCCCGTCGTTGTCGTAGACCGGACGGCCCTGATCGAGCACCCAGTGGATATTGCCGTTGCGATCGACCAGCCGATACTCGACCGCGTAGGGGGAGTGGCTCTCGATGCAGCGGGCGGTCTTGGCGTGGATGCCCTCGCGATCCTCGGGATGCATGAGATTGCTGAGGGAGACCTGGCGATCTTCGCAGAAGGCGGCGGCGGGATAGCCGGTGATCGGCTCGATGCCGTCGCTCATGAGCACTTCGGTCCAATCGGCGCGGCAGCGATAGACACCGCCGGGCACATTGGCCATCAGGGAGCGCAGCCTGGTCTCGCGCTCGCGCAGGATCTCCTCATGCTTGATGCGTTCGGTGATGTCGCTGAGGATGCCGACGATGCCGCCGTCGGAGGTGCGCCGGTTGGTGACGTGCAGCCAGCGGCCGTCGGCGAGCTGCAGTTCGGAGCTGCCGGCGGCTTCGCGGCGGCGCTGCAGCACCGCCTTGACCCAGCCTTCCGGATCGTCCTTGGCCGTCGGATATTGGCCGAGCGCCACGGCGCCGCGCAGGATCTCCTCGAAGCTGCCGCCGCGCACCATCAGGTCCGCGCTGACGGCGAAGAACTCGCGATATTTGCGGTTGCAGAGAACGAGATTGTCGTCGGCGTCCCACAGCACGAAGCCTTCGCCGAAGCAGTCGAAGGCGTCGGTGAGACGCGACTGCGTGAGCTTGCTGGCCTGGCCGCGCTTCGGCCGTCGCGATGGCGTCATGTCTCGCTATCCCCGTGCTCAAGTCGGAGATCCGCGTCAGCCGGAGGGTGCGGACTCCGCGAGCTGTTCCAGCGTAGGGATTTTTGGTTAAAGCCCGATTAAGCCGGCCGCGACTCCACCGCGACCGTTTGATGCAATCCCGGCACCTGCGGCGGAATTCTGTCGGCGCTGCCGCAGCAAAAGCCCATTCGCGCCGCAATGCGGACGACTGAGAGTCGTCCCATAGCAGGCGTCGGTAACCGGCGTGCGCCGGGAAACCTATCAAGAGGGGATTGTCATGAACTCACAGCAGGGTACGCCCAGCAGGTCTTGGGCGTTGCGTTCGCTCATCATGTCCATCGGCATGGCCGGCCTGCTCGCCGGCTGCCAGCAGCCCGAGGCGGCAACGCCGCCGGGATCGGGGCCTGAGACCAGCTCGGTGACGAACGACCAAGCCTGCGCGGACATCGCCGCCGCGGCGGACCGCGTCTTCTTCGCGTATGATTCCGCCGAGCTGCGGCCGGATGCCCGCGCCACCTTGGACGCGTTGGCGACGCAGATGCAGAAGCGGCCGCAATGCCGGTTCGTGATCGAGGGGCACTGCGATGAGCGCGGCACGCGCGAGTACAACCTGGCGCTCGGCGAGAAGCGGGCGAGCGTGGCGATGAGCTACCTCGCCGCGCTCGGCGTGGATCCGACCCGCATGCAGACCGTCAGCTACGGCAAGGAGCGGCCGGCGGTGACCGGCAGCGGCGAGGAGATCTGGGCGCAGAACCGGCGGGCGGTGATCGTGCTCAAGTAGGTCCGCATTCCACCCTCTCCCGTCTGTGGGCCAAAGCCCTTCGGCGGGAGAGGGATAGGGGCATAGGCGCTAAGACTAAGACGGAATTCCGATTGCCATCTCGCTTCCTCTCGATTGTCACCCCCGCGAAAGCGGGGGTCCAGGCAAGCGACGGAGCAGTTGCCCTGGATTCCCGCTTTCGCGGGAATGACAATTCAGAGAGTTTGGCGAGCCAAACTCCTTAGCCTAGCGCCTATGAGGGATAGGTGACGTCTGCGGAGCGCTATGGGCTAGTAACTTGTCGTCTCGTCCCAGAACTTGATGTTGTCGGGCTCCATCAGTTCGCGGTGGCGGTAGACCAGACAGCCCCGCATATATTGGGCAGAGGAGTTGCTGCACTTGCGATAGGCGTCCTGCGCCCGTGACAGAGCGGCCGGACCGGCGGATTTCCCGGCCGCATCGGTGATTGCCGTCTCCCACAGCCGGCCGTAGTCGTCCTGGATGGTATAGTGCTCGGGCAGCGCATTGAGCAGCGCCGTCACCAGGCGCGCGGCATCGGCGTCTGCCGACGGCTGGTCGAGGTAGCGGGCGGCCGCGATCCGCATGGGTCCGACCGCGAGTGTGACTTCGTCGTCACCCTGCGGATCCTTGTCGCCGACCTGCGGAATCGGCACGAGGGCAACGCCAGGTCCGATCTCCACGGCGACGGCCGTGCCGCCGATCTGGTCGAGGAGAGACTTCGGCAGGCTTATGCGGACCGTGGTGTAGCCGTCATAGCCGCTGAAGCGCAGCCGATCGCCCGCGGGCAGACGGCGTACCTCGCCGGAGCGCGTGACGACCGCCAGGGTCAGCTGCTCCGGGTGGGTGGCGCTATAGGGCGTGCCATAAGTGGGTATGGTGCGATCATGCTGCAGGCAGAAAGTGCCGGCGATCGCGGTGCAGTCCTTGCCCGTGCAGTGGAGCGGGACAGGCGCATTGCTCGCCATGAGGCCGAGAATCTGCGGCGCGGCGAGCGCCGCAGGCCCACCGATGGCGATGCCGATCAGGAGCGCGAAGGCGGCGGAGATCAAGCGCATGGCGGCGGTCACCTCTCGCTGACGTCGATGCCTAGTAGCTGTTGAGCGAACGCCAGAAGTCGACGTTCGTGTTGGCGACGAGGCGATCGTGGGTGCCCTGCAGGCAGGCGAGCATGCTGTCGACGTGATGGGTGACGTCGACCTTGACCTTGCAGCTCTCGTGATAATCGCGCGCCAGCCGGATGCCGGCGGGGTCGGCGAGCACGGCGGCGTCCGACTGCAAGGCGAGGTCGATCAGATGGCCGTCGGTATCGGTCGGCTGGCGCTGGTGTTGCGGCAGAGCGTTGATCATGCGGTTGGTGAGGCGGATGGCGTCGGCGGCCTCCCCCCTGTCATCGAAGAACTTGCTGCCCTGGGCGCGGTAGGAGCCGAGCGCGAGGGCGATCTCATCCCGGCTCTGCGGGCTGGGATCATTGGCTGCGGCCGCGGGCAACAGCGAGGCCTGGCGTTCCACCTCGATCGCGACCGACGCCAGGCCGAGCCTGGTCAGCATATCCTTCGACATGACGACTTCGACCGAGGTGAAGCCGCGATCCGTGGAAAAGCTGACATAAGGCGCGGCGGACAGCCGCACGCTCTCGCCATCGCTCCGGGTGCCGACGAGCGCGACGGAGTTGGCGTCGACCAACCGGTAGCGCTGGCCGAGCTCGGGGTTGGCGCGCGGCTGCTGCAGACAGAAGGTGCTGAGATCGGCGTGGCAGCCTTGCTCGTCGCAGGTCAGCGGCAGGGCGCCATTGCTGGCGACGATGCCGAGGATCTGCGGCGCCGCCGCCGCTGGGCCGGTGCCGATCATGAACGCCGCGGCGGCAAGGCCGACGGCCAGACTGGCGCGCATCATCCTGAGCTCCTCTCTTGGGATCTGGTCAAACGCCGCATCAGTAGCCGACGGTGTCCTTCCAGAACTTGTGGTTGGTCTCGGCCAGCAGGTCGGCGTGCCGCAGCTCCAGGCAATTGCGCATGGAGTAGGCCGAATGCGACTCGACGGAAATCTTGCAGGCCTCGTACATCTGCTCGGCGGTGTCGCGTCCGTCCGGGGTGGCGCCGGTCAAGGCCGGATTGTCGAGCATGGCGACCCACAGGCCGTTGCGGTCGTCCGCGCTCTCCGACCCTTTCGCCGGTAGTGCGTTGATCAGGACCGTGGCGATGCGGGCGGCGTCGCTGGCCGTGCCCGGCGACTCGAACATGGGCGTTGCCGCCAAGCGCATCGGCCCGGTGGCGAGGGCCAGTTCGTCATCGGTCTCCGGGTTTGGATCGCCGGCGATGGCGACCGGAACCAGAGAGACGGCCGGCCCGACCTCGACCGCCACCGCCGTGGCGCCAAGCTCGGCCAGCTTCGCGGTGGGGAGGCTGATCTCGACCGAGGTGAAGCCGATCAGGCTGTGGATATCCAGCGCGTCGTCGGCCGGCAGGCGGAGGGTTTGGCCGGCCGCGTTCCGGACAACCAGCGTCAAGCTGCCGCCGGCGGCCACGCCATAGCCGTCGCCGCGCGAGGGCGCGGGTCGACTCTGCTGCAGGCAGAAGGTGCTGAACTGGGCGCTGCACTGACCGTCGACGCAGATCAGCGGCGTCGGCACCCCGTTGCTGGCGACCAGGCCGAGCACCTGCGAGGCGGCGGAAGCGCCGGATGCCGGGATCGCGAAGGCGACGATGGCACTCAGGGCGAACAGTGCGGAACGAAATGACATTGCGTGGGCCCTCCCTCGGCTGGTGGCCAGGGACGGCCCGTCATCGGAAGCAAGCCCTCGTCGCTCAAGGGCCCCGCCCGCAGGCGAAACCGTCCGGCACAAGGAACATCTGCGCTGCCGCAAGCAGCGGCGTCGCGCTATCAAAGCAGAATCGCACCGTAGTGCGGCGCCGGTCAACACAAGATATAGGGGCATGCCGGCCGTCGCGATGCCAAGCCGGCGAGCGCGACGATGGCGCCGATCCGACGTGCCCCGGCGAAAGGCGCGACGGCACCACCGCGGGTCGCGAATTCGCTAGTGGCGTCCGGCGCCGCTTCCGATAATCCCGGATTGCCGTTTATGAGGTTCAGATCAGTCATGGGAAGCGCAGAGACTACCCATCAGACGCCACCGGAAGTGCCGACGGCCGGACGCCGAGCCCGCGGCGGCGCCGAGGCGCGGCGGGCCGCCCGTGGCCGGCCCAAGATCGAGCAGCTGCCGTTCATCAGCCGCCGGACACCCGTGGTGGAGGTGCTGAGCGAGGAGGGGCTGCAGATCATCGAGAACAATGCCGACATCATCCTCGAAGAGGTCGGCATCGAATTCCACGGCGACGACGAGTGCCTGAAGCTGTGGAAGGAGGCCGGCGCCGATGTGCGGGGCGCCCGCATCCATTTCCCGCGGGGGTTGCCGCGTTCGATCATCCAGAAGAGCGCGCCGCGGGAATATGTCCAGCATGCGCGCAATCCCGCGCGCAACGTGACCGTTGGCGGCAAGGGGACGGTATTCGCGCCGGTTTACGGCCCGCCCTTCATCCGCAATATCGATGAAGGTCGCCGCTACGCAACCATCGAGGACTTCCGCAACTTCGTGAAGCTCGCCTACATGTCGCCGGCGATTCACCATTCCGGCGGCACGGTGTGCGAGCCGGTCGACCTGCCGGTGAACAAGCGGCATCTGGACATGGTCTACAGCCATATCCGCTATTCCGATAAGCCGTTCATGGGCTCGGTCACCCAGCCCGAGCGCGCCCAGGACACCGTCGACCTCGCGAGGATCACCTTCGGCGCCGACTTCGTTAAGGAAAACACCGTCATCACCAGCCTGATCAACGCCAGCTCGCCCATGGTGTGGGACGCCACCATGCTGGGCGCGCTCAAGGTCTATGCGCGCAACAAGCAGGCGACCATCGTGACGCCCTTCATATTGTCGGGCGCCATGAGTCCGGTGACGGCGGCGGGGACGCTGGCCCAGGTGTTGGCCGAGGTGTTGTCGGGCGCCGCCACGACCCAGCTGATCCGTGCGGGCGCCCCCGTGCTGTTCGGCGTCTTCGCCAGTTCCATGTCCATGCAATCGGGCGCGCCGACCTTCGGTACGCCGGAGCCGACGCTGGTATCCTTCGCGGCCGGGCAATTGGCACGGCGGCTTGGGATTCCGTTCCGCACCGGCGGATCGCTCTGCGGCTCCAAGATCCCGGATGCCCAGGCGGCCTACGAGAGCGCGCAGACGCTGCTGCCGACGCTGCTCGCCGGTACCAACTTCGTTCTGCATGCGGCCGGCTGGCTCGAGGGCGGCTTGGCGTCAGGCTATGAGAAGTTCGTCCTGGATGCCGACCAGTGCGGCATGATGCAGGTGCTGGCCGGCAACGTCGATATGTCGGAAAACGGCCAGGCCATGGACGCCATCCGCGAGGTCGGCGCCCGCGCCTTCGGCGCCAACCGCCACTTCCTGGAATGCGGGCACACCCAGCGCAACTTCGAGACGGCGTTCTACCGCTCCCCGATCGCCGACAACAACAGCTACGAGCAATGGCTGGCGGAGGGCGAGCAAGACGCCGCCCAGCGCGCCAACAAGCTGTGGAAGAAGATGCTGGCCGAGTACGAGGCGCCGGCCATCGACCCCGCCATCGACGAGGCGCTTAACGAATACATAAGCAAGAAGAAGGCGGCGGTGCCGGATTCGAATGTCTGAGGCGGCCGGCGCGACGCCCGATGCGGGCGCGGCGCGTTCCTTCCGGGGCGGCTGCCTGTGCGGCGCCGTGCGATATGAAGTACGAGGACCATTGAGACCAGTGGTCGCCTGCCACTGCGACATGTGCCGGCGAACGAGCGGCCATTTCGCTGCCGCCACCGCCACGCGCCGCGAAGCACTCACGCTGCATGAAGACCGCGGCTTGCGCTGGTTCGACTCGTCGCCCGCCGCGCGCCGCGGATTCTGCCAGCACTGCGGGTCCAACCTGTTCTGGGCGCCGACGGACGGCTCGCGTTTTTCGATCATGGCAGGCACGCTCGACAAGCCGACGGGCCTCGCCATCGCCGTGCACGTCTTCGTTAACGACGCCGGCGACTACTACCGCATCGCCGACGGCGTGCCGCAGCGCACCGACGGCGAGCACGGCATTCCGTTGCCGCCACTTTCATGAGCGCCCGCCGCCTCGGCGACATTACCATCGCACGCATCGTCGAGCGGGAGGAGCCGGCGTTTACCGTGTCCGGCCTGCTGCCGGACGCGACGCCGGAGACGTTGGCGCCCTATCGCCACTGGCTGGAGCCGAAAGCGCTCGATCCCGCCACCGGGCTGCTGATCCTGCCGATACAGAGCTATGTGGTGCGCACGCGGCACCACAACATCCTGATCGACGGCTGCATGGGCGAGGACAAGACCTGTCGCTGGCAGTTGGCCTGGCACCAACTCAA
>Ga0137403_10002093_pt1 | contig 24653 bp, 19 predicted proteins | sample CZOMad2_1_16fung_FD_122057 | JGI IMG/M metagenome (GOLD analysis project Ga0137403, IMG submission 122057) | Vadose zone soil fungal communities from Angelo Coast Range Reserve, California, USA - CZOMad2_1_16fungal (Hybrid Assembly) | ecosystem: Environmental > Terrestrial > Soil > Vadose zone... | reverse complement strand
AACAGCGCGACGCGGATTTGTACCGCGAAGCGGTTACGGCCTCCAGCCAAACTTGCCGTCTCGGCTACGTTGGGTAAAATGCACGAAAGAAGACGCAACCCCATCGGGGTTGAGGCAGATTGAATTCCCAACCCAGGGTAGCCGCGGCGGCGACCCTGGGCTGGAGGTCGCAACCGCTTCGCGGTACTAATTCAGGCTTTCCTAAAGTCTATGTCACTAAAAGAAGGTTGACACTAGTGAGATGAAACTCATCAAGAGGACTAACCCATGACCAGAAGAGCAGGTGCCTTATCGTTCATCCTAACCTTCATCGCCGCCATTGCGGTCGCAGCCCAGCCCCGCGTTCCAACCGTCGACGATCTGCTAACCATCAAGAGTGTCGGCGGCGCTCAGATCTCGCCCGACGGAAAATGGATTGCCTACACAGTCGGCTTCGGTGATTTCAAACAGGACGCTTTCATCAATCAGATCTGGGTGGCCCAAACCGAGCCGGGCAGGACATTCCAACTGACCCGCGGCGAGAAGTCCTCCACGAACCCGCGCTGGTCGCCTGATGGACAATGGCTCGCCTTTCTCAGTAATCGCCAGGAGGATAAGAACCAGATCTTTCTGATCAATCCGCTCGGCGGCGAAGCTCAACAACTCACTAAATCCGAAACGGCAATCGGCAACTTCGCCTGGTCAGAAGACGGCAAGACGATCGCCTATACGGCCACCGAACCAACCGCGCAGAGAGCGAAGGACCGCAAAGACTACCTCGACGATTACGATGTGGTGCGCGAGGGCTATAACTACGTTCATCTATGGACCATCGACGTGCCCGAGGCAATGAAGACGCCCCTGGTCGGAAAGCAGCGGACGAAGAAGAAAGACTTCAGCGTGGATTCGTTCTCGTGGTCGCCGGATGGATCGAGCATCGTATTCGGCGCTACCCTGAACCCCGACTTGATTCAAGGCGTGACCTCGGACATTTACCTGCTCCGCCTCGCCGATGATTCAGTTAAGAAGATTGTGGATCTACCCGGACCTGACAACGGTCCGCGCTTTTCTCCTGACGGAAAGCAAATCGTCTTTTCGTCGGCGATGGGCAACAAGACATTTTTTGCCGGCAATTCGCGGCTGGCGATTGTCGCGATAGAAGGTGGAACCCCGAGGTCCATCACCGACGGTTTCGATGAAAATCCTGGCCTGGTGGAGTGGAAAGCTGACGGCATCTATTTTGGCGGTCAGCAAAAAACGGCTGCTCATTTGTTCCGCGTTGACCCTGCCAGCGGCAAGATCGTTCGTCTCTCCAGTCCCGATAATTTGATGGGTGGATCATTTTCTTTCACTCGCGCCGGTGACCGCATGGCTTTCGTTGCCGGCTCGCCGACCTCGATGAACGAAGTTTTTGTTTCTGAAGTGAAAAACTTCGCACCGCGTAAGCTCACTAACCTGACTGAGCAGGCAAAGACATTCACGCTCGGAACGCGCGAAGTGATCTCATGGAAAAGCCAGGACGGCACGATAATCGAAGGCGTGCTGATCAAGCCCGCTGACTTTGACGCGGCAAAGAAGTATCCGCTGCTCTGCGTCATTCACGGAGGACCAACCGGCGTCGACCGGCCGCTGCTGCTTACACCTGACGCTCGCTATTATCCTTCCGACATCTGGGCCGCGCGCGGCGCGCTGATTCTGAAAGTGAACTATCGCGGCAGCGCCGGCTATGGCGAGGCCTTTCGCAAATTGAACGTGCGCAATCTCGGCGTGGGCGACGCGTGGGATGTCTTGTCAGGAGTCGATTATTTGGTCAGTAAGGGTTGGGTTGATAAGAGCAAGGTCGCCTGCATGGGTTGGAGTCAGGGCGGTTACATCTCAGCGTTTCTGACTACTTCGAGTGATCGCTTCGTGGCCATCTCAGTCGGCGCGGGCATCTCAAACTGGGCCACTTACTACTACAACACTGACATTACACCCTTCACGATCAATTATCTGGGCAACGACCCGGCCGAAGACCCGGCGATTTATCAGAAGACTTCGCCGATGAGTTACATCAAGGGCGCGAAGACGCCAACCCTGATCCAGCACGGCGAACTGGATCGCCGCGTGCCCATTGCGAATGCTTACGAACTGCGTCAGGGTCTGGAAGATCGAGGCGTGAAAGTCGAGATGGTAGTCTACAAAGGCTACGGCCACGGCATCACCAAACCAAAATCAATGCGCGCCGTGATGATGCATAATCTGGGCTGGTTCAACCATTTCATCTGGGGCGATCCGCTGCCGGATTTTACCGCGCCGGAGTTGCCGAAGAAGGAAGCGAAGGACGAGAAGAAGGCTGATGAGAAATAGCCAGGGCCGCTAACTGGAAGAGTGACGAAAGTGGTTCGTAGTGTTGGTGGGGCTTTGGCGCGCGGGCTGCTATAATTGGCCCAATTGACATGCCCGAAATCAGCCGATTTTTCGGAATTGTAATCGCAATCTATTACAAGGAGCACGGTGTGCCGCACTTTCACGCAAAGTACTCCGGCCAGACGGGCGTGTTCTCGATTGTTGACCTGAAACTGATTGAGGGCCGTTTACCCAAACGAGTGGTTGCGCTTGTGCTTGAGTGGGCCTTTGAGCATCGGAGTGAGTTACTGGAGAATTGGCAATGTGCGGTCGCGCAGAAACCGCTGCAACCAATCGCGCCGTTGGAGTAGGAGGTAATCATGCACTTCATAAAGGACGTGAAGTATTTATCTGACTACAAGCTGCTGCTGACGTTTGAGGACGACAGCTTACGACAGGTTGATTTAGCGCCGCACCTCGACGGAGAAGTGTTCGAGCCGCTGAGGGACATAAGCAACTTCAAAAGCGTTCATCTCAACTCTGATTTGGATACGATTGTCTGGAAGAATGGCGCCGACATGTCTCCGGATTTTCTCTACGAAATCGGCGTTCCTATAGCCGAGTCAGTGCCGGCGGCATAGCACTTGTAATCAAGGATGTTTCAAACGTTCCGAGTCAACTACAAGCTGCGCGCTACTCATAGATTTAAGAGAAGAAATCATCAGGACGAGAAATAATGCGGTCTCATGATATTGAGAATTGGACACTAAGTATTATTGATCGTGCTCAGTCTCGACAGCCTATTGAAGATTCCAGAGTTGAGCTAAAAGCAAGGTGGCCTGATGATCCTAAGAAGGCAGCACGTCGTATTGCTGGGCACGCCAATGCCGCGCGTTGTGAGCCTATTCTTTGGCTCATCGGGGTGGACGAAGCAACTGGCAGTGTCCCTGGCATAGATTTCACAGAATTCTCGAGCTGGTATGGTGCAGTAAAGTCGTCATTCGATGAGTTAGCGCCCGAGCCTATTAGCATGAATATCCCCGTTAATGGTGTTACCGTGGCCGCCCTATTTTTCGAGACCGAACGAGCACCATACGTCGTGAAAAATTCAGAAGGTGGATCAGTTCAGCGTGAAGTCCCTTGGCGTGAGGCTACAGGCATCAAGTCCGCTACACGCTCTCAATTGCTAAGACTGCTCTCCCCACTTCAGAAGCTACCTAATATTGAAGTAGTTGGTAGTCTGTTGTCAGTTAGTCACTGGAAGAGCGCAAATGGTGACAAGTATCTAGGATGGAAAGCTCGCGTAGCCTTGTTCCTAACCCAGCAAATGGGTCAGCAGACAGTTATACCCAGTCATCGGTGTAGCGTTACATTCATTGTCCCTGGTAATGAACATTTCGGCCCTTTCTACTGGGGAAAAGGGTTCCGAGGGATTAGGTCAGAAAACGTTAATGCCACGGACAATGCGGTAACAATTAATGGTTCAGGACTATTTGAAGTAAGGTGCGATATCTCAACCAAATTGGAAGAGATGAATCCCGACCTGTCTGCCTCCGAAGCCAGCATTGAAGTAACTCTAAAACCGGCAAATACCGAACTCTCAATTACCGTTGTTGCGGAAATACCCTCTGAAAAAACAAATGATCCAACAAAAACTAATTGGAGGAAGGGTAACTACACCTTTTACCCAGTGACGAAAACCATCGAACAACTGAAACGAAGCGTAGAAGCGCACTCTTCAAAACTTGCTTGTTGCTTTAGATGTTGTCGATAATCGCTGCGCCCGGTCTGACGCTCGGCGGCGGCCTGTCTCCTCATTGCACAGGTACTAATATGGGATGGCGTTTCAGGAAGAGTTTTAGTCCGCTACCAGGTATCCGTCTAAACTTCTCACCTCGCGGAATCAGCACTTCCGTCGGTGTCGGACCAGTTCGTGTTTATCTCGGCTCGCAAGGTGCAGCAGTCACAGCGCGCCTTCCCGGAACCGGTATGTCTTACCGGCAACCGATTCATTTACCTCACTCGGTAACTGAGCATCCGGTAACTAAGCATCCGAGGCTTACGGCTCCCCAACCGGCAATCCCTGAAGTCACACCCGCTACACCGACGGCGACCGAGATTCGCAGCGCCAGTACAGCCACGCTCACAAGCGAGGGGCTCGAACCCGTAAAGGATCTCTTGATTAGGGCGCAAGACGAGAGAGCCAGTTTGCTCCCGGAACTCCGCGAAGCAGAGAGTGAAGCCACTCGTTTGAAATCCAAACATGAACGTTGGAAGAATGGGTGGCTATTCAGGCGTCTGTTCAAGAGTTACTTCGCGCGACTCGGCGAAATGTCAGTGGAGGCAACGGAGAAAGAAGCCGAACTTCAAGAGCAAGAGCGACTCTCGCGTCTCGCTACCGAGTTCGGTCTTCCTGATAATCTCAAGGACTCGTTTGGTCGGGTATGCGATGCCGTTGCTATGCTGTCCCAATCACAACGCATCTGGGACACACTATCCTCCGCGCCGACCGATCGCTACCGCGAACGAACGACTGCGTCTCATAGTATCCAGAGAAAGCCGGTCACTATCTCACTGGGCACTTGCGACCTCATACAAAGCGCATGGAAAATTCCCTATCTAATGAATGCGAACGGTGGTGAGATGTTCATCTATCCAGCGTTCATCCTTTACCACGTTTCGCGCGAAGCTTTCGCGCTCGTTGATATTCGCGAGGTCAGCTTAGAATACAATCCCGCTTCCTTTATTGAAGAAGAGTCCGTTCCATCCGACGCTCAATTGATCGGTCACACTTGGAAGAAAGCCAACAAGGATGGATCTCCAGATCGGCGGTTTGCTAACAACTACCAGATTCCGATCCTGGCATACGGGGACATTCGAATAACCAGCAAGAGCGGGCTTAAGGAGGAGTATCTAATCAGCAATGCGGCCGCCGCTGAGGGATTCGCCAAGGCTTGGACGGCATTCAAAACCGCCCTCCCAAGAGCGACGGCTTAATCCCTCGTTAGGCCTGCGCCCGCTGGCGGACAGGATGTCCGCGCTCTGGTCTTTCAAGTCATTTGATCAAGCCGCGAGTGCTACAATTCGGCGATCGAAAATCTGATCTAAGTCCAATTGCCTGGAGACCCTGCCCATGCCAAAAACTCCGCGGATTGCGCGCATAACAACCGTAGTCATCATGATTGCGATCGGCCTACTGCTACTGGTTCCAGTCATTGTCGCCCAACAGTTCGACGCCAGTCTCTATTCCGGCTTGCGCTGGCGCATGATTGGCCCGTTCCGCGGCGGGCGAGTTAACGCGGTCAGTGGCGTCTTGGGACAGCCGGACACTTTTTATTTTGGATCGGTGGGCGGCGGAGTGTGGAAGACGAGCAACGCCGGCCGGACCTGGACGCCGGTGTTTGATTCCGCAAACTCGGCTTCGATCGGCGCGATTGGGGTTTCGGCCTCAAATCCCAGCACGGTCTATGTCGGCACTGGTGAGCCGGACATGCGTGATTCGATTCAGTTCGGCGACGGCGTTTACAAATCAACCGACGCGGGAAAGACCTGGACACACATCGGCCTTGAGAGCACGAAACAGATTGGCCGGATCATTGTCGATCCAAGAAACCCGAACGTCGTATTCGTCGCGGCGCTGGGTCACGCTTACGCAGCTAATCCGGATCGCGGCGTCTATCGTTCACGTGATGGCGGCGCTACCTGGCAGAAAGTGCTTTTCAAGAATGATGATGTCGGGGCAATCGATCTTGCTTTCGATCCAACCAACTCGCAAATCGTTTATGCCACTTTGTGGAATGTGCGGCGGCCGCCGTGGTTCATCTACGCGCCTGCGAATGGTCCCGGCGCCGGGATATTCAAATCGATCGACGGCGGCACCACCTGGAAAGAGATTTCCGAAGGCCTACCGCTTGAGAATCGCGGCCACATCGGTATCGCGTTGTCTCCGGCAAATCACAGTCGCCTGTACGCGGTTGTCGACGCAAAGGTCGTCGATCCGAAAGAAGGCGACGCGGTCGTCAACGCAAAAAGCGGCGGCGTGTTCCGTTCTGAAGATGGCGGCACAACCTGGACCAGGCTTTCCACGGACAAACGTCTATGGGACCGTGGCTGGTACTTTGAAAAAATTTCTGTCGATCCTAAGAATGCAGACATCGTCTACGTCAGTAACACCTCAGTTTATCGATCTACGGACGCTGGTAAGACCTGGACGGCGATCAAGGGAGCGCCTGGCGGAGATGACTATCACCAGCTCTGGATAAACCCCGACGATCCGAAACGCATGGTCCTCGGCAGCGATCAGGGCGCGATCGTATCGGTCGACGGCGCGTTGACGTGGAGCTCCTGGTACAACCAGCCCACCGCTCAGGTTTATCACGTCGCGCCTGATTATCGTTTTCCTTACTGGGTAACCGGCGCGCAGCAGGACAGCGGCGCCGTCGGCACGCCTTCGCGGAGCCGGCATTCCGAGATTTCGAATCGCGATTGGGAGGGTTTGTGTTCCGGCGGTGAATCAGGCTACACCGCGCCCGATCCCCTGCATCCGGAAATTCTTTTTGGCGGCACGGTTTCTCGCTGCAACGTTTTGACCGGCGAAACCAGGAATGTTTCGCCTGAGCGCGCGCCAGAGCGCGGCAGCAGTCAGATAGTCTATCGCCACGACTGGACCCAGCCGCTGGTGTTTTCAAAAGCTGATCCGCACTCGCTCTATTTCGCTAATCAATTTGTCTACAAGACGACCAACGGCGGTGAGAGCTGGACCCAGATCAGCCAGGACCTGACCCGCGAAGATCCGGGAGTGCCGCCGAACCTCAACGAGGCCGCTGCGGCTGACGCCCCGGCTGAAAAACGTCGCGGTGTCGTCTACACCATCGCACCGTCGCCCCTGCGAGCGCCGTTGATCTGGATCGGCACTGACGATGGCTTGATCCAAATGTCGAACGACGACGGAAAGAATTGGCAGAACGTGACTCCGCCGGTGCTGACTTCGTGGAGCAAGGTCGCGATGATCGACGCTTCGCACTTCGACGTTAAGGAAGCTTACGCCGCAGTCGAACGCCATCAACTTGAGGATTACGAACCGCACATTTATCGCACGCGCGACGCGGGTAAGACCTGGACTGAAATAACCAGGGGACTGCCGGCCGGCGTCTACGTGCAGACCGTGAAAGAAGATCCGCAGCGGCGCGGGCTCCTTTTTGCCGGCACCGAACGTTCAGTTTTCGTTTCGTTTGACGATGGCGATCATTGGCAGACGCTGCAACTGAACCTGCCGCCCGCATCAATGCGCGATCTCGCGATCCACGCAGATGATTTGATAGTTGCGACGCACGGCAGAGGCTTCTGGGTGCTCGACGACATCACCGCGCTGCGCCAGATCGGCGAGGTTGCCGCAGACTATCTGTTCCGGCCGGCCGATGCGGTTGCGCTAACGCCTGGCAGCGACAACGGCACGCCCATGCCGCGCGATGAGCCGCTCGCAGAGAACCCGTCCTACGGTGCGCTGCTTGATTATTATTTGCGGTCGAATGCTTCGGGAGTAGTGACGCTCGAGATTATCGATCCGGCGGGAGAAGTGATTCGCCGCTACGCCAGCGACGACAAATCTCCAGCAATCAATCCTGATACCTTGAGCATCCCGTTGTTCTGGGTGCGCCGCCAGGAGCCGCTTTCGGCTGCGGCCGGAATGCATCGATGGATCTGGGATCTTCGTCCCGCGCCCGCACCGCGTCCCGCCGGTGCTCCGGGCGGAGGCGGCGGTGGCGGTGGTTTCGGTCGCGGCGGCGCATCAGCCGTGCTGCCGGGAACATACACGGTGAAGCTCACCGTGGGCGGGAAGAGTTATTCGCAACCATTGGTCGTAAAGATGGATCCGCGAGCGAAGTAAGTCGCCAATGAACCTCGATGAAATTACAGATCGGTTTCGCGAACGACAGTCCGTGCACGAGCAATTGCTCGATGAAGGTCTCTTTACTCTCAAGAAGGCACTCGCAGGAGAGCAAATCAGAGTGCATTCTATTACTTCACGGCTAAAGACCCTCGGATCATTCATCAATAAGGCTAAGAAGAAACAGTTGACTGATCCAATTAACGATATGCACGACATTGCCGGGATTCGAATTGTCTGCCTGTTCCTCTCCGATGTTGAACGTATAGGCGACTTGATAAGAAATTGCTTCCATATCCTCTCAGAAGACAACAAGATCGAAGGGACTAATGCTTCTTCGTTTGGCTATATGTCAGTACATTTCGACGTCACAATGAAACATGCACACCAAGGACCGCGGTATGATCCAATTGCCGGAATCCCTTTTGAAATTCAGGTCAGGACAATTGCCATGGACGCTTGGGCTAATGTTTCGCACCACTTGGATTACAAAAGCGATAAGGACGTTCCTAGTGAACTGAGGAAGGACTTCTATGCGTTGAGTGGCCTGTTCTATGTCGCAGACAAGCATTTCGAGTTGTTCTATGACACAAGCAGGAATTCTCAAGCTCGCATGGCTGAGCTTTATGCAAAACCCAATGAGAGGAAGAAGTCGGAACAGGAAATAAACTTTGACAGTCTAAAGGCCTACCTAGCATCAAAATTTCCAGCCAGGAAGCGCAGTGACTTAACCGGAATATCGGAATTGGTTGATGAACTCCTGGCCGCAGGGTTCAGATCAATTGGTGATGTTGACAGGATGCTTGATTCTTCATCCGAAGCGTTTGTGCGTTGCGAACGGGATCTTCTGTTGGCGAACGAGCTAACCGATGTCGGAGTTGTTCGGATTTCTGCCAACATAGCTAACGACGAGTTCTTAAGAATCTATGCTGTGAAGAGTCATTGGTTGGGGGAAACGGAGAGATTGAAGTTCATTGAATGTCGGAAATATCTGAAATAGCGAATTTGGAAACACTTGTACGCCTCATGTCGCCCGCGTTCGCGGGCTTTTTTGTTTTCCTCCACGGTCTACCCACAGCTGGCGCTGTGGGCTACTGAGATACCGCCGGCTTCGCCGACTGGTTGAGTAATCGATTTCGTGTAGCAAGTCTCAACACGGTTGCCTTGCTTCCACAACGCAGCTAAAGTCCCGCGCGCAGATAGCCTGCGAAGCAGGCGGCGATATCAGTAGCCCACAGCGCAAGCTGTGGGTAGGAAGTTCCAGATACATCCCAGCCCCGGAGGGGCGTCATAACATGAGCAGAACTTTCACGAACCTTCTCACTCATATTGTCTTCAGCACTAAGGACCGCGAGCCTTTTATTGTCCCCGATTTCCAACCAGAGCTCTACGCCTACCTTGGAGGGTTAACGCGCGAACTTAGGGGAAGGGCTTATGGGATCAATGGCACCACCGACCACGTTCACATGCTAATAAGCTTGCCGCCGGTTGTTTCGATGTCCGATGCCCTTCGATTCTTGAAATCAAATTCCTCGGGTTGGGTGCACGACAAGTGGTCTCATAGAAGATCGTTTGCCTGGCAACTAGGTTATGCCGCATTCAGCGTAAGCAAGTCGAACGTCTCAGGAGTGCTAAAGTACATTGGTAACCAGGAGACGCATCACCGCCGAATTACTTTCAAGGAAGAGTTCGTTGACCTTCTGATCAAGCACGAAATCGAATACGACGAACGATATATTTGGGGTTGAATCTGCGTTCGCCGCTCAGTTTGCCTTCCCAGCGAGGGTGAACAGCGATAGACTCTTCCGCGCTCGAAAAAAAGCAGTGATATCTCATTTTTCTAAACCTGAATAAGGAGACCAGCTATGCTAATCATCAAGAGCTTTTTGGCCACGCTCTTTTTCTCTGCGCTGCTATTTCAAAGCAGCACCGGCTATAAAGTCGTAGGCCATTATCCGATCGGCGGCGCCGGAGGTTTTGATTACGTGGCGATCGATAGTGCGGCGCGCCGCCTCTATGTTTCGCACGCGACCCAGGTCGAAGTCCTGGACGCTGACAGCGGCAAACTCGTGGGCACGATCACGGACACACCGGGCGTTCATGGGGCCGCGATTGCTTCGCCCTTCAAGCACGGCTTCACCAGTAACGGACGCGAGAACAAAGTTTCGATGTTCGACTCGACCACGCTGGCGCTGATTAAGAAGATCGATGTCGGCAAAGGGCCGGACGGCATTTACTACGAGCCCAAAACCAAGCGCGTGTTTACTAACAATCATGGTACGCACGACGTCACGGCCCTGAATGCCGAAACCGGCGAGGTGGTCGGAACGGTGCAGGTAAAAACCGACGGCGAACAGGCAATCATCGGCAAGGATGGTCTTATCTATCTCAACGGCGAAGACACTGCCGAGGTGGTCGTGTTCGATCCGGCATCACTCGAAGTTAAGAATCGCTTTCCCATCGGCGTGGCCAAGACGCCGACCGGTCTCGCCTATGATGCGAAGACTAACCGCTTATTCATCGGCTGCCGCAGCGAGCCGAAAATGGTGGTGATGGACGCCGCCACCGGCAAAGTCATTAACAGCTATCCGATCGGTGCGGGCGTTGACTATGCCGGTTTTGATCCGGACGCCAAGCTCATCTTCTTTTCGTGTGGAGCTGCACCTGGCACCTTGAGCATCTATCGCGAAAAGTCAGCCGACGTTTACGAAGACGCCGGGGCGGTCACAACGCAGCCGAGCGCAAAAACGATGGCCTTTGATCCAAAGACGAAGAAAATATTTCTGCCCGCGGCGGAGTATACAGAGACGCCGCCAGCCCAGCCCGGCGGCCGACCGACGCGCACTATGAAGCCGGGATCGTTTGCAGTTGTAGTTGTAGGAAAGTAGAAAGCCACCCGAAACAAGCAAGCGCAGCCCGGCTGGGAGACTTCACCGGAAGGAACTCAGTTGGGCTTCGCGATCATCCTTATTTGCTTGTGGATTGCTTCGTTGAGCATGTCTTCACGCTCAAAGCTCGTTCCGCTAACGCGCAGGCGAACGATGCCCTCCGGATCAATCAGGATGTAGGTCGGAAATCGAGTCACGTCAAACGCGCGCGCGATCTTGCTCTCGCGATCGAAGCTTTGCGGCCAAACCATATGGTTCGCGGTAGTGAAGGCCCGCCACTTGCCCTCTTCATCGTGCACGCTCACTGAGATCATCACGAACGACTTCTCTTTTGTGTACCTCTTGTTTAGATCGCGCAGCGAAGATACCGACTCGAGGCAAGGAGGACACCAGGTGCCCCAGAAATCCAGCAGCACAACTTTTCCGTGCAGGTCTTCCAGCGAAAGGTACTCGCCTTCCAGGGTGGTAAACGAAAAGTCCGGCGCATAAGCCTCTCTGGCCCGTCGTGGGTTCTCGATCAGCTTTTGAGCTTGTTGCGCTTTGTCGCCGTCGGGTTGCAACTCAATAAATTTTTTCAACTCGACAAAGCCTTCCGGGTTGCGGTTCTCCTGGAGCAGAGTGAAGCCGAGATTATAATGAAGAATCGGCAGGTCAGTATCCAGGGCGAGACCCTGCCGGAAAGCGGCCTCGGCTTCCTGGAGTCTCTTCTGGTCTTTCGCATCCGCCAGAGTCTGGAGTGCGATTCCTTTCAGATTGTAACCTTGCGCCTGGGATTTCGGGTTACCGGCTGAGAATTCGATCATCTTGTCGCAACTGTCAGCGACGTTTTTGTATGCCTGGAGGCCCTGATAGGCCTGAGCCATGCCGTAGAAACACTCGGCAGATTGCTTGTTGCGCATGTCATTCGCCCGCTTGAAGGCTTTCAACGCATCTTCCCAACGGTGCCGCCGCAGCATGTCGAGTCCCTGACGATATTCGCTGTCGTAGGCGTCGTTTCCCTGCTCCTGAGCGCCCTGGGACTTCGCAACCGGGAAGCCGGCCCAGCGGCTTCCGTTTGAAAATGCTGCCAACAGCAGCACCATTAGTAATCCGGCGACTACCCCTATTCCGCGCAGCCGGTGCAGGCGGCTTTTGTCAGGATTTGATTTGAAGGTCTCGATCATACTGATCCTCCGTCGGTGCGCATCATATCACCGCTGGCAATTCGTGAAAATATCCGGCACTCATGTACTTTCGAAGTCGGAGGCGTTGTTTCACTGGGAGCGCGGGCACCCCCGCCCGCAATATCTGGGGAAGCGAGTAGTACAAGCGTGAAAACCTGAAACTGCTTCAGTACTAAATACCCCGTTTTGCTTGCGGGATTCAAGTCGTGAAGCTGAGGCCCGTCGAAGAAATATTTTTACCACGCGCTCTGTAAAGCGTACTATGAAACATGCCCTAATCGCATTCTCCTGAGTTCGTTTCGATGATTAAGAGCCTTCAGATTCTGCTGCTCGTGCCGGTCGCCGGCTTGATGATGACGGCGCGCGATCGTCCGACCCATTTGACTCATGCCGAACTGCCCGCGGTTGCCCTGCCCGGCAGTTTCACCGACGCGGATTTTGTCCGGCACGTTGAGCAACTCAAGAAGAAACTGCCGTCAAACGACTTCACCATGATCATTCAGCCGCCGTTCGTCGTCGTTGGCGATGAATCCCCGTCGGCGGTAAAAGGGCACGCCGAGAACACGATCAAGTGGGCGGTTGATAAGCTGAAGCAGGACTACTTTACGAAAGATCCGAAGGAGATTCTCGACATCTGGCTGTTTCGCGATTCCGCTTCGTACGAGACGAATGCGCTCGCGTTGTTCGGCGAAAAACCCGGGACGCCTTACGGCTATTACTCAAGCGCGCACAAAGCGCTCATCATGAACATCTCAACCGGCGGCGGCACGCTGGTACATGAGATCGTCCATCCTTTTGTCGAGGCAAACTTTCCCGCATGCCCGCCCTGGTTCAACGAAGGTCTGGGTTCATTGTACGAACAGAGCGGCGAAGTCGACGGGCACATCCACGGATACACCAATTGGCGTCTGCCCGGATTACAGGCGGCTATTAGGGCCGGCAAAGTCCCCGCGTTCAAAGCGCTGACCGCGCTCGACGCGCACGGCTTCTATGATGAAGACAAAGGCACGAACTATGGTCAGGCGCGTTATCTTTGTTACTACCTGCAGCAACATGGACTGCTGATAAAGTTCTATCGCGAGTTTTACGCCCATCAGAAACAAGATCCCACCGGCTACCGAAGTTTGCAGAAGATTCTGGGCACGGTTGATATGAAAGCATTCAAAGTGAAGTGGGAGAAGTACGTGCTGGGCCTTACGCGATAATATGAACGTAAGCAGAGAGTGTCAGAAGCCCGCGCGTAAGCAAGGGCTACCCGCATATTAATCAGGTTATCGAAGTACAGTCCAGGACTCGCATTCAATTCCTACATGATCAGTCTTGCAGATCAGGCCCTCCCTCACGGTCGGGCTACTGACACGGCGCTCCCGGGAACAATCCCGCAAGTTTGTCCCACCACGGCGTTCATCCACTGGTTGTTCGATTAACGCAAACCCGAGGAGACGTCAGATACCATGAAAAGTTTTATCCGGCCCGCGCGCACGTTCGCGCTTTCCGCCACCAGCTTCACCTTTTCCGCAATCGCCACAGTTTTTGTGCTGTCGCTGCTCGCCGGCTACTTCGGCACAGCGGTCAGCAGTGCGCACCGATCCGGCGCGTTTGCCCGAAAAGGGCCTGCAAAAAAGACCATGACGGCCTTTGGCTCTGACGAAGAATTGAGGAATTACTTTCGTCAATTGGTTGAAGAGGCCAAGCGGGCTCAGGCACGCGTGCGTCGCGAGGCAAACGCAAGCCCACCACCTGCGCCGGGCTTAGCGCAGGCTGCGACCAGCGCGGCAAAGTCGGGCGAAGGTTATGCCGCGAAAGACGATTCGATCACAAACACACAGCATGCCGGCGTGGACGAAGGCGGCATCGTCAAACTTCATGGCGATCATTTGGTGGTTCTGCGCCGCGGCCGCTTGTTCACTGTCGCGGTTGGTGATGGTGCTTTGAAACCGATCTCGGCGGTTGACGCATTCGGCCCGGACATCGATCCGAATTCCACCTGGTACGACGAGATGCTCGTCTCTGCCGATACGGTGGCGGTGATTGGCTATAGTTACATGCGCGGCGGCACCGAAGTCGGGCTATTCAATATCGACCGCGCCGGGAACCTCAGCTATCGATCGACTTATCATTTGCGATCGAACGATTACTATTCGTCGCGCAACTATGCGAGCCGCTTGATCGGCAGCAAACTGATTTTTTACACGCCGCTTTACCTGTCGCCATACAGCGCCGATCCATTCGCGCAGTTCCCGGCCGTCCGTAAGTGGCACAAGGGCGCCACCGTCGCAGAGTTTCAGCGCATCGTCTCGGCCACGCACATCTACCGTCCAGAACGTCAGCTGAATGCAACCTACGGACTGGCGCTGCACACAGTGACCGTCTGCGACCTGGCGCAGGGTGATTTCAAGTGCGATGCAACCGCGGTGCTGGGACCGGCAGGTCGTGTGTTCTATGTCTCGCCGGATTCAGTTTATGTCTGGACCAGTGACTGGCCATGGAATGGCCGCCAATCGAAACAAAGTTCGACCCTCTATCGCATGCCGCTCGACGGTTCCAGCCCCAGCGCAATCGGCGTGTCAGGCAGTCCGGTGGATCAGTTTTCGTTCCTCGAGAGCGAAGACAAACATCTGAATGTCCTGGTGCGATCCGGCGCTGACGGTGACGGAATGTGGGGCGCTGAAGTCGCCACCGGCGACGTGGCGATGCTGCGTCTGCCGCTCTCGAGTTTCAATGACGGCAGCCAGAGCGCTTCTTCATGGAGCTATCACCCGCTGCCGAAACCCGCGGGTTACACCTTTCAGAATCGATTCGTCGGCAACTATCTGCTTTATGGAACCGGCAGCGGCTGGGGAGCGCCGCAGAAGAACCAGGCAAGTTTGTATGCGGTGCGTTGGACGGACGGCGAAACTACTGAGCTCTCGCTCAAGCACGGTGTGGATCGGATCGAGGCTTTGGGTTCGGACGCGCTCGCGGTTGGGACTGACGGTAAGGATTTGCACTTTACTGCGGTGCGCCTCGGTGATTCGCCCGAAGTCGCCGACGAGTATGTCCGCAAAGACGCGTCACAGGGCGAACTGCGCAGCCAGGGCTTCTTCTACAAACCTGATGGTGCGGATTCCGGCGTGCTCGGCTTGCCGATCAGCGTGCCCGGCCGCTCCGGCTATCAACAACTCTTCCAGAGTTCGGCGGCGATTCTGTTTCTGCGCAACGACTCTTTGCACTTCGAAGAACTCGGCGAGCTGGGCGCGGAATCCGACAAGGCGGTCGACGATGGTTGTCGCGCTTCCTGCGTCGATTGGTACGGCAACTCGCGCCCGCTGTTCGTCAGAGGACGGGTGCTGGCGCTGCTCGGCTATGAGATCGTCGAAGGAAGCTTTAGAGATGGCCGCATGCGCGAGCTGCGCCGGATTAACTATGCGCCACAAAAAGCGGTCGTAACGCGAGGTGAATGAATCGGGTCGGTCCCGGATCCGCAAAAGCGCTGGTCGCGCACCGTCCTAATAACCCAGGGCGTCCAAACGGGCGCCCTGGGTTTGTTCTATTTGCGCTCAAAGGCCGGGATGATCTACAAACAGTAGACGGCGGAAACCCCCTATGCAAACATTCGAATGTCCAAAATGCGGCGCACCGGTAACCTATAACCCTAACAACCCGGGTGGAACCGCGTGTTGCGCTTACTGCCAGAGCCAACTTGCCCTGCCTAACGAACTGCGCGGCGAACCTGCGCGCGTGCTCGAGCACTTCGAGATCAACATTGGACCGCAGGTGGCCAGCGGAGCGAAGAAAGCAATTTCGCTCCTGCTGCTGATCCCTGTCTTCATCGTGATCGTGGTGTTCGTCGTGATTATCGCGGTGTTCGGAATGATCAGCCACACGATCAAGTCGGTCACTGCTCCTTTCAAAACTCCGGTCGTGACGCGGAGCGGCCCATCCGGATCTCGCACCGACGATGCGGCCAACAGCTTCGCCAGCGTCGTGCTCAAATTTGGCAGTCAGGGCATCGGTCCCGGCATGATGACCGACGCGCGCAGCATCGCGGTCGACGGCAAAGGCAATATCTACGTCGGCGAATACACCGGCGGCCGGATTCAGGTCTTCGACAGCTCGGGACAATTCATTACGCAGTGGATGATTGATCCAAAGATGCCTTTGCTCGGCCTGACCGCCGACCGCAAAGGAATTGTCTACATCGTGCAACACGGCAACATCACGCGTTACGACAGCGAGACGGGAAAGTCTCTGGGCCAGTTGAACTATGGCGCGGGCGCGGGCTTTGATGATGTTACGGCGACTCACGATGGCGGCCTGCTTTGCGCATGGTACAGCGGCAGCGACGACCTGGTGCGCTTCAATGCCGATGGAAAAGTCGCGCGCACCATCAAGGCAGCCATCAGCACCGAAGCCGATCGCTCAGAGCTGAATACGCGCGTCGCCATCGATGGCCTGGGAAACATCTACGCGCTCGGCACCTTCACGAACGCTGTGTTTAAGTTTAGATCTGATGGAAAGTTTCTGAATCGCATCGGCAGCCCCGGCCGTCAACCCGGACAGATAAGCGCCGCCAACGCAATCGCCGTTGACGGTAAAGGCCGAGTCTTTGTCAGCGACACGAAAGGCGTGCAGGTGTTCGATTCCGACGGCCGCTACCTCGCCGTCTTCAAACCCGATGGTGTAGCTTCGGGCATGGTCTTCAATGACCAGAACGAACTGCTCGTCGTCGCGCGCAATAAGGTGATGAAGTTTGTGTTGAATCAGTGAAGGACGGGTTTGGAACGATTAAATGAAACCAGGAGCACTGACTTGCGCCCTCGTTCTCCTCTCTATGATCTGCGCTTGCTCAAGCGGAGCCACCGACCAACCCAAAGGACAAAAGACCCAACCAACCAATTTTCAAAAGACACAAACCAGCGATGCTTCAGAGCTAACAAAGCAAATCGAGCAGATAGCGTCCGCAGCCAAAGGGCACGTGGGAGTTGCGGCCCTGGTCCTGGAGACCGGCGAGACAGTTTCGCTCAACCCTCGTGATCACTTTCCGATGCAGAGCGTCTACAAACTTCCGATCGGGATGACCGTAATGAAACAGGTTGATGCGGGGAAGGTAAAGCTCGATCAAAAAGTGCACGTTATGAAGAGCGATTTCGTGAGGCCAGGGCAACACAGCCCAATTCGTGACCAGAATCCAAATGGCGTCGAGATGAGTGTCAGTCAATTGATGCGATCTGCCATATCGGAAAGTGACGGTACTGCGAGCGACGTGCTGATGAAGCTCGCCGGCGGGCATGAAGCCGTCCAGGCTTTCCTGAACGAACTTAAAATCACTGACATAGCCGTCGCCAATACCGAAAAAGAAATCGGTCAGGAGTGGCAGACGCAGTATCGCAATTGGGCTTCGCCTGAAGCCGCAGTCGATTTGTTGCGCGCACTGCATGAGCGGCGCGGTATGTCTGAATCCAGCCAGAGCTTGCTGCTGAAACTCATGACCGAATCGACACCCGGCGCGAAACGTTTAAAGGGCCTTCTGCCCGCCGGCACGATCGTCGCGCACAAGACCGGATCGTCCGGAACTCAAGACGGAATCACGGCCGCTACCAATGACATCGGTATCATTACCTTACCCAGCGGACGTCATTTAGCCATCGCGGTCTTTGTTTCGGATTCACCGGCAGATGAGGCAACTCGGGAGGGCGTGATCGCAAGGGTTGCCGAAGCAGTCTTCGATCAATGGGGCGGTAAGCAGTGAACCCCGATATTTCAAGTCAGGTTCTTTCCCGGTTTCTTGATCTGATACACCACCGACTCATCCATCGTTCCTTGAGGGCTCGTTCTCCTTCGCCGCCCGATCAGCACACCGCCGATTTTTTCAATAGCTTTTCGCGAACGGAAGTTCGTTGGCCCTATTAGAAACTCCACGCTCTCTACGAATTTAAAGGCATGGTCCAGCATGAGGCGTTTCAATTCGCCGTTATGTTTGCCGCCCCAATAAGAGCGGCTCAGAAACGTCCAGCCAATCTCAACCACGCTTTTCTCCGGATCAAATCCGAAGTACCGTGACGAGCCTGTAATCTCTTGAGTCTGCCGATCGATAACGACAAACGCGCCGCCGGAAGCCATCGCCTCGCGAAAGAACTCCTTGAAGACGCCTTCCTGGTAACGATCACGAGCTGGGTGTTGCTGCCAGATTAGCGGGTCTGAAGCCACCGCGAATAAACTTTGCCAATCTTCAGATCTTAGCGGCCGAAGCTCAAGCAGATCGCCCACGAGATGCGGCTGAAGTTCGAATTTTGGTTTCTGGCTTGGCGGGTTCATGTCCGAGCGCAATTCGACTTGGTAGACGTCTAACCGTCTGACCTTAATATCGCCGCAAACCTGTCCAACCGAATATTCCCACCGGTCAGTATTCCCACAACTTTCTTTCCTTTCAATTGATCGCGTACCTTGATTGCCGCTGCGAGCGAAGCAGCGCCGGCGCCTTCAGCGATTTGGTTCGCCTGCCGCGCCAGCAACCGAACGGCTTCATTGATTTCTTCATCCGTAACCAGCACAAAATCATCAAGCAGCTCCCAGAGGATCTGGTTCGTCATTTCGAAAGGTACGCGCGTCGCCAGGCCTTCATGCTCCGTCTCCATAGTCGGATATGGATCCTGGTTGTGGTTCCTCCACGCGTGCCACATCACTGGCGCCGATTCTGACTGCACCGCGATGACTCGAACGCGAGGGTTGAGATGTTTTGCGACGATGCAATTGCCTGACGCGCAACTGCCGCCACCCGCCGGAGCGATAATTACATCGACATCAGCCAGGTCATCGAAGATTTCGAGACCGATAGCGCCGACGCCGGCGATCAGTTTCGATTCGTTCGCCGAATGAACGTAACGATGGCCTTCCTCACTGGCGACGCGTTCAGCTTCGAGGCGCGCTTCATCAAAATCACGGCCGTGCAAACGAACTTCCGCGCCTAGTTCCCGCATCGCCTCCATTTTCGACTCATTTACGTTCTCGGTCGGAGCATAAATTATCACTCTCGCGCCGAACAGCCGGCCCGCGAAAGCGATCGATTGACCGTGATTACCGGTGCTGGCTGAAACCAGACCGCTTCGTTTCTCTTCATCGCTCGCGGTACCGACCAGATTCACTCCACCACGCACTTTGAACGCACCGACGGGCTGCAGATTTTCTAACTTCGCATCGTAATCGCAGCCCAGTTCACTTGAAAGTTTTTCGATCCGCACGAGCGGCGTTCTAGGCAGAAACTGGGCAACAAAATCACGAGCCGCCAGGATGTCGTTGAATGTCGGCGTAAGCATGGGACTAGTTTAGCGCAAGCATGAGCTGACGCGCAGACGCGACCTCGATACCGCACTACGCGACAGTTGACCTTCGATTGTTGATGCCGCGCCGATTTGATTGTTTTCGCAATCGTTAGTCCTGATGATTGCTCAAGTCTGGTTTGACCTGCGGCCATCTGACTCTATAATCAGGCTCGCGTGGCGGGGTAGCTCAGATGGTTAGAGCGTGGGATTCATAACCCCAAGGTCGGCGGTTCGATCCCGCCCCCCGCTACCAATCCTATCAACCACTTACAGCGATCTGACTAGCAGCGGGTTTTTCATTTGTCACGCTCTGGTCACGTAAAATCTGATTTTGCGCAATTGCTTCAACTGCTCGGCGCTTGGCGTCCTCCATCGCGTGGGTGTAACGCATCGCCATCCGAATGTCTGACCAGCCGAAGATTGCAGCCAGAGTAAACGCGTCCGCGCCGGCGTCTCCCATGCGAGTCGCCGCTGTGTGGCGGAGATCGTGAAAGCGTAGATCCGTAATCTTCGCGCCTTTGATAGCTCGCACGAATGAATACTTGATCTCGACCAACCGCTCGCCTGTTCGCGGACTGGGAAAGACATAACTGCTGGTTTTCGGTTGGCTCTCAAGCAAGGCTCTGACAGTGGCATTCATCGGGATCAACCTGTCTTTGCCGTTCTTGGTATTCCGCACGTGAATCAATCCACGATCGAAATTCAGATCGAACCATTGAAGCCCACAGATTTCGCCGCGTCGCATGCCGGTGTGCAATGCGATTACGACGATGCCTTTCAGCCATTCGCACTCGGCGAGCTGTTCGAAAAGGGATTTTTCTTCTTCCGCCAAAAGGTAACGTACCCTCTCACCACAGACCCGAAACATCGTCGTTCGCGGTCTTGAAGCAATCAACCCCTTTTCCAAAGCCAGCGTGAAAATCGAAGAGAGGACTTGCATCTCTTTATTCACGCGCAATGGGCTTCGTTTCCGAGCCAGCCTCGTCTTTTCCTGGACACGCATCTGTCGGTATCTCTCAATCATCTCGGTGTCGATTTCAGAAATGAAATGCTTCCCGAAAAAACTCTTGAGAGGTTTACAAATGCTGTCGATCGAAGCGTAACTCTTTTTTAGTTTTTTGGTCGGCAGGAATGAGTTATCAACAAACTTGTCGAATCGGCATTCCGGCCTTTCCACGAGGCCAAATTTCTTTTCAAAGATCTGAGTTCTGAGTTTGGCCTCAGCCTTCAGCGCTTGCGCCTTCGTCCTTGCGCCTCTGAGAACGCGTTGGACTCGGTGCCTTCCTTTTTCACTGATGTCAACGACCCAGTGTTCTCCCCTTTTCCTTACTGAGATCGGCTGCTCCTTTCCGGTTTGCCGCCGTTACAGGAGCGGGTGCATTCTATCACGCGCACACCTCCGGCTGTCTCACCATTTTTATCAGAGCGAGAGCTGTTCATTTACTACCGAGCCGGTTCATTCCAGGCCACAATCGCGTCGAGCCGAAAACGCAACAGACTACCTTTGCGCTCGTATGGGATTCGCTTGTCGCTCACCCATGCGTAAATCGTCCGTGGTTTCACTTTGAGCAATTCGGCCACCTCTTTCAGAGTCAGATAGATCGGCAACTCTTTGGCTTCCTTGATGTTCATACCTGTCTTGCTCTCAAACCCCTCACGAAAAGCTGAATTCCATTTCCTCAGTCTCAATCGCTTCAGCGGCGCGATTGTTTGATTGATCATTCATGTCTTGTTCGTAGCCCTGGTCTAATTCCAAGGATTCTCGGTTCTCACGGTCATACGGATTCTGTTCGTCTTTCAAATCGTGTTTGTGCTGGTTCGCTTGATGCACAGCTTCAACAGCCATTTCCTTATCGACCCTTCGATCCAGCGCGCCTCTGAGTTCTTCAATTGAGTTCGTGTAAATGATCGCGTCTTCTCGGGCCCGCGAAATCGCTACGTAACCCATACGGTCATTCAGCAAGACACGCGATTCGCTGGTGTCGGCATTTATGAGGACGCGATCAACGGTCGTTCCCTGTGAAGAATGGCTGGTCACGGCGTATCCGTGATCGAGGTGACGAAACTTCTCAGGCTCGAAACTAACCTCTCGTCCGCCGTCTAACTTCACTGAGATTTCCTCATCGCCTATCTTCGCGATGGTCGCTAACTCACCATTCGCCACACGCTTTTCGGTGAATGGTGCGCGGAATTGAATGCGGTCGCCTTCTGAGAATTCACGCTGGGCTTCTCGATAGACGCTCACACCAGAAAGTCGCTGTGGGTTGTAAGTGAGTTCGCGTCCGTTTTCGAAGTGAACTGTGATCTCATTCTCTTTGTGATTCTTCTCAGTTACGAGGGCATAGTCGCCAACTTCGACGCCATACACCTTGCTCGCGCGGCTGTAACGGATGATGTCTTCACCGGGCACATAGGCATTGGCAAAAGTGCGCTCGGTGCCTGTCATGTCTTGACGATTCACGTAGACGGCCATCTGGTGATCGTCTCGGCTGACTTTGCCATCGCGCTGTAATTGTCGATGAATGAGCGAATTGAGTTCGACTCGTTCTCGATTGCGCGGCGAAACTACGAGCGTGTTTTCCGGGCTCTCACAAAATGCGCTGGCGATTGTTTTCAATCTCTGCTTTGCATTGACGATCTCAATGATCCTGCCTTGTCGTTCAAGACTGTCGATTGCCTCCCGCATTTCCCTGGCTGAGAGTTTCTCGACGGTGCGCTTTAGTTCGGGTGTGCGCTGACGGACGATCTCACTGAGTTTGACGGTCGCCATTCCATGATTTTGAAATTGCTCGAAGGGTGTGCCAGCTTCGACGGCCTGATGCTGTCTGGTGTCGCCAACAAGTAACACCTTGTCGGATGATTCAAGCCGCGCAAAGAACTTGTGAAGGTTCCTCGTGCTGGCAAGTGAACTCTCATCCAACACGAAAAGTCGATTGTGAGTTTGGGGTGCTTCCTGCCGCCGGCGGATGAACTTCTGTAGCGTCTCCGATTGAATTCCGCTTTCTGCGAGCTGCTTGGTCGCGCGGGTGGTAGGGGCAAAGCCGCGAACTTCGTATCCTTCTTTCTGTGCCGCTTCTCTCAGAACCGATAGCGCTGTGGTCTTGCCTGTACCTGCGCCGCCTTGCAAACCGATGATCTGATCACGGCTGGTAAGGATCTGCTCGACCGCTGTGCGCTGGTTGTCATTCAATCTGAGTCGTAGGCGCTCGGCGATTGTGTCAACAGTTCGCCGCGCGTCATTGGTGACGATCGGAACCTGTCGCCCCTGTCCGGCAAGCATGGTTTGAATGTTGGATTTCTCCATTTCCAACATTCGCTGCGTCGTTGCTTCTCGTGGTTTGCGCTCGCGGATGATTTCAACGAACTCGCCGCGCTCGATTCGTCCATGAAGCTCGGTCGCAACTGCTTCGTAAGTAGTCAATCCCATATTGCGCCGCAGCGCATCGGCCATTACTTTGCGCATATCAGTAACCGCCTCGCGCTCGGTGGCGTTGTCGCGAGCAAAAGTGACCGCTTCCTGAGCGCGTTTCGTGATATCGTCTTGAGAGAATTTAATTGGATCGTGTTGTCTCGCCTGCTCAACTGAACGCCGCGCTTGGTTGTCATAACGCGCGTCCATTTCCAACGCCCGCTCTCTCATCTCGTCGTGGTCGTAGTGTTTGCTCGCTCGGTCGTTGCGTGCGGCAGCCTGATTCAATCCCGCGCCTTCTTTGACCGTGATTCCCCGCTGCTCAAGACGTTCTTTCATCGCCGCCGCTTCCTTGCGCAACTCGGCACTGCGTGGACTGCTCTCCTGCAAATACTCCTTGCTGAATCCTTTGATCTCCGGTGCGCCAGTACGCGAATCAACCTCGATTTCATAACCGAGTTTCTGAAGTCTCTCGGCCAGATTCACTCGATAGAGGGCGGTTGCGTATTGCTGGCTTCGATATAGCTCAAGCGGTTGTAGTGGCTTCGTCCTTCCGTCATCAGTCTTAGTGACATTGAAGATCACGACGTGCGTATGAAGCTGCGGCGCGGCGTAGCCGGTTTCATGATCTGGCCTCGCCGCTGTGTGCTCGAACTGCGCCGCAACCATCTTGCCGGTAGTGACTGCTGGCTTGTTGCCCCCCATACGCGCTTGCGTGAATTCCTCTAATACTTTCAGTGCTTCATTGACGGCTTCTCGATGCGCAACTCTGATTCGTTCGTCGTTGCCAACAAGCGCCGCAAGCGATACTGATTTAGGCGCGCTGAATGTCGCGTCCCAACCCGCTCGATGTTCGCTGGTCGTAATCTCCTCGCCGTATCTGTTGACCTCTTCTCTCGACTTAACTGTGCGAACGAGCTGCTCGCCAGTATGCGGGTCTTGGCCCGCAACGAGCCTTTCGTATTGTTCGCTTCCGACTTCTCCTTTCAGTCCCCACTCCTCGGCCAATCGGCCATACCACTGTCCACGGACTTCGCCCGATTCGCTATAGTAGTTCTCCTTCGCGCTGGTGAACTCCTGCCGGTAGTAATCCTTAGCCTGTCCAGCGGAGAGCGCTTTACTCATCGTCATCATTGACTAAACCTCGTCCCAATCAAGCTCCTCGGTATCCGGTGTGATCTCCTCAGACGACATTACTAAGTCGGTTTCTTCGTACGTCGGCGTTTCTAACGCTACTGGCGCTCGTCGTAGTTCAACTGGCTGCTCAACGACGGATCGAACAGTCCTTCTTACGAAAGCATGAGCAACCTGCTCTCGCTCTACTGGCTGAATTCGAAATGGCACTACGGCATCGGAGTACTTCCAATAGCCATGAAGGTTTCGCAGCGCCATGATCTGTTCCTTGCTTACAACCGAGCGCCTTTCGGTGAATGTCGAGTAGTTGATCGAATCGCGCCCATTGGCTTGTACGGTCGCTGTCGTGCCGATACGTGGCCGCTCCTTTTCTTCTTCTCCGATCATCTCGGAAACCCAACGTGCGGACTCCGGCTCGTTACACCGAAACAGAATCTTTAAGTGCGGCGCGGAGAGCATCGTCGCTGCGTTGCGGCCGTAATGCTCGTCAAACTGCGCCTTGTTCTGTGTTCCGAGAATCAGCTTGAGACCGTACTTCCGTCCTTCGACCAAAACACTTGATAG
>Ga0137403_10002092_pt1 | contig 24656 bp, 20 predicted proteins | sample CZOMad2_1_16fung_FD_122057 | JGI IMG/M metagenome (GOLD analysis project Ga0137403, IMG submission 122057) | Vadose zone soil fungal communities from Angelo Coast Range Reserve, California, USA - CZOMad2_1_16fungal (Hybrid Assembly) | ecosystem: Environmental > Terrestrial > Soil > Vadose zone... | reverse complement strand
TCGGGGACGATCGAGCGGAAGTGTCTCTCCACGATCTCGAGTGTCTCGAGGACCGGCCTTTGTTCGAGGAGGTCGCTGTAGTTCTTTGCGCCCTCCCGGTCGTGGCCGCGACCGACATCCTCGGGCGGAAGATGAGCGCTGCCAGACCAACGCCAGCCGCCTGGTGCTGCCGGATCGGGGTAGATCGCAGCTGCCAGCTGGTGATGACAGCGGTCACGGACGTAGCGAAGGCCATCGAGATGGCGATCCTGCGGCTCGACGAGTCGAAACCAGGTGTCCCAGAGCGAGTGAGCCCAGTTCAGGGCCTCAAAGAGTGGCGGATAGACCTCACGAGCGCTATCTGATTCGAGCGCCGCCTGCTCCCGAAAACGCTCGACGGCCGCCACATAACCACGGAGAAGCCAAGAACTGGGTGTAGCCCCGTACATACGCTTCTATCGTGTCGCGGATTGCCTTCGATCCGTCGTGGGCCACTTGAGTCTGACAGGTCGAGAAAGGCCCGCCAAGAGCGCCCTGGTGCCGGGGATGCGGCGGCGCACGGCTCCCTATCGCAAGCCGGGACGATCGCCGCTCGCGCCGGCACCTCTCGTGATCAAGCAGGAGTCGCCGGGGCTGCCTTGTCGCAGAAGAGCCGAGCGGCGACACCCCAGCCCACGTCCACCAGGCGAGCGCCGTTCGAACGGACTCGTCTTAGCACTCGAATCGAAATCAACCCGACGCTCTCCCTGGGCTGCCGAGTGCAACCCAGGGAGACCGATCGAACAGCAGCTACCTCGCCGGTCGCAACGCGACCTGGAGCACGAAGGCGACACCTGGTGCCGGGTGGAACGAGTAGTGCCCGGCCTCGGCTGGGATGCCTGAGTCGCCGAGAAAATCAGGAACGTTGGGCTCGCCGTTTACCACGTTGCTGTCGATGTAGAAGACCTGCGCGCCCGGCGTCCCAAAGTTCGGATCGTCCGGCCCCGCCGCCACGAGATGGGCGCTCGTGATGTCCACGTCCGCATGCTCCGCGCCAAAGGAGCCGGCGCCGCCGATCCCGTGGCCGCAGCCCGTCACCTGCTCATCGCCTGTGATCCTCCCATCGGCGAAGCGGTCGAACTCGACCCAGCCCCAGAAGCCGCCAAGCTCAGGCAGGCCCGTTTCCGGGTTCTGGCAGAACGACGACGTCGGGTTGTTGCAGTTGCCCGAAATGCCGATCTGCCACGTATCGTGGCTCGCGCCGCCGCCGTAAGCACCCGCCGACGAGGCAAGCCCCGCCGCGAGCGCCGTCGCAGCGGCAAGCGCCGCCACCATCAGAACCGAACGTCGCATAAGTCTCCTTCCGTTGAGTGGTCCGCTCTTCCGTCGTTGCCGCGCCAGTCTCGGACGAAGGGCAGGCCGTTCGCATCGGGAGGGCACCCTTAGAGAATCCGTAGTCTTTTGGCGCGGTCGCCCGGGCGCAGCAGCAGTGCTCGCGACCGCGATCAGGGGGTGGCGAGTGCCGCCGGCTCCGCTTGGCTGCGTGCCACGAGCGGCGCCGTAAGCGTGTGTGGCAGCTGGGAGCGGGAGCTGATCCCGAGCTTGCGGTAGGCGTTCGAGAGATGGACCTCGACCGTTCTCGGGGTGACGAACAGCGCCTGGGCGATCTCGCGGTTGGTCATGCCGTCGGCCGCCATGGCCGCGACCCGACGCTCGCTCGGGGTGAGCGAGTCGAGGCCGGTGAGGACGAGCCGGCGCGGCCGCGCGCCGGTGGCGAGCAGTTCGGCGTGAGCGCGCTCGGCGAGCGGCTTCGCGCCGCAGGTGTGCGCGAGCTCGAGTCCCCTCCGCAGCGGCTCGCGGGCGTCGGCTCTGCGGTTGCCACGCCGCAGCGCCGCGCCCAGCTCGGTCAGCACTCGCGCGCGCTCAAGCAGGGCGGGCGAATCCTCCAGCACCTCGACTGCTTCGCGAAGCAGCGCCAGGCCCGCCTCGCCTTCCTCGACGAGCCCCGCTGTACACAGGGCGTGGCCAAGCGCCCGGGGCGCGCCCCACTGCCGCGCCTGTTCGACCTCCTCGGCGGCGAGCCGGCGCGCCTCCTCGGGCTCGCCCAACTCGAGCAGGGCGAGCGCGGCTTGCGACCGCCAGGAAAAGAATGCGGGGTTACGACCCCCGATCGCCTCGTACCTGCGGCCGAGCGCGAGCAGCTCGGCCAGTCCTTCGCGCGTCCGGCCCTGCAGGATCCACAGCCGCGCACGGCTGGCGCGGAAGGTGACGAGGTGGACGGTGTCCGGAAGGCCCGCTTCGGAAGCGACGCGCGCCAGCACGTCGGCCGCCCCAACGAGCTCGCCCCGCTCCATCAGCGTGTCGGCGAGGTAGGCGAACGGCGTCGGGAGGCCGGCGGCGAGACGGTTGGACTCGCAGGCCTCGATCGCCAGGCGGAGATCTGCTTCTGCATCGGCGAGCGATCCGCGCAGATAGGCGGCGCCCCCGCGAAGCAAGCACGCGAGCGCGAACGCGAACACGGATCCGCGGTCGCGCGCGTCGGCCAGCGCGGTGTCGTAGACCCTGCAGGCGGCGTCGAAGCGATCCGCATTGACAAGCACGAAACCGACGTGGCACCAGCCCATCCCCGCTTCGTGCCCGTACACCGCTCCCCCGGACAGTGCGCGCTCGGCGCGCGCGACACACGAGGCAAGTGATGCCCCGGCGCGAGCGTCGTGGTAGGCGAGCGCCGCGAGCAGGATGCGCCCGCCGAGCGTCTCATCCAGGGGCTCCGCGCGAAGGCGTTCCAGCCGGTTCGCGATGCGTGCGTACAGTGCGGGCTCCTCGAGTGCGATCGTCAGCAGACCGGCCTCGAGCCGCTGACGCAGATCCGGATCAGCGTCGCTGAGCTCCGCGATCGCGTGCTCGAAGACCTCGACTGCTTCCCCGCCACGACCGCCGCTCCAGAAGAGCATGCGACCGAGCTCGAGCGCGGCCTCGCCTCGCCTGCGCGGATCTTCCATCAGGGCGAGCGCTTCTCTCAGGTGGTCGGCGCCTCCGGCCGCGAGCGTCAGCCGCTCGGCCGAGCCGAGCTCGTGGAGGACGTCTGCGCGCTGGTCAGCGCCGGGAGGCTCCTCGAGCGCGCGGCGGAGGTAGGCGACGGAGGTTTCCGCGGCCCCATGCGCCAGCGAGCGAGACGCGGCTTCCCGGAGGGTCGCCACGACGCGAGCATCCGCGCTCGGGGAAACGAGCAGGAACTGGGAGGCGACCTGTTCGACCGGCGCCGTCGTCTCGGCCAGGATCGCCGCGGCCCGCGCGTGGCCGCGCTCGCGCTCGGCCGGTGGAAGTCCGCTGTAGACCGCGGCGCGCACGACCGGATGCACGAAGCCGAGCGGCAGCTCGGCGCGAAGGATGTCCACGCGGCCCAGCATGGCTGCCGCCTCCAGGGCGCTCTCCCGGTCGAGCTCGGCCACCGCGGCGGCGTGGTGAAGCTCGACATCGTCGCCCAGGATGGCGACGGCCCGTGCGAGTGAGGTCGCCTCGGGCGGCAGCTGCGAGAGCCGTGCGCGGACGGATCGCACGACTCCTTGGGGCCCGATCTCTCGCACCTGCGCCGCCTGTTCGGCGGTCGGAGAGACCCCCTCGCTCTCGAGCGCGCCGACCAGCTCGTGCACGAGCAGCGGGTTGCCACCGGTGGCGGCGAAGCAGGCTGCACAGAACTCCGCGTCCGCCTCGCCGGAGAGCCGCTCGCGCACGAGCAGGGCGACCGAGGCTTCGCTCAGCGGTGCCGGGCGCACGATGAAGGCGGCCGGGTCGGAGAGCAGCTGCGCAAGCGGGGACTCCTCGCTGCCCGCATCGGCCGGGCGAAGGCAGGTGACGGCGAGCACCGGAAGGCCCTCGAGACGCCGCACGAGGTAGGCGAGCCAGCGCAGTGACGGCTTGTCTGCCCAGTGCAGATCGTCGATCGCGAGCACGAGTGGCCTTCGGGCCGCGAGGTTCGAGGTCAGCCAGAAGAGGCCGTGCAGGGTTGCGAACGCCGGATCGGCCTTCGCCGAGGCCCGGTCCGTCAGGTAGTCGCCGCTGAAGAGCGGAGCTGCCAGTCCAGCCGCCCCACTCAGGACTTCCCGCCGCTCCGCCTTCCCTCCGCCGGCAAGGGCGGGCTCGAACAGCTGGCGGACGATCCCGAACGGGAACTCCCGCTCGAGCTCGCCGCCGCGAGCGTGGAGGACCTCCATCCCTGCTTCCTCTCCCCGCTCGCGCGCGGCGGCGAGGAGGCGCGTCTTGCCGATTCCGGCGCCGCCCTCGACCAGGACGAGACGCCCTGCCCCCTCCCGGGCGGCGCCGACGAGCGCACCGAGCTGCGCGAGCTCACCTTCGCGCTCGAGCAGATCGGATGCTGCCGACACTCGGGACCCTTCAGTAGGGCCCCAAATCCTACGGCTTTTCTTAGGGGTCGTCCTCATCGCGAAGGTGTCCCTCAGTGGTCAGCATCCCCGCGGTAGACAGCGAGAAAAGGAGACAGCCATGACAGATCTGGAGTATCCAGCGCCGAGAGAGGAGGCGGTGAGCTAAATGAGGTGGCCCGTATTGATCATCTCTGCTCTCGCAGTCGCTAGACGAAGGACGCTGCTGCGCTGGAGCGCGGCCCTCGGTCTCGTCATCGCCCTGGGCGCCCCGGCAGGGGCACTCGCGAGCGCCGACGTGGAGACGGTCCACTTCGGCGGCAGTGTCACGCAGGCGAGCGTGAACCCCTGCACCGGCGCGCCCGGAACCTACGACGTGACCTTCGAGGGCGTGTCCCACACGAGCATCGCGGCAGACGGCAGTTTCCATCACACCGCGACCGTGACCGGTGAGACCGTCTTCACGCCCGATGACCCCAGTCAGCCGACCTACACCGGCAAGTTCACGGCCTGGGACGGCCAGAACGGCGCCGCGGGTTCCACGATCACCTCGACTGCGACCTTCCACGACACGCTTCGGGGATCCGACGGCTCGAGCATCCGTGACCGCGGCGTCTTCCACCTAACCGTTTTGGCAGACGGCACGGTCACCGCCGCGTTGGACGGCTTCGCCCTCGTTTGCGGCTGATCCCGATGAGCGCTCCCTACGTCGTCGAGACGTCCGGGCTGACCAAGCGCTTCGGCGAGCGCGTCGCCGTCGACAACGTCGACCTGCGCGTCCCGCCCGGCTCCGCCTTCGGCTACCTCGGGCCAAACGGCGCCGGTAAGACGACGCTGATCCGGATGCTCCTCGGGCTAACCCGCGCTACGGCTGGGACGATGCGGCTGCTAGGGCGGCCTGTGCCGGCCGAGCGGGCCGCGGCGCTCGCACGCGTCGGCGCGATCGTCGAGGAGCCGCGCTTCCATCGCCACCTGACCGGTCGCGAGAACCTCTCGGTGATCGCCGCCGCGCGGGAGCGGCAGGCACACGATCGGATCGAGGGGGCGCTCGAACGCGTCGGCCTCGCCGAGCGGGCGGACGATCGCGTCTCCACCTACTCGCTCGGGATGCGTCAGCGCCTGGGCGTCGCGCGTGCCCTCCTCGCCGACCCGGAGCTGCTGATCCTGGACGAGCCGACCAACGGGCTCGACCCGGCTGGCATCCACGAGTTCCGGGGCATGATTCACGGCCTCGTCGCGGAAGGCCGCACGGTGCTGCTCTCCTCGCACCTGCTCGACGAGGTGGAGAAGATCTGCGACGCGGTGGCGATCGTCGATCACGGCCGCGTCGTCATGCAGGGCTCGCTCGCCGAGCTGACGGCCAGCCGGCAGACGATCCTGATCGGCGCCAGCGACGGCGTGCGGGTGCAGGCGCTCCTGGCCGCGCACCCCGCAGTGCGATCGGCGGCCCAGACGCCAGAGGGCATCCGCGTCACCCTCCGTCCCGACTTTCCGACCACGGCCGAGGACGCCGCAGCCGACATCAACCGGTTCCTCGTCGAGGAGGGCCTGGCCGTCCATCGCCTCGAGCCGACCCGCGCGTCGCTCGAGGAACGGTTCCTGGAGATCACCTCGCGGCTGGGGGTGGCGGCTTGAGCGCTGCCTCTCTCGTAACCCTGCCGGCGCAGTCGGAGGCGCAGTTCCGGCGGCTCATCGCCGCGGAGCTCCTGAAATTGAGCCGACGGCGGACACTTCTCATCGCATCCGTCGCATTGATCGTCGCCCCGATGGTCGTCTCCTTCATCGTCCTCGCGATCCTGCATGCCGCAAATCCAGCGAAATACGGGCCGGCCGGTGGGGTCGACAACCTGCGCGGCGGGCTCCGGCTGCTCACCCAGATCGGAACCGTCGCCGCGGTCCTGATCGGCGTCAACGCCGGCGGCGGCGACCTCGCGGCCGGCATCTTCCGCGAACTCGTCGTCACTGGCCGCTCGCGGCTCGCGCTCTTCGCCGCCCGCATCCCGGGCGGGCTCGCGCTGTTGCTGCCCTTGGTCGCGGTCGCGTTCGCGATCGCCGCGACGGCCTCGGTAACGCTCGCCGGACCCGGCCAGGCGCCCGGCCCACGACTGCTGCTCGAATATGCAGGCTGGGTCGGGCTCGTGTCGACGCTCGCCTTCCTCCTGGCGCTCGGCGTCTCCTCGCTGCTCGACTCACGCGCAACCTCGATCGGTGTCCTCCTCGCTTGGCAGCTCGCCGTCGCCCCGGTGCTGCTCCAGACCGGGAAGCTCGACCCGGTGCTGCTCGGCGCCGCGCTCAAGCGCCTCGAACCGAGCGCGGGCAGCGCCTCCATCTCGCTCGTGACGGCGATTCTCCTGATCGTCGTCTGGACGATCGTGCCCTTGGCCGCCGGCGCTTGGCGGACGCGAACCCGCGACGCCTGAGCCACTCTGACATGAAAGGAGAGACCATGCACACGCGCAGATCCGCAGTCGCTCGAGGCGGTGTTGTGGCGATCGTCGTCCTTGCACTTCTCAGCGCCCTGACGGGGTGTGGCGTCGGACCCGAGTCAAACCAGGAGAAGGTCAGTAAGACCGTTGTCACCTATCTCAGGGCGCTCGCCGGCGGCGACACCGTCAAGGCCTGCGCGCAGCTCACCGGCCGCGCGCAAGACGCACGGTGCGAACAGCTACTGAAAGAGCGCCGGTCTCGTCTCGACCCGAACGCGTTGACGAGCGCGGCCGACGCCTCGCTCGACCTCAACATCCACGGCAACACGGCGACGGCGGGACTCTCCGACCCGGAAGGCGCGCGCCTTGTGCTCGCTAAAGCCGACGGCGAATGGCGAATCGACTCCGGCTACACGCTCGGCCCAACGCCCCGGTGACTAACCTGACAACAGCCCCAGACGGGACCGCCCAACACACTCACAGTTCGGGAATGTCCCTGAGAGGAGCGAGTGCGATGAATGTCACGGCCGCGTTTGACTCGTAGCTTTGCGGTGTTGGTCGCGGTTGTCGCCGCCGGATGCGGTGCGGGTCATCACGATCGAAGGGCCAAGCCCTGCCTTGCTAAGGATCTGCGTCCCGACGCCGGCGCACGGAAATTTGGTGCATTTCAGCCAGAGGGCGGCGCGGCTGTCGGCGGTGTCGTGTTGACGAACCGGGGGAGTGGGCAATGCGTGCTGCGCGGTCGGCCGGCGGTCGAGCTCCGGCCGACATACGGTCAACGTCAACGACTCGTCGAGGGGACGGAGCCGGCGCCCTCACCGCGTGTTCGCACGGTACTCCTGGGATCTGGCCAGTCGGCGGTCGTCGGTCTCTCCTGGGCGAACTGGTGTCGCAAAAAGATTCCGTCCATCCTCCGGATTCGGCTGCGGGTTGACGGCGAGATCGATCTTCGGAATCCAGGTGCGCCGCAATGCCTGGCTCCGGGACGGCCGGCGGTCATCGGCGTGGAGCCCTTCGCACACGTACCGGCGACCTGAGCTTGGGAGTTCGGGCACGGCTTCCGGCGGCGGAGGAGCGAGGGACGTGATGTGGGCCAGTGTTCCGGAATGACCCCTGAAGGAATCTACGCCCAGGGCAGACGAGGCCAGTTCGGCGGCCGCTCGCGCCGGAACCGCACGACCGTCGCGTACGCCTGCCGCCAGTCAGAGGTTTCCTCCGCCACGCTCGCGCCGTAGCGCGCCGCGAGCTCCGACACCGGGTACTGGCCTGCCGGGCCTGAGCGTGAACCGACCATTAGGATCACGCACGGCCCGTCGCCCGCACCCACGAAAGCGTGCTTGGTCCACGGGGGAGCATGAAAGAAGTCCCAGGGCCGCAGGCGTCGCTCGTCGTCCTCAACGAGCAGCGCGCACTCTCCTGAGAGGACGAGGAACGCCTCCTGGTTCTCCTCGGCGTGGTAGAGGCCGGTCTCGCCGGGCTCCAAGACGGTGAGGTTGATCCCGAGGTGGGCGAACTCGACCGGCGCATCGCCGTACTCGTTCTCGAAGCCGCACCTCGCGCCCCTGCTCTCCGAGTTCCACCACTCGGCGTCGCGCACGTTGACGACGAACCAGCCCTGCGTGATAGGCGTGAGTCCCGATCCGGAGTCCTCGAGTTGCGCTTCAGGCACGCGCCGGATTCTCGCAAACCTCGCCTGCGCCAGCGTGCGGGAATGTCACCCGAGTTTGCGTCAGTTAGCGTTAACGGCCGTGCGGGAGGGCTCGGGACAGCTTGTCCTTCGCGAGATCGAAGATCGTGATCTCGGCGTGCTGTTCGAGCACTCGAGGGATCGCGACGCTATACGGATGGCCGCGTTCACTTCGCCCGAGGCCGATGATCGAACGAACTTCGAGCGACGGTGGGCGCGGCTGAGGAGCGACGCCTCTACGACGAACAGGGTGATCGAGATCGACGGTCGAGTCGTGGGTCACATTGCGAGCTTCGACTTGGAGGGTCACCGCGAGGTCACCTATTGGATCGGCCGTGAAGATTGGGGCCGCGGCATTGCCACTCGTGCCCTACAAGAGTTCTTGCAGCTGGAGGCAACCCGTCCGCTTTACGGTCGCGCCGCGAGCGACAACGGCGCGTCGATTCGTGTGTTGACGAAGTGCGGTTTCCTTATCGTGGGCGAGGGGCGCGGGTTCGCCCATGGGCGCAACGAGGAAACGGACGAGGTCGTGCTCCGACTCGATGCGTGACCCCAACTGCCCTCGGCTGGGCGAGCGTGCTTACGCCGGGCGACTGCATCACGAATCGAGCGCGGTTGGAACCTCACTGGCGCGACTACTGGCGCGCGAGGGCCGCCGAGAAGGCCGAATGAGGGGTTTTACAGGCGCTTTCTCGGCAGCGAGCGCCGCTTCCTAAACCGCGTGCCCAAGTTCGATTCTTGGCGGGGCATCTCCATGGGCCGGTTTGAGCCGGCGCGGCGGCGGAGCCGCTACGCCTCCAGGTCGCCATCGCAAGCGACCCCGACGCGCGTGCGCAAGTTCGATTCTTGCCGGGGGCATCTCCTCGAAGCCGGGATCAGAACGCGCGGCGGCCAAGCCGCCCCGCCTCCAGGTCGCATCGCGAGCGATGGAGACACCGCGTGCGGCACCACACGGGCGTAGATCCACTCAATCCACTCGCACGAGCTCGCTCGACGGTTCAGAGTTCAACGGCCGATCGTCGCCTTGCGCACGGCGCGGAAAGGTCCTGCTACCTTCGAGACGCGACGTTCAAGACGACGTCGCGTGAGGCCAAGGCCGCCTCTTCCGCGCAGCCGAATGGTTGCGAACTGCTCGGAGGAAGAGGCGATGGCTCATACCAAACTCGTTATCGGCACTACGAAACGGCGGAGCCCGACGGCTCCTGTTCGAACGGCGCTGGCGGACGGCCGACGAGCTCGCGGCGGCGGAGACTTAGAGGGAGGTTTGTTCACGCACTCGCTGAGACATCTGCTTGTGCTGTCGGTGCTGTCAGCTGCGCTTGCCGCGTCCTCGGCCGCTGCGCCGGAACGGCCGGCGCTTCATTTCAAGGTCTTTGCCCGGACCGGAATCCGACTCACCGATGTCGTTTGGACCGGAAGCCGGTTCCTCTATGTCGAGAACACGACGAACGCCGTCAGCGCCGCTGGGCCCGCCGGGACGCCTGTTCGCAAATTTGCCTCGCTCCCGAAGATGAGCGAAGAGACACGCTGCGTCGTCTCGCCGGGCGGACATAGCTTCCCGGCCCACCGGATCTACTGCCACACCCCCGATAACAAGATCTATCAGCTGAGCCGGAACGGGAAGAGAGTCTCGGTCTTTGCGACGCTCCCGAACACGTCACAGTCCGACGGCGCGCTCGTGTTCGACACGGTCGGCCGTTTCGGCTACCGGCTCGTGGCCGCCACCGGCCGCTCCGGCCATTCGAAACCGGCTGGCGGCGCCGTCTACACGATCGGCGCAATCGGCCACGTCCGGTTCGTCGGCAACTACGCCGGTCCTGGCGGAAGTGACGAAATCGCGATCGCCCCGCGTGGCTTCGGCGCCGTGGCGGGATGGGCCCTTCTTGGGCCGGACCCTGGCGCCTCCAACGCAGCGATCGTCGCAATCAACCCGAGCGGGCGCATGCGCACCCTCGCGAAGCTTCCGACCGGTCCGAACCCGATTGCGGTGATCGCTCCAGGACGTAGGTCCGCTGCGACCGCAGGGCTCTACCTGGCAGACACAAACACCCGCACCATCTACTTCGCACGCGCGGCCCAGCTCGCGCCGTACCGTGGCGCGGTGATCATCGGCAGCGAGCTGAAGGCCGACTTCTGGATCCTGCGCCCGCGCGGAAGACGCTTCCAACTCCTCAAACTTGCGAGCGATCTACCGCCCGCCACCTACAATTTCGAAGCTGCGTCGTACGTTCCCGGTTAGCGGCGCACTCCACGCCAGCGAGCCGACAGGGTCGGACGCCTTCTGCCGGGTTAGGCGCGGTGCAAATCAGGAAATCGGCCTCCGGCGGAGTCTCCGACAATTCCAGCCGGACGATCTCAAGCCGCAAGCGACAAACGGGTGACGGATGCGAATCCGCCATGACCCGGTATCGACGCCCATGCAGCAGCCCGCCGGGCGCGTTCTGCTTACCGGGGCGACCGGCTACGTCGGCGGACGGCTGTTGCGGAAGCTCGAGGAGTCGGGGCGACCAGTGCGCTGCATGGTGCGGAGACCAGAGGTGCTGTCGGGACGGGCGGCCGAGCAAACGGAGATCGTTCACGGAGACATCCTCGATCCCGACTCTCTGCATGACGCCCTCGCGGGTGTCACGACGGCCTACTACCTCGTTCATTCGATGGCCGCGTCGGGCCCGTTCGCGGGCGCCGATCGTCGCGGGGCGAAAAACTTCGCAGCCGCCGCACGTAGGAGCGGGGTGAGGCGGATCGTCTACCTGGGCGGCCTCGGCGCAGAGCACGATCTCTCCACTCACCTCGAGAGCCGTCACGAGGTCGGGCGGATCCTCCGCGAGTCGGGCGTCCCGACGATCGAGTTTCGCGCGTCGATCATCATCGGGTCGGGAAGCGTCTCCTTCGAGATCGTGCGCTCGCTCGTCGACCGCTCACCCGTCCTGCTGATGCCGCGCTGGGTCGTCTCACGCACGCAGCCGATCGCCATCGAGGACGTCCTCGCATACCTGCTTGCAGCTCTTGAACTCGAGCTCAAGGAGAGCCGGCTCTTCGAGATCGGCGGCCCCGACCGCGTCACCTACGCCGACCTCATGCGAGAGTACGCTCGTCAGGTCGGCCTCCGGCGCACCGTGATTCGCGTCCCTCTGGCGACGCCGCGCATCTCCGGGCTCTGGTTGAGCGTGGTGACGCCGGTGTATGCGAGCATCGGCCGGGAACTCATCGAGAGCCTGCGCAACGACACCCTCGTCCGCGACGGATCCGCCCGCGGAGCTTTTCCTATCCGCCCCCGAAGCTTCCGCCAGGCGATCGAGCGGGCGCTCGCAAACGAGGACAGGGAGTTCGCCGAGACCCGGTGGTCGGATGCGCTGTCGGCATACCAAGGGCGAAACTGGGGCGGCGTGACGCTCGGCCAGCGGGCCGTCGCCTCGCGCAGAATCAGAGTCGCCGCGTCGCCGGAGCAGACGTTCGCGCCGATCCAGCGAATCGGCGGCAAGACGGGCTGGTACTACGCAAACGGCTTCTGGCGGTTGCGCGGCCTCATCGACAACGTCGTCGGCGGTGTCGGTCTTCGCCGCGGGCGCCGGGATCCCATTCAGCTCGCGGTTGGAGACACGCTCGACTTCTGGCGGGTGGAGGCCTTCGAGCAGGATCGGCTTCTGCGGCTCTCAGCCGAGATGAAGACCCCAGGGAGGATCTGGCTGCAGTTCGAGGTCGACGGCGACCAATCCGGAACGACACTGCGCCAGACAGCGATCTTCGATCCCCACGGGCTCGCAGGACTCGCGTACTGGTACGCGCTCTACCCGGTTCACTACTTCATCTTCGAGGGGATGCTGCGAAGGATCGGACAGGCTGCGATCGCGAGCGTGCGAGGCTATATGCCTTGAGCCCTCCGGTCACCGACGCATCTGAGCCGCGTCTTGCTCTGGTCGCTAGTGCGGTTTGCCTCGTCTGGACGTTCACTTGGAGCTCTCTCCGAGGTCCCGGGTTGGGCTCCAGGGGTCCTGCTGTAAATGACTGGCGCGAGTACTGGCGCGCAGAGCTTCCCTAGAAGCGCAAATCCACAATTTTGCGGCGACTTCATCAGACGTTCACGCCGTTTCCTAAACCGCGTGCCAAGTTCGATTCTCGGCGGGGGCATCCGTTTCTAGGCGCGATCTTGACCGCGAGCAGGGAGATCTCGCCGAGCCTCCAAATCCGGTGATCGGCTCAAGTCCGTCTGAGATCGCCTGAGCGCGGCAACAACCGGCGCACAACTGGCGCGCGGACTGAAGATGACTGGTGGCAAGAACGCACGGTTACGTCATACCGGGCCCAGAACTATGTTCGGCGTGTCGCCTCAGCCAATTCCTGCCGGGGCAACTTCCTCGCACGCGAGGGCATTCATCGGCGTCGGCTACCTACGACCAGTCGTATGCGGGCTCCGTTTTGAAGCCGCTTACCCGCCCTCGGGGACTCGCGTACCACGCGGTTTCTCTTCGCCTTTGTCGATCTCTTGTAAGCGACCGAGCCAACTTGGCAGTGCGCGCGGTGAATCCGCCTCTTCGCAGACGCGAGCAACTTTCCAACAACGTTCGGGACGATGCACTTGCGTTTCGCAGGCGAGGGAGGAGACGCAACCGCGCAGGTTGGCGGGCCGCAGATGACCTGGACTCGGAACCCGGTCGGCGACTGAGCGAGAACCTGGAAACGGACGTGGCCACCTGCGGTAACGAAAGTGCTCGATCGATCTGGTCGATAGGCAGCCCTGTAGTACATCGAGCAACTGCTTACGGCCCGTGATCCGTCGTCCGGCGCGGCCGGCTGGATGCGCAATGCACCCATCCCGTCCTCGGCCTGGGCGTCCACCGTGTAGATCACGACCCCGCTGTCGCAAACACGATTGTCCTCGCTGATGGGCTCTCGGAGCTCCGCGACGACGAACGATGTCGGGCTCGTCCGAACGATCGCGGCCTTGTTCCCACCCGGCTGTTCGAGCGGCTCGAGCACAACATCCTGCTGCTCCGCCGTCGAGACGCAGGCAATCTGAGAGAGGTCCAACCAGCCGAGCTGGAGTCGTTCCCAGGCGAGGAGCCCCGGGAAGTTGACCTTGGAGCTCATGAGGCTCCAGCCGCCGACGAAGTCCATGCTCGACGGGAACGCGTTGCCGAAGTGCCAGAGGTCCGGGAGCCCAAAAGTGTGGACGGTTTCATGAGTAAGCGTCGCGGCGGCAGCGTCCGGATAAGCGTCGCGGATGTCGCCGCCGAGCACTGCGCCGTTCAGGAACGAGTTGCCGTCGGCGCTAACGCCGAAGCCTGAGCTGACCGGCGTGAAGCCGGGCGAGTAGTCGATCCCCGAAGGCCAGGAAGCCACTACGTAGAGCAACTGATAGCCGGCGAAATCGACAGTCGGATCGGCCGCGTTGACCGCGTCTTGCATCAGCTCTCGTTGGAGCTCGAAAGAAGGATGCGCGGCCGAGAAATACGTGGTGGAAGCTCGTGGAAGCCTCAACCAGGAATTGACGGACGTGACGCTCAGCGACATACGCCCGTACGAGGCGTCAGAAAACCAGCTCTGCGCCGGGAGAACGAGAGCGTTGTAGAGCGCAGCGGCGGACTCCTTCGCTGGAGCGTCCGGGAAGTCGACGAAGAGCATGACCGCTTTCAACGATCCGAGTGGCCGGATCCGCGGATGAGCGGCGTAGTCGATCGCCCCAGAGTTCTTGTCCGACTGTGTAACCACTGGAGGCGGGGCACAGGCAGCCCCAGGCGACTGCGATCCGCCCATCGGCGCCCCCGCAGCAGTCGGAGCCGCCGGGATCAACCACCAGGTAGTTCCGGCGATCAATCCCGCAACAACGGCGGCTGCAAGCGCAGGGCTACAACGGCTTCGGTGGACCAGCGCAGCCTCTTGGCGACGGAAGACCGCGCGGTAAGAACGTTGTGTGATGAGTGCTCCTTCCCATCCGTGCGATCTACGTGTCCTCTGGATTTTGTCTGCGCGACGGCCATTCTTTGGTAGTTCGTGGCCCAGAAGGCGCGTACATAGTGGCGCATTTACTGGCGCGCGCCGCGGTCTAGGACAATGTTGTGCCTGCAAATAGCCCTTTTGGCAGGCTAGTTCCTAAACCGCGTGCCCAAGTTCGTTTCTTGGCGGGGGCACTCCGCAGAGACAAGGCAAACGCCGCCGCTGGAGCGGGTCACGCGACGTCGCTATCGCGGTCGGCCGCACACGAGCCGAAGCTCCACTTCGAGCACTGGCAGGGCGTCCCCGGCCGGAGGTTGGCGTCGACGAGTTGCCGCTCCCCTCCCCCCGTCCCAACAAGAAGGCCCGCACCCGCGGGCCTTCAAGCCGTGCCACTTGGCAAACCTCACCCCATATCAGCCGACTAAGCGGTGCAGCCTGCGATCGTTCCGGTTGGCTCGCAGTTGTCGACGACGTTGCCGGTGACAGCCGTGTTCGAGAGCGTCACCGTTCCGCCGGAGTTGAAGATCCCTCCGCCGTGGGCGGCATGGTTTCCGGTCACCTGGCTGTTACGCAGCGTGACGGTTCCGCCGACCAGGGGCATCGGGCCCGGGAACGGCACGCCGTTGGCGATCCCGCCCCCGTCCCCGCCGGCACTGTTGTTGTTCACCCGACTGTTGTTGAGTGTCAAGGTGACGGTGCCCGCACCGGGCGGGCCTTGAGCGTTGAGAATGCCTCCGCCGGAGGCGAGCAGGCCGCTGCCGGCCGCGGTGTTGCCGTTCACCTCGGAGTTGTTCAGGCTCATGGTGCCGTGGTTGACGATTCCGGCGCCGCTCGTGTGGCTCGCGGTGTTGTCGTCGACCTCGGTGTTGTTGAGCACGGCATCGCTGCCGTTGGCGATGCCGCCGGCGGCAATGGGAGGACCCTCCCCCCCGGCGGCGGTCGCCGTGTTGCCGTCGACCTGGCTGTTGTTCAGCCTCAGCTGGCTGGTGCCGGGCGGGAAGCCACCGTTGCCGTTCCCGCTGGCGATGCCGCCGCCGTTCAGCGAGGTGTTGCTGTTGACCTGGCTGTTGTTGACGGTGACCGAGCCCAGCAGGTTCTGGACGCCGCCACCGCCGGCGTTGGGGGCGGTGTTGTCGTTCACCTCGCTGTTGTTGAGGGTCAGGACGCTGCCGCTACTAGCGAAGTTCATGTAGTCGCCGCTCGCGATCCCGCCTCCGACGAACCCCTGAGCGGTGTTGCCGTCCGCCTGGCTGCCGTTCAGCGACACCGTGCCCAGGATGTTCAAGATCCCGCCGCCGCCCAGGCCGCCGTCCAGCCCATCGAGGGTCTGCTGGTTGTCACTGACCGCGCTGTTGTTCAGCGTCAGCTTTGCCACGCTCGACGGGTCGAAGGTGGCGCTCGCGATCCCGCCGCCGGCCACCACGGCGGTGTTGCCGGTCACCTGGCTGTGATTCAACGCGACCGCGCCGTCGATGTTCGCGATGCCGCCGCCGAAGTCGGCCGCCGACCCGCCGGTGATCGTCACGTCGTTCAGCGACAGGTTCCCGCCGGGGCCGTCGACCTCCAACACCCGGACCGAATTCGTCCCGTCGATCGTCGCCCCGTTCCCGTTCACGTTGATCCGGGACGTGACCACGGGCAGCCCGTTCTCGCCATTGTCCGGCGTCGTCAGGGCGTAATGGCACCGCGAAGCCAGGTTGATCGTGCCGCCGCCTGAGCTATTCGCCGACGCGATCGCGCTGATCAACGACGAACTCGAGCACGCAACACTCACGGAGACCGATGCTGCACCCACCGATACCAAGACGAACAGCGATGCCGCCGTCACGAAGGCCGCGATAAACGCGGCGCGCAAGAAGCTGCCTTTTCCCACGGAATCCCCTCCACACTTGTCGAAACTCCCCTGCCCCGCCGCGGATGCTAACGACCACCGCCTCGGCGCACAACGCGTGCCCAAGTTCGATTCTTGGCGTGGGCATCTCACGACTTCCGCCCCTTCTTGATCGGGACGACTCGCTCGGAGTGACCCGGCGTGATGTCAGTGACGCGGGCCTTCGTTGTAGCCATCTGGTGCTTGTGCCGCTCGACTGCGACCTACTTCATCGCGTCGGGTCGAGAAACGTCGTCTTCCGGTCAGAAAGACGAGAGTGGCTCCTAGGGGGTCGTCAGCGGATGAGGACGATCTAAGTTGTCGCCGGAGCAAGTCGGATCCCAGCCGGCAATCTGCACGAACGAGTCGCCGCCGCCGAACGGACGCGGCACCTTGGCGTACAGGACGTAGAGACGCTCGCCGTGCGGCCCGGAGCCGTCCTTGTCCAGCTCGACGTCGATGTTGCGCTCGGCCCACTCAATCGCCTCGTGCACGTCCTGGACGTCTGAGAGCGTGAACGTCAGCTCGGCCCACCCCATGTCGTCGGGCGAGATGCCCGAGCCCTCCGGCGGAAGCTGGTGCTCCCAGAACACGACGCGATAGTCCCAGGTCGGCATTAGGGCCACCACCGACGGAGCAGGGCTGAGTGTCACGTCCATGGCCGAAAGATAGATCGAGGCGTCGCCTTTCATACGGACGGCGACGAGGGCAGGCGACAACCGGCGGCCGGACAATCCCGTTCGTTTCGGGCGTGTCTACCGCTTGTGACTCCCCACAGAGCGGAGTAGGGTCGGACACCAAATTTCCCACGATCCCAGAAAGGAGTTCGACCCCCTTTTAGCCGAAAGGAGACCATCATGAGTGATGGCTCAGCGGGGACCGTGGTTCTCGTCCACGGCGGTTTTGTAGACGGCTCCGGCTGGCAGGGCGTCTACCAGCAGCTGACGAAGGACGGCTACACCGTCAGCGTCGTCCAGAATCCCACCCTCTCACTTGCAGGCGACGCCGACGCCACCAGGCGTGTCATCGACGCGCAAACCGAGCCCGTCATTCTCGTTGGCCACTCCTACGGCGGAGCGGTGATCACCGAGGCGGGTACCGATCCCAATGTGAAGGCGCTGGTCTACATCGCAGGCTTCATGCCGGATGCCGGCGAGTCGGTGCAAACGCTCATCGCCGACCTGCCGCCCGAGACCGGTCCGCCGATTCTGCGGCCGCAGGACGGCTTTCTGCTGCTCGATCGGGGCAAGTTCCACCAGGCGTTTGCAGGCGATGTGAACGACGATCTCGCCGAGTTCATGGCCGACTCGCAGGTCCCCTGGGGCCTTGACGCCGCGGGCGGCACGATCAGCGACCCCGCATGGCGGAGCAAGCCAAGTTGGTATCTCGTCACAACCGATGACCGGATGATTCCCCCATCGCTACAGCGGGAGATGTCCGAGCGCGCCGGTTCGACGGTTGTCGAAACCCCAGGCAGCCATTCGATTTATGTGTCACAGCCGGCTGTTGTGGCTGACCTCATCGAAAGGGCTGCTTCCGAAGTGGGATCACCGGCGATGGCCTAGAGCCGAGCTAACCACCGGCCCGCCGCCAACAAGGTCAGGACGGCGGGCCGGTCTCGGTGGAAGAGGGATGCTCGCTCGTCCTCTTTGAGTCAGAAAGCGACCGTTCTTCCTGGCAGAAGCGTGATCCGGGGCCGGACTGTCTCCTCAGTGCGTCACGCTGACCAGCTGGAATTGCTCGCGGTGCCCCTTGACTACCCGCTCCTCGATCTCGCCCACGCCCGCGACGTAGTACTTCTTCTCCGTCTGTGGCTCCAGCGGGCTGAACTCGCTCGTGACCAGTGACCGCTTAAACGTGCCGTACGGCACGCTCACAGGCCCGCTGTATCCGAGGACGTGCGCCTGGTCGAGGGCTTGACCAGGTGGGTAGTACTCCTGTCGGTAGCTGTCGCCCGGCTGAGGATTGGCGGGCATGATGATTCCCGGCTTGGCGCCGTTGACGCCCCCCTTCCACGAGTCGCTTGCCTTGACGAAGTGTCCGTTCTGCAGCTCGAAGGCGTCCTCGCCCATGTACCAGACGTTGCCCTGATTGTCCTGTGCGTACCAGTCGAAGGTGCGCTCGACCGCGCGCCCGTGTTCGGACACCGTGTCCCGTACGACGGTCGATCTCACGCCGAGGATCCGCTTGGTTTGACGAGTCACGACCTCGTCGTCGGTCTGCGGGGTCCTTCCTCGCACACCCTGGTAGTGGAAACCAGTGCCGGGCTTGAGGGGCCAGTAGCGGTTGTCGACCGAGGTGACAAAGTTCGCCGGGTCGATCGAGGGCGAGTAGCTTCCGTGAATCGGCGCGAGGCTGGACGCCGATTCACTTGCGACGGTGGACGAGGAGCGCGCTCCGCCCGATCGGCCGCAGCTGCTCCCGAGCCCCGCGAGCAGCGCAAACGCGATCGTCGCGGCCGCCGCTCCCAGCGGGAGCCGTCTGAGTCGTCCGAGCATCTGCTCCTCCAGCCCTTCGTGTTGTGTTCGCTTAGCTGCCCTTCGTAGCGGCCGCGGATGAAAGGACGATGAACATGTGCGCACGGCAAACAGAAGTGTGGCAAGTGGCGCGTGGCGTTCACGATCGCTCAGCATCGCCGGGGTGCGGCTGAACGGCGTCTGAATGGTCAGAGGGCCGCGGTGGGATTCGGTAGCACGACCCAGACATGAGCTCCGCCGCTCGCCACGTTGGCAGCGTGCGCTTCTCCGCCGTGAGCCTCGGCGATCGCCCGGACGATCGAGAGCCCGAGTCCGGTGCCAGATCTCTCCCCGCTAGGCGGCGAGCGGGTGAAGCGCTCGAACGCCCGCCCGAGAGATTGAGGAGCGAAGCCTGGGCCTTCGTCCTGCACGTGTAGCTCGACCGTCCCGTCCTCCGCCACCACGCCGAGCGAGACTGAGCCGCGTCCGTAGCGAAGCGCGTTGTCAACGAGGTTCGCGAGTGCCTGCTCCAGCCGCAGGCGGTCGGCCATGACGCGAGTGCCCGGCTCGACCTTGGCCACAAGGGGCCGTTCTTCCTCCTCGGTCCGCCACTGGAATCGCCGCACGACGGAACCTACGAGATCGGCGGCGTCGATCGATTCGATCTGCAGCGGCAGCTTGCCACGGTCCGACCGCGCGATCAGCAGCAGATCCTCCGCCAGCTGCGTCAGCCGGTCGACCTCTTGCGAAGACCAGCGGACGGCCTCGCGGAGCTCGTCCTCGGACTCGCCGTGGCGGAGCGCCAGTTCGAGCTCGGTCCGCAGGAGCGCAAGCGGCGTGCGCAGCTCGTGCCCTGCGTCGGCGACGAAGTCGCGCTCGCGCTCGAGGGCAGCTTCGAGCCGGTCGAGCATCTCGTTGAGCGTCTTGCCGAGCAACTCGACCTCGTCACCGGTCGAAGGCACCGGCAGGCGTTCGCCCGGCTTCTCGGCGGAAATCGCCGCGGCGCGGCGGCGCATCGACTCGACCTGGCGGAGCGACAGTCCCGCCAGGAAGTACCCGAACAGCGACGCCAGCACGAGCGCGATCGGTCCGGCAATGAGCAACTCGTCGCGGAAGGAGTTCAGCGTCTCCGCGCGGTTCTGGGCGGTGGCGCCGACCACGAGCACGATCCTTCGTCCGCTCCGTTCGACCGGAGTCGCCAGCAGGCGGGACGGTTCATCGAGCCCGGGCGTTGAGGAACGGCGAGCGAAGATCGGCCCCCGCTCCGCGGCCCGCAGCTCCGCCTGCGTCAAGAGTGCTGTCCTGCCAACCCCGGGCGTCGCGTCGAGGACGCGTCCGCGTGAATCAACCAGCTCGGCGTAGCTCTCGCCGTGCTCGACGAAGCGGCCGCCGTTGTCGTTCTGGAGCGAGGCGCGCGGCTGCTTGACGAGAGCGGCAAGATCCTGTGAGCGCAGCTCGAGCTCGCGGTTGAGCGCGAGCTCGAGGTGAGACCCGAGCCGGCTGTAGAGGAACCAACCCGATCCCGCCAGCACCACTGCCATCGCCAGCGCGAAGGCCGCCGTGACCCGAAGTCGGATCGGCAGGCGGCTCATGTGTCGCTTCTGAGGCGGTAGCCGGCCCCGCGGACTGTTTCAAGAGTGTGGCGGCCGAACGGCTCGTCGATCTTGCGGCGCAGGTGTCGGATGTACACATCGACGACGTTCGAGCGGTTCTCGTAAGCGAAGTCCCAGGCATGCTCGAGCAGGTGTAGACGGGAAAGAACTTGTCCAGGCCGGCGCATGAACGTCTCGAGGAGCGAAAACTCCTTCGGCGAGAGCTGGATTTCGGTGTCTCCGCGCCACACCTCCCGGGTTGCCGGGTCAAGCCGCAGGTCGCCCAGAGCGAGCACGGGAGGCCGCTCGGGGTCGCCGCGGCGCGCCAGCGCGCGCAACCGCGCGAGGAGCTCAGCGAACGCAAACGGCTTGACGAGGTAGTCGTCCGCTCCGGTGTCCAGGCCGGCGACTCGATCCTCGACCGAATCCCGCGCGGTCAGCATCAGCACCGGCGCCCAGACCCCGCCCTCGCGGAGCCGGCGGCAGGTCTCGAAGCCGTTGATCCCAGGCAGCATCACGTCGAGGACGATCGCGTCGTAGTCGCTCGCTCTGGCAGAGACGAGGGCCTCCTCGCCATTCGGGGCGATGTCCGCCGCCAGACCTTCCTTGACGAGCCCCCGGCGGATCAGGCTTGCCATGCGTAGCTCGTCTTCGACGACCAGAACCCTCATGTCTCAATTGTCGCTGCAGTCGATGAACGAGGGATGAAAAGGGTGTGACCCCGCCGACGTTCACCCTCCTTTCATCTTGCGCTTCTAGTTTCGGTGCGGAGTCCAAAGGTCTGGAGGATCCGAATGCACCTGACCAGCCGTCCTTCCCTGGCTGCGCTGGCCGTCGCAATCACGATTGCGGCCGGCGTCGCCGTGTTGCAACTGCAGGGCGGTAACGCGTCGAGGGCCGCGACCCCGGTTGCGACTGCGACGCGCGGTGATGTCGTCGTCTCCGTCGGAGGCGTCGGCCGGATCGCCGAGGCGAAAGCCGCTTCCCAGATCTCCGTGCCTGGAGCGTCCGCAGGCGGCGGCTCGGCGGGTGGTTCAACGGCTGCCGGCGGAACTTCGGGCTCACCGCCGTCTGCGTCGTCGACCCCGACCGGGGGGAGTGGTTCGGCCTCTGCGGATTCGGTCTTCCCGCGAACGAGCGGTCGCGTCTCGCGCCTGCTCGTCTCCCCAGGCCAACAGCTCAAGGCCGGACAGCCCTTGGCGACCCTGGACGACGGCGGAACCGCTGCCGGCGCCGTGCTGCAGGCCCGCTACGACGTTGCAAGTGCGCTCGTCGACCTGCGGCAGAAGCGCACGAGTGACCCTCTGAAGGGAATACCTCCGACCGCTCAAGAGCTCGCCGCGGCCAACTTCGCCGTCACCTCGTCGCGTGCGAGGCTCGCACAGGTTCTCGGAGCGCCCCGTCCGGCGGACGTGAGCGCGGCGAGACTCGAGCTCAAGCGCGCCCGAGCCGACCTGCTCGCCCTGCAGGGAGGCCGGCCGGCCGACCATGTTCGCGCGATCGCGATCGCCAAGCACGCGGTCGAGCTCGCGCAGCAGCGTCTCGACAAGCTGCTCGCGCCTCCCGATCCGGCCGACGTGGCAGCCGCGGAGCTCGATCTCGAGAAGGCGAAGTCTGACCTCGCAGACCTCCAGCGCCAGCAGAACCCGCCCGCGACGCCGGAGCAGCTCTCCGCCGCGAGGAAGGCAGTCGACGCAGCGACCCTCAAGCTTGCCAAGGTGCTCGCGCCGGCGGCGGTGGCAGACGTGAGCTCGGCGCGGCTGGAGCTCGAAAGGGCGCAGGATGACTTGCGCAAGCTGCAAGAGGGCCCGACCGTGGCCGCACTCGCGAGCGCCCGCCAGGCCGTCGTCACCGCGCGCGCCAAGCTCAAGCAACTTCTGGGACCGCCGCTCCACGCCGATGTGACCCTCGCACGGCTCGACATTCGAAAGGCGATCGCCGATCTGTCCGTCCTCAAATTGCGTGGCGGCCCCGCCTCTGTTTTCGACGTCGATCTCGCGCGTCTCAAGGTCGCGGCGGCGCGAGCACGGCTGGCCCTGGCGGAGTTCGCGGCGCGCCAGCTGACCGTTCGGGCGCCGGCGGACGGCACCGTCACGAGCGTGCTCACGGTCCCCGGAGCCCCGGTGGACGCGTCGACTCCGGTGGCAACGGTCGCCGCGCTGCAGAGCCTCGCCGTCAATGTCGACCTGAGCGAATTCGACGTCGCGCGCGTCAAGATCGGCCTGCCGGCGATGGTCAGCGTAGACGCCTTGGGCGGCCGCTCCTTCCCCGGCATGGTGCAGTTCGTCGGGCTGACGGGAGTCGAGAACGGCGGCGTCGTCACGTTTCCTGTCCGGCTCGGCCTTCAACACGTCGCCGGCCTGAAGCCCGGCATGAACGTGAGCGTGCACATCGTCGTCGCCCATCGCAGCCAGGTGGTGCAGGTGCCGCTGGAAGCCGTCAGCCGGGACACAGGTCGCCCAACCGTCACCGTTGTTGACGCGACCGGAAAACAAGTCACCCGTCCGGTCAAGCTCGGGCTCGCGAACAACAAGAACGTCGAGATCAAACACGGGCTTACGGCAGGACAGCGGGTCGTCCTCGCGGGCAGCCAGGGTGGGTGACCGCGCCGGGAGCGTGATCGAGCTCGCAGACGTCACCAAGATCTATCGCGTCGGCGAGCTCTCGGTCCAAGCCCTCCGCGGCGTCAGCTTCGCCGTTCGACCGGGCGAGCTTGTAGCGATCATGGGCGAGTCGGGGTCGGGCAAGACGACACTGCTCGGGATCCTCGGCTGCCTCGATCGTCCAACGACGGGCTCCTACCGCCTGGTCGGACAGGAGGTCGCTGAGATCCCGGAATCAAAACGGGCGCGTCTGCGCGGCGAGCGGGTCGGCTTCGTCTTTCAGGCCTACAACCTGCTGCCCCGCTCGACGGCGTACAAGAACGTCGAGCTGCCCCTCGTTTACGCGGGCGTCTCCGGACGCGATCGTCACGCCCGCGTGCTCGAGGCGCTGGCGGAAGTCGGTCTCGCCGATCGCGCCAACCACCTTCCGACCGAGCTTTCGGGCGGACAGCAACAGCGCGTTGCGATCGCCCGTGCGCTCGTTGCGCGACCGAGCGTCGTGCTTGCGGACGAGCCCACCGGGAACCTCGACTCGTCGAGCGCCGACGAGGTGCTCGCGATTCTCGAGCGCCTGAACCGCAGGGGCTCGACGATCATCATGGTCACGCATTCCGCCGAGGTCGCCCAACACGCGTCCCGCATCTTGCGGGTGGCAGACGGCCTGCTCGTCGCCGATGAGCCCTTCGAGCGTGTGCTGGACAGCGCGCCGTGAGGTCGCTCGAGCACTGGCGGATCGCGCTCGGCGCGCTCCGCGCGAACTGGTTCCGCGCGATCCTGACCGCGCTTGGAGTCGTGATCGGCGTCGCCTCTCTCCTCGCCGTTTCCGCAGTCAGCGCCGGTGCGCAGGCCGGCGTCGCCAAGAACCTGCGGCTGCTCGGCGCGAACGTTGTCGTCGTCGACGGGGAATTCATCACCATCGGCACAACCCAGACGGCAACCGACCGCGTGATGACGCCCGCGGATGCGGTCGCCATCGGCAATGGCGGCGGTATTGGCCGCAGCGTCTTCGGGATCGACGCAGCCCCAGTCGCCGTGCGCGTGCCGGGACAGGCAGTGCATCAGGTGATCGTGGCTGCAAGCGTCCAGAGCGCCGGGCGTGGCTACGATGCTGCCAAGCGGGAAACGGTGCGATGGGACTTTGGTGGAAGCGTTCATAGGTCAACTCCTTCGGTTGGTTTGTCCCCGTCCTCCGGGGCTTTCGCGGACCGTTCAAGCCGGCGGGAGAGCGCGCCGTCATAGGTTTTTGGGGGAACCGCGCTGAAGGCGTGGGGGAGCCGAACCGCAGGGCAAACCGTCATTGACGACAAGCGACGCCGGGTTAGGGACAGCGAGGAAAAGCCACGGGGCGCGGGAGAAACGCGAATGGGGAACGGCGGGCAACGCGCGGCAACGCAACGCCCCCGGCCAAACCGCGAGCGTGAGTTACTCATCCAACGGCCACGAGGAATCGCGTCTGGCGCTGCGTGGGATGAGCCTGAAGGTTTTCTCACCTTTGCACGACATCGGTCTCGGCAGCGGGCATGATGTTGCTCCTCAAGATTTGGAGGGTTTGAAGCGGTGTCGAGCCGTCCTGGCTTTGGTGGACGGAGTGGACCCAGGAACCGTATTTGAGATCGGTTTCGCCCGTTCTTTAGAGAAACCGGTTGTTGCGCTTGCGGAGTCGACAGGTGAAGAGCCGCTGAAAATGATTTCTGGAAGCGGGTGTGACGTAGTTTCCGATTTTGTCACTGCAATTTATCGAGCGGCTT
>Ga0137403_10002090_pt1 | contig 24672 bp, 13 predicted proteins | sample CZOMad2_1_16fung_FD_122057 | JGI IMG/M metagenome (GOLD analysis project Ga0137403, IMG submission 122057) | Vadose zone soil fungal communities from Angelo Coast Range Reserve, California, USA - CZOMad2_1_16fungal (Hybrid Assembly) | ecosystem: Environmental > Terrestrial > Soil > Vadose zone... | reverse complement strand
ACCTTCCCCAAGGTGCTCGCCGCGCTGGGCGACGAAGAGTTCCATCGGGTGGCGGCGCGCTACGTGGACGCTCATCCTTCCGAGCATCCCGACATCGGACAGCTGGGCCGGAAGTTCGCTGAGTTTCTGGAGCGCCGCGACCTGTCCGATCTGGCGCGGCTCGAATGGGCCCGGGGCGAGGTCTTCGAAGCGGCCCCGGCCGAGTCACTGTCCCCTGAACGGTTCGCCACGCTCGCGCAAGATGCGCTCGCGTTCGCGAGATACCCCCTTCGCCTCATCCCCGCCGTGCGCCTGCTGGAGCTCGATCACCAGATCGACCCGCTCTGGGAAGGCCGCGCCCGCGCGGCTGAGCCGCAGCCGACGCGCATCGTGGTCTGGCGCGCCGGGTTCGACGTGTTCCACGTCGAGGTTGATGCCGGCGAGGCCCGCGCCGTACGGCTGGCCTTGCGGGGCGCGCTCTTGGGCGATGTGTGCGGCGCGCTGGACGACCCGGGGCGCGCCGCGGAAACGCTGCAGAGCTGGCTCGGCGAAGGCTGGATCGCGGCCTGAGCGTAACCGCGCGCTTGAATGAGGCGTATTCACCAGCGCCAGGGGTTGACCTCGTGCACGGACCCGGCAGAGGGCGACGCCTGAACTTTCTCGGAGCAAACTCATGAGCATCATTTCGCCCGCGCAGTCCCGATTCCTCGCCGTCGCTGACCGCCTCTCCTTCCTGGGGCCGACGCTCGCGCGACTCACGCTTGGCGTGATCTTCCTCGGCACCGGCTGGGGAAAGCTGCACGGCCTCGACAAGGTGACCGCGTTTTTCACGGAGCTCGGCATTCCTGCTCCGGGCTTCAACGCGGTCGTGGCGTCGACGGCCGAGTTCGTCTGCGGATCTCTGCTCCTGGTGGGCCTGCTGAGCCGCCTCGCCTCGCTCCCGCTGATCGTGGTCATGACCGTCGCGATTCTCACCGCCAAGCGCGACGCCCTGCACGGGATCGCCGATCTTCTCGGGTTCGAGGAGTGGACCTACATCGTCCTGGCGGTGTGGATCACACTGGCCGGCCCAGGACCGCTCTCGCTGGACCGGCTCCTGCAGCATCTGCTCCGCAGATCGTCGCGCTCGACGCCGGAGTCGACAGGGCGCATCGTGGCAACCTGAGTCCTCTGACCTTGATCAACTCGTCCCGGGGCGGGACGCAGCGCATCACACATCCTCTCCCCGCAAATGGATCGCCTCTCGATCGATGAAACCCAGATCCATTGGCAGCCTGCGGCGTTGTCTAACGAAGCATGGCGAAGCGATCTCTCGACACACTGCGGGTCCTCACGCCCTGCCCCCTGGCTTCGGAGTTCCAGGAGCCTCCGGTCCACCGCGCCGACTGGGGAGCTCATGGTGACGGGCGGAGTGGTCGCGCCCAACCATGATTGGCACTAGCGGTTCAGCGATCCTCGCTCCTCACTCGCGCTGGGTGAGGTCGAAGGCGCGGTCGGCGCGGGAGCTTGAGGCGCGACGCCCGGCCGCCCTCGATTGCGCGGGTGCGGAGCGACCGGGTTCTCGAACGTCGAGTCATCCAGCGGGGCATTCAGCACCACTGTTTCGATCTGCATCTTGTCCGGCGTCGTGCCCGGCCTGCCACCGGTCTCGATGAGGAAGGGAATCTGCAGCCCCTCGACGGTACGGTAGTCACCATGGGTCGCCGACACCCGCCGCAGCGCACCCGCTGGGCCGTCGGCCATCCGGTCGTAGCGGATGTCGAGGTAAGTCTTCGTGTCGACCCAGACGTCTTCGTTGCCACCCTTCGCCAGGCGCACGTTCAGGTGATAGGCCCTGCGTCCCCCGATTTCGTCGAGGCTTTCCAGCGTCACCGAATTGCCCTTCGCGGCGTAGTCGATCAGCGGACCGTCGATACCGTGCGCGGCCTGCGCAAACTTCAACTCCTGCGGCGTATACGGCTGCACCTCCGGCCTCCCGCGGGCGGGGGGCAGCTTCCAGCCCTGCACGCCGTCAAAGACGCGCACGGACTTGTCGCCGAGCGCATTGATCTGCAGACGTGTCTTGTTGGGCCGTTTCTGCTCCAGCTTGAACGGCATGCTGGGCATGGGCGTGTGGGCGCTTTCGACGTGGCCAATCCACACCATCGTCTCGACCTTGCGCCACGCGTCGAGGCCGCCCCGGGCAGCCATGTTCTTCGCGACGATCTCGGCTGCGGAGAGCTTCGCGGTCCGCGCGCACCCTGCGGCCAACGCTACGGCCACGAGCCCGACGGCGATCGTCGCGGCAGCCACGCGGTTCATCAGCCCACCTCCAGCCCGTTGCCCGATCCGAACTGACAGCGCGGCGCGCGGGGCGTCGTCAGGCCTTCGGTTTTGCGAACGTCGCCGCATCGAGCTTCGGGTTCACCGCGACTTTGTCGAGGACGATCTTGTGCGTCTGCGGGTAGCCGTCGACGATCGTCTCGAGGGCAAAGGGAATCATCACGCCGTGCACCGAGCGGAAATCACGCTGATACACCCACACGCTTCGAGTCTTGCCGTCCATGCGCCGAGGGACGCCCTCGACCTTGACGTCGAGGAAGCTGTGCGCGTCGATCCAGATGTGCTTCACGGTGCCGGTCGTGGTCGTGAGCTTGAGCTTGTAGGCGTCGTGGCCCTCGACCGGCTCAACGCCCTCGAGCTGGACCTTCGTTCCCTTCGCCGCGAAGTCGATCAGTAGGCCATCCACGCCGGCGTTCTCAGCCTCGGTCTGCGCTTCCTGCGGCGTGAACGGTTCGACGTCGTTGCGGTTGAGATAGGGGCGCAGCTTCCAGCCATTCGTGCCGTCGTAGACCTGCACCGCGGTCTTGCCCGCGAACTCGATCTCGAGGCGCGACTTGTTGGGGCGCTGCCTCGCGAGCGTGAACGGCAGCTGCACCTGCTTCTCGGCCTCCCCCTTGTGGGCGCCGGCCGCAATTTCGCGCCGCATCTTTTGGGTCGCCGCCCCCGGGCCTCGTGCAACGCGCACGCTGCGGGCTACCGAGTCGCCGGCTCCGGCATCCATCTTGCCGCTCAGCGACAGCGTCTGGACGGCCCGCCACGCCTGCAGCCCACCCCGCGCCGAGACGTGCTTCTTGACGACCTGCGCCGCGCTCAGGCGTGCGGCTGTCGTCTTGCGCGCGGCCGCGAGCGATGGGTACGAAAGGCTCAGGCACAAGGAAATACTCAATAGCAGGGATTTCCTGCCCGCCACCGCCCGGACGGCACGCTTTGACCGGCCGGGGAAAAAGAATATTGACATGCCCTACCTCCGAGTCTCACCTACCAAAGACGTTCATCCGCTAATCGACGACGAGGCCCTGCGCCCGGAACTGCCCGATGACCACGTCGACGCGGTCGCCTTTCTTCACCGGCCGGCCCTTGTTCGAGAACGCCATCCAGTAGGCCTTGCCGGCCTCGGGCGTGCCGGTCTGGCGCAGTTGCCCGATCTTTTCCATCCTCGGGACCACGAGCTTGACCCCGGCGCGCGGGTCGATCAACGACGGCTCGTTGTTCTTGTCGTTGAGCGCCTTGGCCTTGTCCGGGTCGCGCACCCGGTAGGTGAAGCGCACGACCTCGCCCGACTCCACCAACCTGACGCTGAGCGATTCGATGCCCCAGACCAGCTGGTAATACTTCCAGGCCCGGCCCGCGAAGCGATTCGGCCTGTAGCGCACCGGCGCGGCCGTCACCGGGGCTTTCCCGGTTGTGGCCGCGGCCTTGTCCGTGGCCTGCTGCGACTGTGCCTGGGCGGCTGGAAGGACGAGGTTGACGGCAAACACTATCGCGACCAGCACGCCCCGCGTCCCGGTCAGTGACTTTTTCAGCATGTCGCTAGATACAGTACTGACTTCGCAGCGCATTGCATCCCCCGGCGTGCTTCAAATCATCCACGTGGTGCTTCGAACGCCGAAGCACCCTACTTCCCCTTCGGCCGCAAGGCGTTCAGCCACTCCTCGACGCCAGGCTTGCCCTCGCCCGCGGCAAAGTCGTGGGGCAGCGGCTGGCTGTAGAGCTTCTTCTGCTCCTCGTTCAGCACCGCGCGGATGCGCTCGGTGGTGCGGTCGGTGATCGCGTGGATCGCCGCCACCCGCGGCACCTCCGGGTCAGCCGGTGCGCTCGTCAGCCTGCGGATCGCATCGCGCTGGGCCTCCAGCGCCCGCCGCACTTCGGCCTGCTGGGCCGCATCCAGCTTCAGCCCCTTCACCAGCCCCTGCAAGCGGTCCTCGGCGCTCGGTCGCCCTTGGCGGTGCCGCGCCTGCTGCCTGGCGGCCTTGAGCGCCTGCGCCGTCGGCGTCGAGGTCTCACCGACCGGCGATGACGAAGCCCCGACCGACGACTGGGCCGCCGGATCCGCCGCTACCGGGGCCGCCATTGCGATCACCAGCGGCAACAGCACCGCCGCAATCGATCCCCTCGCGTGCGCCCCCAGTGTCATGATGATCTTCGCCGCAACCGGTTCACCGTTCAATTGGCCGCCGACTGCAGCCCCTCCGCGCAGGCCTTGTCCGACTCTTCCTTCGGCAGGTTGCCGATCTGCTCGCTCGCCGCGTCGTGCGCGTCGCGGTATTCCGCGCTCTTCCGCGCCTCAGCCAGATCCTTGTCCTTTGCATTTCCGGTCAGGGCCTTGGCAATCTCCTTGTAGCGCTCGGCACTGGCGGGAGTGACCCGACCGCAATGCTCAAACACCGCCTCCAACTGCCCCAGCACCGCCCTGCTCACCGGCAGATCGGCCCGGGCCGCCTGCGACACCGCCCCAAGGGCCACCAGCATGCAAATTCCCGCGAATCTCATGTTGCCTCCCTACGAAACGACGCTGCCCGCCTTGCCCGACGAGCAGCGTCGGTGACACGCGCCCGGATGCCGGCGCGCTCCTACTGCGCCGTGCCGGTCAAGGTTGACGTTTGCGTGCCACCCAAGTCGGTAACTGACACCGTTGCGTTCTTGACCCCGGTCGTTTGGGCCGTCTGCGGCCTGAACTGCACCGTGACCATGCAGGCCGCTCCCGGAGCCAGGGTTGTCTGGCCCATCAACTGACCGCCAACCGCCGGACCGCAAGTTGACAAGAGGCGAACGACGAAGAACTCAGTGGGGTCGGTTCCTCCGAGCACTCCTTGTGCGATGCCCGTGAGCGGCACGTTGCCCGTGTTTGTGAGCGTGAAGACCTGGGCTGGATCATTCATGCAGGCGAGGATCTGGGCCATAGTCGTGCCCGGGCAATTCCTGGTCACCGCTCCGAAGTTCCGCGTCGGCGGAGCCAGAGTTGCGCTCATCACCGGCGCGACTCCCGTGCCGCTGAGAATCACCGGCGAGCCGGTGACTGCAACGTTGGCCGTGATGGTCAGCGTTCCGTTGACCTGGCCGAGTGCCGTCGGCGTGAAGACAACCTTTATCGTGCAGTTTGCGCCCGCCGCAAGGGTCCCCGCCACCGGGCAGTCAGGTGCTCCCGCCGGGAACGTGCCGGCATTGCTCCGCGAGAAGACGGATGGCGAGAAGGCTAGCGTGATACCGGTTGCGCCCGCCGTACCTGTGTTGTGCAGGGTGAGGGACTGCGGTGCGCTGGTAGTGGCTGGAGTAGTAACCGGCACGTTGCCGAAGTTCAGTGGCCCGCCCGTCACGCTGAGTATCGCCGCTGCGGGGCCAGCCCCGAACTCGACCGCACCCACGTCAACTGCGCTGTTCGACTTCCTCACATGATCGAAGAAGTCGAGGCTCGGCGCCGCTGCGTAGGTCGTGGACGAGTTGGCCGGCGTGATGTAGTTGATGGCCGGCGATCCCGCCGTCAGCGCATAGTTCGCGAGCGTAACGTTGGTCGCCGGGTTCGTCATCGCCAGCGGACCCCAGGCGATGTTGACCCAGTTGTTGCCCTCGTCCACGGTCGCGGCCGGCGTCAGGTTGAAGATCGGGTTGGGCACGGTCGCATCCGCGATACCTGGAGGCACCTGCCAGCCCAGCCCGGTGCCGGATTCCGGCGGCACGCGCGAGCCGTTGCAGTACTGGCTGACGACAGCCGGATTGGATGCCGAGTTGACGCGGAAGCCCGTGCCCCCGCCGGTGTAGCCAGCAGTGCTGGTCAGGAACGACGCCTCCGGACTCAGCGTGACGGTGGATGCATGGTTGGTCGGTCCGGTGTCGCCGCGCACGCCGATGTCCCAGTAGCTGGCGGGGGTGGGGCAGGCGCCGGTTGCCGACTGGCTCGGCGCCTGCGTCGTAGTGAACGCGGTGTACAGCGAGACCACGTTCTGCTGGTTCAGGGTTCCGGTCCCGAGCGCACCCACCCCGATGTAGAAGGAGCGGTTCTGCCGGAACACGTCGTTGTAGAGCTCCGGATACGAAGCCTTCCTGCAAGTCCCATTCTGCGCGGTGGTGCCAGCAAAATGGCCCGCCGGACAAGTGATGGTCGTGGCGAAGTTCGCCACCAGCGTAGCGCTGTTCTGGATGCTCACCAGGCCAGCGGGCTGGGGCGCCGACGTCGTAGTCGAACTTGTCGAATTCGGTGGACAGGGATTGCCATGCGCCGGGTCGCATGTGGGCGCGCTCGCCAGCGGTGCCCCGAGCGTGTTGAACAGCACTCCCGCCGACGCAGTGCTGTCGTTGGACATGATGGTGTTGTTGATGATGTTCACGTTCAACGCATCGAGCAGGGAGACTCCACCGCCGTCCCAGCCGGCGACGTTATTGACGATGATGTTGTTGGTGACCTGCACCGAGTACCACGGTGAGCGGGAACCAGGGATCCCCGGGAACGTGACACTGCTGGCGCCGTTCGGGAAGCTGACCACGTCCGTGCCGTTGACGTGCTGTAAGCGCAGGCCTCCGCCGCTGCCGCTTTCCGCAGCGTTCCCCATCATCAGGTTGGCATTGATCACCAGGCCCGGGCCGACGCCGTCGCTCGGCCCAACCGAGCCAAGGGGGGTGGGCACGCAATCTTTGTCGGTCGTCGCGCCGCAACCAGGATCGACGTCGGGGGTGCCCATGACCAGAACGCCGCCGCCGTTGGTTGGGAGCGTCGGGTTGGTGCTCTGGTTGAACAGGATCCAGTTGTGCTCGATGTCGCCGCCGTAGATGAAGCCCATGTGCGCGACACCGCCGCCGTCGCCGGTGCTCAGGTTCCCGCACACCCAGTTGAAGGTGAACTTGTAGAAGTCGGAACCGGTGACGATGCTGACACCGCCTGCCCCCGCTGGCGTAGCGGAGAACAATTCGTCGCCGGTGGAGGAGTTCGACGTGACCGCATTGTTGTGCAGATTCACGTTCAAGTTATGACAATAGGGCAGCTGAAGATTCGCGGTATTGGTGCTCAGGCAGGATCCGGGAGGCGCGGTGACGGCGGCCCCCCCGAGGTACTGCGGAGGAAACTCACCCTGGCCGACACTGATGCCGCCCGACAGCGTGCCGGAGTTGTTGTACACCCGGTTGTTGGCGATCTGCAGGTTATGCCCCCAGCCGTGCACGAAGATGCCGCCGCCGCCCTGCGAGCTGTCGGTGATGCTCAGGCCGTCGATGCTGGACGGGTTGCACTGGAAGCTGCTCGGGAACGGATTCGGCCCAGCGGTAGTGCCACAATTGCTGGACGTCAGCGGCGTGGTGCCGTCGGGGAAGTTCGACTCGCCCGCGACAAGCAGAGTCGGGTCAAACGGATTGGCGCCGTGGAAATCCACGCCCTTCGCCAACACCGTGATGCCTGCTCCTTCCAGGGCTCCCATCAGCGAGGGCTCCTGCAACAGCTCGGCCAGGTTGCCGTTGAGGGTGGCGACCCAGCCGACCATGGGCTCCAGCGGCAACCGGTCGACCTGCGGGTTGGTGGCGGTGGCGTTGAAGCCAAACCAGCCCGCCCCGCACGTGCTGTCCCAGGTGGTCGGCGAACCATTCTCGCCCAGCCCGAACAGACAATCGATCCTCTTGCGCCACGCGGTCAGCTTGAGGTCGCCCGCCGGATGGGCATTCGCGTTGAGGACGCTCGAGGCCGCTCCGACGCCCTGCAGCCGGACCGGCTTCCACATCAGCAGCATCTCGTTGTACGCCCCCGGAGCCACCATGATCAGATCGCCCGGCTTGGCCACGTCGATCGCGAGCTGGATCGCATTGTCGGCAGTCACCACGGTGCCCGCTGGAAGCGCCACGCTGTTGCCGGTGATCGAAGTCGGGGTCACGCGAATCGGCGCCTTGCCGCCAACGGTGACGGTCACGGTGTCGATCGACTGCTGGCCCGTGGAGGTCGTGATCACCAGTTGACCGCATCGCGCGGTCGTTACTCCCGGAGTGCCTGCGCCGCCGTATTGCGTTTGCTGCTGAATCGGGCACGCAAAGTTCGGGTTTGAAGCAACGGAGGGCGGAATCCCAGCGCCGATCTGGGAGTCAGTCCAGCTGGTGATGTTTAGCGGGATTGTCGCTCCACTGCTGTTCAAGGCCTTCAATACCGCCGATGCCCCGTTGGTGCAGGCCGCGCCGGCCAGAGTGCACGTCCCAAAACCAAAGTGGCGAAGCACTTTCTTCTGGTTGTAAGGAGCCGTATTGGCGGATGGTCCCGAGTAGGCGTTGTTGGGCACCATCTGGTCGCCCAAGGCTGTGATCGTGAGGGTGTGACCGGAACCGGCTGCGCTTGCCCAGGGTCCAGGTCCGTCGTTGCTATGGACTTCAGAGATTGCCGGCGTCGAAGCCGGATAGGCGCAGTCGGGGTTATTGTATCCCGCCCCGGCGAAGGCCGATGTCGGCGTCACTGGCGTGTCCATGTACTGCGTCTGCCCCGGCATGAACGGGATCTCGTAGCAGAACTGGCTGTATTGCGGGTTGAACAGGGGGTCCGGGGTCGGCCCGGTGCCCGGGTCGTTCATGCAGGTGACCATCATCGTCGGCGCATAGCCGGTCGGATTCGGCGGGTTCACCTCCCAGGTCGAGTAGGTCAGGCCGTTGTAGGCGCCCCAGTGGTCGGTGTACACACGGGAGATCTCGGTGCCGCTCCAGTCCTTGAACGAGATCGGCAGATCGGGCGGCGAGAACTTCTCGCCGAACTGCGGCGAGAACGGGTCGAATTCCGAGGTGAAGTCATCGGTAATGATGCCGGTGAAGTGGGCGGCGACGTGCGTGGAGCTGAAGATCCAGAACTTGGCCAGGGCCGCCGTCTGGTCCGTGAGAGTCACTTCCTTGCGGTCGCACAGGTTGCGGGTCGCACCGGCGAACGGCGCCACTTCCGCGGACTGCGGGAACAGGCTGATGTAGTCGGGAACGACGCGCGAAGCGCCCACGCAGGGCCAGAAGGTCTCGACGCTGCCGGTGTCGCCCTCGCCGCTCGGGAATGTCGTTCTCCCGAATGCGTTCGTCGGATTCTGGGGGTTGTTGGCGTTGTAGTAAGCGGAAACTTCCGCCTGGTCGGGCAGGATGAAGATATTGCCCAGGCCGGCGAACTGCTGCGTCACCGGCGCGATGTAGTTGTCGCCAATCAGGATGTTCTTGTCCTCTTCCTTGACCAGTTCGTAGCCCGGGGGCACGATCATTTCCACCACGTACTTGCCGGCGGGGAGCATGGGAGTACCGAACCGATAGAGATCGGTGCCGTCAGGATTCGGCACGCAGGCCGTGCAGTTCGTCCCAGCGGGCTTGCCGGTCGTCGGGTCGAAGCCGGTCACGCTCGGGAACTGGTACATGCCGTCGTACGGCGCCGGCTGGATCTGGTTCCAGTTGTGCATGCCGTCGTAGCATTTAAACTGGGAGTTGTTCGGCAACGTGTGGGCCGGGGTGCCGCCGTTGTTGTAGGCGTCCAACCAGTTCGGCTGGTTGTACAGCGAGAAGAAGAACAGGTCGGCGTTGGTGCCGGAGGCCGTACCCTGCCCCGGGCAGTTCATGTTGGGAATGCCATCGGACCGGAAGCCCTGCGCCCAATCGTCCCAGCTGCTCGTCTTGGTGGTGTCGATCAAAGTGAGGGACACGCTGCCATCCGGTGCCGTGCCCTCCTTATAGAGGTTGACGGTCACGCCCGGCACGTCCGGCGTCCAGCTGGTGTGGATCAGCAGCGTGGGGTCATCGAACGGCCGGGTCGAGGCGTAAATCACCTCGCCGAAGATGCCGCCGGTCTCGCCGACCGCGTAAGGCTTCTTCCCGAACTCGATGAAGCTGTTCTGGCCGGAGAAGCCCTGCCAGCCCTCGGTGCCGAACCAGAATGGCGGGTCGATGCGGCCGGTAGAGCCGCCGGTGAACGGATCACCCGGCAGACAGTCGGCGGTAGCGCAGTACTTTGCGCCCGGGACCCGCATGTTGGCTGGCACGGGGACCTGCTCGGCGGTGTTCGCCATGAAATGGGCGATGCTGGAGTTTCCGCACACCGTCCCGGTGGTTCCCCCGCACGTTGAACCGTCGGAGGGCCCGCCCGCGTCGTAGACCACGTGAGCCCCGGTGCTCTTGTAACGCGTCGAATACCCTTCCACGACGTACCAGCTGAACAGCGGGAATATTTCGTTGAAGCCCGCGTTGCCTTGCAGGTCGGTGTTGTTGAAGTTGGAGTAGCTGCCGTCGCGGAAACGGATGTTGGTCGACACCAGTGTAAGACCTGGCTCGTTGGCGTCTTGAATTCCGTTGTTGTTCAGGTCGAGGAAGCTCTTGGTGTAGATATTCGCCTGCCACTGGTTCATGGCGATCTGACCCAGGTCGGTGGTAGCGCCGCCGCTTAGCCGGACCGGCGTCGACAGGCCATCGACCAGCATGTCGTTCCACTGGTCGAAGATGGTGATTCTCCAATCACCATCGGGAAGACCGGAGAGGGTGAACTGCCCATTCGAGTCGCACTTGGTGAAGGCGAAATCCTCGCCGTCAGGATCTCCGAAGCTCACGTAGCACTGCGTGAAGGCGAAGCTGCTGTTGTCGCCGCTGCTGTAGAGCCGCTCGTCCGGCGTGCGGCTCATGCGCTCGGTTGTGACCGTGCCGGTCAACGTATTGTTGCAATTGGCGCCCGTGATGAAGGGGTCGGTGCCGTTGCAGACGTACTTTTGGCGGGCATTGATGATCTCCGGGTTGGCAAAGCCGATAGACACGTGGTATCCGGCCGGCCCGTACTCCTGGAAGAAGCTCGGCTCGCCGATGCGCAGGAACGAATCGTGCGCCTTCTGGCCGTCCAGCGTGTTGGTCTGCAGCCACTCCTCGCCTCGCGCGATCCGGTCAGCCCCGGGGGTGGCCACCACGCCGTAGCGTCCCGGCATCAGGTTGGAGATCACCGCCTGGCCCGCCAGGGGCGACAGCGTCTGGCCGTCCGACTCGTACTTCGGGCAGGTGACGATCGTGCCGGTGATGCCTGTCGGACTCACCGTACCGTCGAAACCCAGATTCTGATTCGCCCCGGAAATCGGGCAGGCATCAAATCCAGTCGCCGGATCGATCGTTCCCGCCAGGCCGTTCGACAACGGCATGTTGAACATGTCGTAGGTCATCTGCCCGGTTGCATCGCCCGTGCCGCCGGCATCGTCGAAGAGGGTGATGTTGAAGCCGCCCAGGCCGGGCTCGACGGGCGCCAGCACGTCGATGCCGCCGCCGGAATCGTGCTCACCGTTGAGCGGGAAGTCGTCCTGGAACACGAACACCGAGAGTTTCGACGGCGGGAAGGGATTGGGTTGCACCACCACGTTAACGGTCGCCGGGAAGGCGCCGGTGGTAGCGGTACACACTACCGATCCCGCCGCAGGCACGCAGGCGATCGGGGCGCCGCCCATGCCGTGGCCGCAGCTTGGAGTTGCATTGCCCAAACAACCGCCGGCGTTCTCGAACGAGTTGGCGGCGTCGCCGGGCAGGACCGAGATGTAGTAGCGCTTGGTCGGATCCAGGTAGACCGTCGCGGGATCCAGCGGCGTCTGCTGTGGACCAGGCCGGCAAACACCGTTTCCCACATCGCACACCACAGCTGCACCAGCGATGCTCTGGCCCGATTCGCAGGACAGCGGACCGGTGCAGCCCGCCGCCACGACCGGCATGTAGCTCGTGTGGAAGTTGGTCCCAAAGGTCGGAACGATCCCGCTGGCTGCGGTCGGGCAGCCCGCCGGCGGGGGGTTGGTTGTGCAGCTGGGGTTGATGTAGAAGGTGCGGTCTTCCTCAATGATCCAGCGGTAGTCGGTGACCGGGGTTGTCTTGTCCCTGCCATCGACAACATTCACCGTGAGACCGGTGGCCGTCGGGAAGGTCAGCGTCACGGTCGCGGCGGCTGCGGCGACAGTTCCCTGCGAGTTCTGCGCCTTGAACGAGAAGCTGTAGGCACCGGCCCCGGAGACGGAGGCGTTGAACCCGCCGTTGGGATCGACAGAAAGCGTCAATCCACTGGACGGACTCACGCTGGCGGTGTTGACGGTCAGCGGATAGCCCGCCGCGTCTTTGCAAAACGACAGGATGCCCGGGGGTTTGATGCTCAGGGTTGTTGCTACCGTCGATGAGTACGTTGGTGATGTGGGGACGCTGCAGGTAATGCCGCTGCCCGCCTCCAGGCAGCCAGAAGCAGTAGTGCACGCGGCCAATGTCACCGTGGTGCAAGCCGCACCCGACGTCGCACCGTTCCCGCAGTACGCGAAAGAATCCGAGGTGGTCCCAGCCGCTGGCGTATACGTAAAGGTACCGTTCGTGTTCAGCGTAAATTGCGTTACGCCATTGACGACAGCTGCACCAGTCGGGGGCGTTGAGACCTTGACGCCGTAAATATTGACGTCGTTGGCGATCACGCCCTTAGAAAGATCCGATACGGTAAGAGTCTTGCCTGCAACCAAGTTGTAGGTATCGGGGTTGGCTACTGGACTCAATGGCGCTGCTCCAGCCGGGACGCCGCTACCATTGACGCCGATGTAAGCGAGCATGCCGGCATCGCGCGCGGTCGAATTGGCGGACAGGCTCAATTCGCGGTCGAACACCGGGAGGGCGGTACCGCCGGCGGCGGGCACATTCACCATCACATCGTAGGTCTTGCCAGCGGGCAGGAACACTTCGCTCTGCACGCGGGAAACGCCGGGGAGACGGTTTCCGTCTTCAGCAACCAGGCTGAACCCCGGGACTGCTGCCGCAGTTGTGGTGGACGGAACGACGGCAGGTGTGGTCACCGCGCCGACGATCGACGGCACGTGCATGCGCAGACCGGCGTTGACGAAGCGCACGAGGACGCTCCCGGTGATCGGGGCTGCGGCCGTGCCCACCGATGCCGGGACCAGCGAACCTGTGGGGCTCGTCTTATCGAAGGCGACGCCATTGAAGAGGTAGTAGAACGGCGTGTAGTTGACCGCCGGCGGATAGCACGCGGGGGTGGCCGGGCTTGGAACATAGCTTGGATTACCGCAGCCGCCCGGCTGGCCGGACCAAACCAGCGTCTCGCTGAACGCCGCCGAGCGCACTGCAGTGTCGACCGCAATATTCTGGACCGGGTCGATTTCACTCAGGAGCAGCGGAACCTCGGCGTTGTAGGTCACGGCCGGGCTCATGCCGGTTGCCGGATACGCCGTACCCGCGGTTGTCCCCGGCGCGGTCGTGACCACGAGCATTCCATACAAGCCCATCGGGCCCTGAATCGAAGGGTGCGTGCCGGATTCGATCAGGTAGGTGCCCGGCTTCAGGCCGTTCCAGGTCAGAGCCGTTGCCGTTGTCGCGCCCGCTGCCACTTCGGTGGAGAACGACTGGACGCGGTTCCCCTGCGGTGGCGGCGTATTCTGCGGGCCGGTCGGGCCGGCCGCGATCGGCCAAGTGGTTGACTGTGTGGCGTGGGTCGGACTCGGCAGAGAAGTCGCCGTCGTTCCGAGACCGCCGCCCAGTTGCCCCACGATCACCAGCGACGTTGGCACGGTATTGGGGGTCGTACCGCCGGTCGGCATGAACGACAGGCCGTTGGTCAGGTTGATCGTCAGCGCCGTGTTGGAAACGCCAGGGGCTGACTCCGTGTATGGAACGGTGATAATGATGGGAGACCAAAGCGTCGGCGTCGCCGCCGTCACCGCCGGATTCAACGCGGCGCAGCTGGCGGTGGAGCCTGTCACGGCGGCGCCGCAACTGTAGCCCCACATCGGCAGTGCCGAGCCGTCGGGCAGAGCAGCCGTCGCCGGCCCCGCGGTCAGATTGACCTGCTGCTGCGCGAAGGACGCGCCGCTCGCCATGAGGACAAAAGAAGCCGCGAGTCCCGACTTGATCAGGCGCGGCCTGAAGATATTGGATGTCATTGATGTTCCCCCCCCGTCCTTACTTAATTCGATTCGTCGATCACGAATTCACGTGAATCGACCAACATCATCATCAGCATGCCGCCCGGGAAAATGTTGTTGGTCGTGATCTCGCGCTCGTTGTGGGAGTGCCACATGAACGCGAATCCCGCCTCGCCGGTCGGTGAGTTGGCGATCGTGCCGGACGGGGGCGTTGTGCCCGTCGCCCCGACGGCGCGGATCGTGGCGTCCGGGCCGAGGTAAGGGCTGCCGCCGAACCACGCGCCGTTGGTAAAGAGATTCGGATCGGGCAGAGTTGCCGGGCCGCCGGCCGCCACGTCGCCGAACGGAGCAACTTGAAGGGGCTTGTTGTGGTCCTGACACCACTCGTAATAGTTGATGGCAGTTGGCGCGCCGGTGTTGTAGCCGTTGGCGTCCGGCGTGCACGGCAGCTTGGCGAACAGGTCGTTCGAAGCTGGCTTGTGACCGTACGCATCCCAGTTCAGGCCCTTGCCAGTCCAGTAGAAGGTCCCGTCCATCGCGAGGCCCGGCGTCGTCGTGGTGGTGAACAACAGCGGTCCGGCGAGGCTGTTCGGATCGGTCTGGCTCAGGATCAAATTGCCGTCGCGCGCCAGGATGCGCACGTGGTTGCCGTGCTCGTGGAATGGATGCTGCCAGCGCCCCTGGCCGATGATCCGCAGTAGCGTCAGCTCGCCCGGATGCATGTGCGGATTGCCGTTGTACGGTTGGTGCGGATACTGGGCCGCGTAGTTCGGATCCATGTCGTCCGGCATCGAGCGGCCGTTGATCATGAAGTACGCCGGGCGATAGGGCTCGGTCGGGACATTGAGGCTGCATCCCGCAGCTCCAGCCGTGCAGCCCGTTCTTGCATTAACCTGCGCCTCCGCCTGGGTATGGATGTTGGGATCCATCTCGGCGAACTGGAACAGGTACTCCCTGTCATAGCAGGCCTGCGGGTGGTTATAGGCCGCCGCGGCAAGCCGGAAGTCGCTCTCTAAGACTCCCGGATGCGCGAGACTGCTTGCGCTTTGCGCGAGCAGGTTCTGAGCGTGCACTCCGGTGTTGCAGGCGGCCGGTACGTTGGCCGGCAACACGATGATCGCCCCGTACAGGCCCATCTCGACCTGCAGGTCGCCTTGCGTGCCGCTGTAATAGGCGCGCGTCCCCGCAGCGGTGCTGGGAATGGTGAGCGTGTAGGTGACAGTATTACATCCAATTGTTACACATCCGACGGGCGCAGCCTCTTGGGTCAGGAGACCAGCCACGCCCCCCGAAGTCGCGACGCTGAAACCCGGAAACAGAATCGACGTGTTGCCGGCGGCGGCGGGAAGCCCATTCGTCAGATTGACCGTGACGGTAGTGGTCCCGGAAGCGGGTGCCGTGACGATCAGCGTCGGCCCGGGGACCTGCATGGTCGGACAGGTGGCTCCGGTGATCGTGGGAGCAAAGCCGCTCGGCGCGCTGCTGCAGCCGTACCCCCACGAGTAGACCATCTGCCCGTCGGGCTGGCTGAGATACGCCGGTTGCGCGGTCAGATTGAACGTCGGGCCGGTGATGCCGGGCGCCGCGGCGTGCGCGGCCGCCGCGAACAGCAGAATCGCCGTCGCCATCACGAAGGAAAGCAGCCGACTGTACGAAGTCCCGTATGTCAGATTCGGTGCGCTCATCGCCGCTCCCCCTAATTGATCCGAACTTCGGTCATCAATCCGCCGAAGTTCTCGGCGTCGTTTGACAGGTGGTCGAGATTGGGCGTGTACAGGTAGAACACCTGGCCCGCCGTATATCCGGTCGCATCGAGGATCACGTCCAGCGACTCGCCGCCGGCGAGCGTGATCGAGTTCGTCGTGTAATAGAGGTTGTTGCCGGCCTGGTCGCGCAGCAGCTTCGCGTTGTAGCCGATCACCTTCATCGGAATTCCGAGAGAGGCGAGCGTCTGGTACTCGCTGACGTCGAGGTCGGAGATCCGCAGGAGCGCCTTCTTGCCGGCCGGAATGTTGATGATCGCCGACAGAGGCTGCGAGAAATGCATGGAGCCATCGACGGTCTGCGTCGCGAGCGGACCCGGGGTCACGGTGTCGGGGTAACTGCGCCCATTCAGAAGGAAGTACTTGTCCTTCATGTCGCTGAAGCCTTCCGGGTTGAAGGTCATGCCGACGAAGTGGAAGTTCGGGTCGAAGCCGTGGATCTGGAGCGGATACTCGACGTCGTAGTAGGTCGAGCCGTCGCCGTCGTTGTACGCGTAGTTGCCGGTCGCTGGCCGAGTGGCCGTATTCGCAGTCGCGCCGCCTGCTGGCAGCGGATTGCTGCACAGGATGTCGGCAGAGGAGTTGCACGCGGTGCGAAGATCAGTCTCCTGCGCCTGGAGCCCGGCATAGAGACTGCTGCCGACCGGGACCCGGTTCTGCCGCGGCCGCACGTACAGCTGCCCGACCATGCCCATCTGCAGGTGCTCCGGCGGCGTGATGTGGCAGTGCCAGAAGTAGGTACCCGCGTCGGGCGCGAGGTAGTAGTAGGTGAAGCTCGCGCCGATGTTGATCGCGACCGAGGCATCCGGCACGCCGTCGTAGAACGCCGAGGCGTTCGGATAGCCGTGGAAGTGGACCGTGTGCTGCTCGAACAAGTCCGGGCGCATGATCATGCCGACGTTGGTGAGCGTGAGGAAGAACTCGTCGTCCTCGTCGAACGCCATCAGCGGGGCCGGGATGTTGCCGTTCATCACGCCGACATCCATGATCGGCCGCGGATCCACGTGACCGTCGATTCTCGGGGGAAGTGCCGCGGTGGCGGTCGCTGATGCGGTCACCTCAGCCAGCCCGGTGGTCTGGTTCGTGTAGGTGAATGCGTAGCTGGCGGGGAAAAACGGATTGGGGACGTTGATGCTGGTGACCGGGAAAGTGCCGTTATAGCCGGTGGTGTCCGTCCCCGAGATGGTTACCTGGTCGCCGACGGCAACCCCCAAGGGCGCGTTTCCGACAACCCTGACAGTGTTCCCGCTCTCGCTGATGTCGTAAATGGTGACCAGGTTCGGTATGTCGTTAGCCAGGCCCACGGCGCCGTTGTAGTTAAAGGCTGCGGTCGAGAGAGGGAACCCCGGCCAAGTGTTGGCCACCATCCCATCGGTCGTGGCCGGATCGCCGGGTTGCAGCGGAGCCGGAGCCGTCGTATTGAACGTGCTCGGGGACTCCGTACCAGGCAGGCCGATAGCAATGTCCGCCAGCCCCGACAACGGCCCGAACGAGAACATGTAGGACTGCGTACCGTCGCCCATCGTCGCGTAGCCGTCGCCGCCCGAGATCTGCTGGCACTTGATGGCGCCATTCACGTTCGCGCTCGGCACCAGGTACCCGTTCGCGCCCGGTGTCAGCGTCGTCGGGCCGGTGTAGGCCGGCTCCGCGTTGTTGTTGGCCGCGTTCGGGTGCGTGATCGTGCTGGTCGGGCACTGCACGCGGAACGACTGCGCGCGGACCGGCAACGCCAGCAGGACCAACAGAACCGCTGGCAAGCCCCGAGAAGTCAATAGACGAGACGCACTCCAACCTTGACGCAACCATTCCCGCGATTCGCGGCATGCTCTTGACGTCATGTGAAGCCCCCCCACAGATCGTTTCGTACTTGCTGATCGGGGCGGCGTGATGCGGGTGCTCTGAAAGATTCCACTGCCCCGATTGGAAAATACCGCTAACGCTCATGTGGTAGAGGTGTCAACGCGGCGAAGGTCTCGCTCGACCTTGGTCTTCAAGTACAAGCGCCCCGGCGTGCGCGTTGCTTCGGCGACCTCGCCCCTTCTCGTGATCAAGAGAAGTCCGCAATAAACGGACGAGACGCGCTCCAAACCGGGACGGAACCATTCCCGCTAATACCGCTCCCGCTCGTATAGTGAAGTGGTCAAAGCGGCGAAGGTCTCGCTAGACCTTAGTCTTCAAGTACAAGCCCCTCGCTAGACCTTAGTCTTCAAGTACAAGGCCCCGGCGGGCGCGTTGCTTCAGCGACCTCGCCCTTCTCGTGATCAAGAGAAGTCAGTCACAAACGGACGAGACGCGCCCCGGCGCGTTGTCGCCATCCCTCGGAACATCGTCGTGTCTGCCAGGAATCATGACGGAAGAAACTGGAGCCAGTCGGCGAATCGCTCGACCGTCGGATGACCCTCGTGGGTCTGCTCGGGGCCCAGCGACTTCTGCTTCTCCTCAATGGGCGTCCAGAGAAAGCACTCGACGCACGGTGGGAGCTGATCCGTTGGGCACCTTCCAGCGAGCACGCGCGCGCGTTCGGTGATCTGGCCGCGGTGCTACGGCGGTGCGCGTACCTCGAGGCTGCGAATGAGGCAATGCAGCGCGCGTTTGCGGAACTGCCACATATGTCAATCGCCAGCTATCGCGAGAGCACGGAGGCTTTCCTCCACTACTATCGTGCGCGGCTGCGCTTGCATGGCGGTCGCGACGTGCCCGACCGCGAGACGCTCGACCGGCTACTCTCCCGCCTCTCTGCGTGGCAGCGCCGCGCATTCGAGATTGCGGCAGATGAATCTGCTGCTACAGGTCCGCGACGGCGATCTGCGAGCAGCCGACGCGATCGACGAGCAGCTCACGAGCGAACAGTCGGGCGTACGCCGATGGTACGAGGCGGTCGGATTGGTACGTGCAACCCGCGAGCCCTGGGCGCCTGCGGTACGTTTCCGCGGATCAGCAGCGGTCGGTGCGCTCGTCGCGATCGTGCAAGGTCACCCGGCACTGCAGCGGTCTCCCGCCCAGGGGACATTCACGTTTGGGACCCTGCGTCCGGAGCGCTCCAGCCTCGATGAGGTCGTCGACCACTTCCCGGATGTGATCTGCGCAAGGCGCCCGTGCACCTTGTCCGCGGGCAGTTCACGGAGCAAGAGCGCGCCCTCGCCGACGTGCAGCTCAATGACACCAAGGTGCTGCCGCTCCGGAAGCCTCGTGGAACCTGAGAGTTCACATCGCCTGCCGCCACGCATGAATGATGAGCGCGAGCGTGTGGACGGAGTGGGCCGTGGCACCAATCACCCCAAGCAACCAGATCAACGAGTCACTGTCCATGCGCCCTCTTACATGGATTTTTACGGCACCACCACGGCACCAACTCGTTTGAGCACAAACGATCACGGCCTTGAGCGCAGTGGCCGAGGGTCCTCGCGCAAGTCCAGCACGCTCTGGGGGTCGGAGCAGGACCCCGCCAGCGGAAGGACCTCGATTCTCTCGTCCTACCAGAAGCGGTTCACCAGGTTCTCGAACCACTCCTGGCGGCCCGAGACCGGCCGCACGTCCGCGTCTCGGCCGAGCGCCCTCTGCGACAGCGCCGTAAGGTCGAGGCGGCCCTGGAGGATCTCCTGGCCGAACGGCTCGCGCCAGCCCTTGTAGCGGCTCTCCCGGGCGCTCGCGAGCCGCCCGTCCTGGATCATTCGCTCCGCCGCGAGGAGCGCACGCGCGCAGACATCCATCCCTCCGACATGGGCATGAAACAGATCGACGGGGTCGATCGACTGGCGGCGCAGCTTCGCGTCGAAGTTCAATCCGCCGGTAGTGAAGCCTCCCGCCTGCAAAATGGCATACAGCCCCAGCGTCACCTCGGGCACGCTGTTCGGGAACTGGTCGGTGTCCCAGCCCAGGAGCAGGTCGCCCCGGTTCATGTCGACGCTGCCGAAGATGCCGAACGCCAGGGCCATGGCGATCTCGTGCTCGAAGGAGTGGCCGGCCAGGGTGGAGTGGTTGACCTCGACGTTGGCCCTGACCTCCTTCTCGAGCCCGAAGCGCTGGAGGAAGGCGTAGAGGGTGGCGGTGTCGAAATCGTACTGGTGCTTGGAGGGCTCGCAGGGCTTGGGCTCCACCAGGATCGTGCCTTTGAATCCGCTGCGGTGCTTGTAGTCGACGACGAGGGCGAGGAACCGGCCCAGCTGCTCCAGCTCGCGCTTGACGTCCGTATTGAGGAGGGTCTCGTAGCCCTCCCGGCCGCCCCAGAGGACGTAGTTCTGCCCGCCGAGCTCGCGGGTGGCGTCCATGGCCTCCTTGACCTGCGCGGCCGCCATGGCAAAGACCTCCGGGTCCGGATTGGTGGCGGCTCCCGCCATGTAGCGCGGGTGGCTGAACAGGTTGGCGGTCCCCCAGAGCAGGCGCACCCCGGTCCGCCGCTGGTGCCCAGCCAGCACCTCGACCATCGCCTGGAGCCGGTCGCGGGACTCTCGCGGCGTCGGTCCCTCGGGGGCGATGTCGCGGTCGTGGAAGGTGTAGAACGGGACGCCCAGCCTCTCGAAGAAGTCGAACGCCGACTCGGCCTTCAGGCGCGCCGCTTCCATGGGGTCGGAAGATCGCATCCACGGACGGCCGAAGGTGGCGGAGCCGAAGGGATCGGAACCGGTCCAGCCGAAGGAGTGCCACCAGCAGACGGCGAACCGGAGCTGGTCCTCCATGCGCTTGCCGAGGACCTTGCGATCCTTGTCGTAGTACCGGAACGCGAGCGGGGTGGCGCTCTCCGGTCCCTCGTAACGGATGGGCTCGATCTCGGAGAAGATGCCCGGCATGACGTCCTCCACTGGAATGCGCGGGAGCTTGCCGGAGATGGCTGCCCCCGGCAAGGCGCGTCGCCCGTGGCACCCCACCGGGACGCGTCAGGCGCGCTTCTTCTTCATCGAGATGTCGGCCAGGACCGCGAGGATCAGGACCAGGCCCTTGATGAGGTACTGCACGTTCGAGCTCACGTTCATCATCTGCAAGCCGTTGGAGAGAGACTGGATGATGAGGGCTCCGACGATGGCGCCGAACACCGTTCCCTCGCCTCCCAGCGTCGAGGTTCCGCCGAGGATGCAGCTCGCGATCACGTCCAGCTCGTAGCCCCCGCCCGCGCCAGTGGTGCCCGAGCCCACGTACGCGGCGAGCGCGATGCCCGAGACGCCCATCAAAGCGCCCATGATGACGTAGATCGTGAGGATGGTCTTCCGGATGTTGATGCCGGAAAGCCGCGCCGCCTCCCGGTTGCCGCCGATGGCGTACGCGTAACGGCCCAGGCGGGTGTTCGTCGAGACATAGCTCATCAGCACCGCGATGACGCCCATGATCACGACGAGGAGGGGAACTCCCCTGAGGCTCTCCTCGGCCTCGCCATCGAACGTACGATTGACGACGATGACATAGCCCATGACGAGAGCGGCGAAGAGGCCCGCCTTGAGCAGGTCGACGGCAAGAGAGCTCAGCGCAATTCCGTATTTCAGCTTCCTGGCGCGGGCGAGGAACACCCTGACGAACAGCGCAGCGGCCACGAGCGCCGCAAGGATGAAACCTTCGAGGGGAGGGATGAGCCCTTGAGCAATGAACTTGTACGTGTCGTTCGAGGAGATGAAGAGCGACTTGCCCTGGGTCACCAGGAGAATGCCGGACTTGAAGATGTACAGGCCGCCCAGGGTGACGATGAACGGCGGCACCGAAAGGCGAGCGATGATGTAGCCCTGGAACAACCCCATGAGGAGGCCCAGGCCCATACAGAGGATCACCGTGATGAGCATGGTGACGAGCTCGAGCCTGGCCGAGGCCAAGGTCGGGAAAAGCGACTGCAGTGGGCCGTCGATGACGCCGAAATACAGGAGGGCGGCCGCAACCACGGAGACGAAGCCGGCACCGAACCCGACGGACAGGTCGATGCCCCCCGTCACGATCACGAAGACCATGCCGCAGGCCATGATGGCGATGATCGCCATCTGGGGAAGGACGTTCTGGATGTTGTCCGCGGACCAGAAGGTCGGCGTCGCGATCCCGAACCCGATCCAGATGGCCACGAGGGCCATGATCAGGATGTTGGACCTGAGATTCCGGGTGAAGAGTCCGAGCAGGATGTTCAGGATCTTCGGCATGCCTACCCGGCTGCGATCTCGACGCCAGTCGCGCGGGCCATGATCTTCTCCTGATTCGCTTGCTCGATCTCCAGCGTTCCGTTGGAGCGCCCGTCCCACATGACCAGCACGCGATCGCTCATCCCGAGCACCTCCTCGAGCTCGGAGGAGATCATGATGATCGCGAACCCGTTCTCCGCGAGCTGGTTCATGAGCTTGTAGATCTCGTACTTCGCGCCCACGTCGATCCCGCGCGTGGGGTCGTCGAGAATCAGTATCCTGGGCTCCGACATCAACCACTTCGAGATGACGACCTTCTGCTGATTGCCACCCGACAACGATTCCACCGAGACCTGCACCGAAGGCGCTTTGATCGACAGGCTGGTCGAGCTCTTCATGACCGCCGCCAGCTCCGCGTTCTGGTCGATGTACATGAACCCGGAGAAGCGGCCCAGGTTCGGCAGGCTCATGTTCTGCAGGATGGTCTGCATCAGCACCAGCCCCAGGCGCTTGCGGTCCTCCGGGACCAGGCTGATGCCGTGCGACATCGCGTCACGGGCGCTCCCGATCGCGATCTCCTTGCCATCGAGCTCGATCCGGCCCTTGACCACGCGAGCGTACTCGCCGAACAGGGTGGAGACGAGCTCGGTGCGCCCCGAGCCCATGAGGCCGGCGATGCCCAGGATCTCTCCCTTTCTCAGGTCGAGGCTCACGCCCTTGAGCACTTCCCGGCCCGGATTGGCCGGGTCCATGGCGTGGAGGTCCTCCACCTTGAAGAAGACCTCGCCCGGCTTCCGGTGGCCTTTCGGGAATCGCTCCTTCATCTCGCGACCCACCATCAGACCCACGAGCTTCTCCAGGGTGAGGTCCTTGGTGGGCCGGGTGGTCACGAGCTTCCCATCCCGCAGGACCGACACGGTATCGGTGATGCGGAAGAACTCCTCCAGCTTGTGGGAGATGTAGATGCAGGTGACCCCTTGGGACTTGAGCTCTCGGAGGATCTCCATGAGCTGGTCGACCTCGGCTGCAGACAGGGCGGACGTCGGCTCGTCGAGTATCAGGACCCTGGCGTTCTCGGAGAGCGCCTTGGCGATCTCGGTCATCTGCATCTGGCCGACGCCGAGATCCTCGATGACGTCGAGAGGCGAGACCTTGAGCTTGTATCGCTTCAGCAGGCTGGCGGTATCGGAGTACAGCTTGTCCCAGTCGATCGAGCGACCTCGGCGCGGCTCCTTGCCCAGGTAGATGTTCTCGCCGACGGTCATCTTGGGGACCAGGGTCAGCTCCTGGTAGACGATGGCGATTCCTTCCTCGATGGCCTGCCGGATGGAGCGCGTGCCCAGTCTGAGCACCTTGCCGTCGTAGACGACGTCTCCCTCGTAGGTTCCGTGAGGGTACACGCCGCACAGGATCTTCATGAGCGTGGACTTGCCGGCGCCGTTCTCCCCGCACAGCCCGTGGATCTCACCCCGCTTGACCTGGATGGACACGTCGCTGAGCGCGGTCACACCCGGGAACTGCTTCGTCACTCGGGAGATCTCGAGGAGAGCGTCCTCTGGCACTTCCACTTCCTCCGAGAGGCCCGGCCCCAGGGGCCGGGCCCGCCATGTTCACGGCTACGCGTTGCTACTTGGCCGGAGGATTCGGGATGTCCTTGTAGACACCCTCGTACGTCTGGAATCCGGAATCGACGACCAGCTCCTTGAGGTTCGTCTTGGTGACCTGGAAGACCTTGAGGAACTTGCAGGGCACCTGGCCCTTCTTCTTGTTGTCACCGGTGAGCTCGGCGAGCTTGAAGTCGGAGAGGCCAAGGTTCTTCTCGCCCTTTGCGAGCTTGACCGCGAGCTCGCTGGCGAGCGGGGTCAGCTTGCGGGTGTCCTTGAGGATCGTGACGGTGAGCTCACCGCGGGCGATGGAGTTGCAGCCGGCCTCGGTGGCGTCCTGACCGGAGATGGGGACCTTGCCGGCCAGGCCGGTGGTCTTCATGGCCTCGAGGGCGCCCAGGGCGGTGCCGTCGTTGGAGGCGACCACCGCGTCGAACTTCTTGCCGGTGGCGGTGAGGATGTTCTCCATGAGCTTCTTGGCGTTGGCCGGATCCCAGTTCTCCACCCACTGATCGGAGACGACCTTGATCTTGCCGGACTTGATGAGGGGGTTGAGGACCTCCATCTGGCCCTGGCGGAACAGGTGGGCGTTGTTGTCGGTGGGGCTTCCGCCGAGGAGGACGAAATTGCCGGAGTTCTTCACGGCCAGGACGCCCTTGGCCTGGTTGCGGCCGACGTCGACGTTGTCGAAGGAGACGTAGGCGGCGATCTTCGGCGTCTTGATCAGGCGGTCGTAGGCGATGACCTTGACGCCCTTCTTCGCGACGTCTTCCACCGCGGTGGCGGCGGAGTCGCCGTCCTCTGCCACCACGATGATGACCTTCGCGCCCTGGGTGACCATGTTCTTGATCTGGTCGTTCTGGAGCTTGGCATCATGGTTGGCTTCTTGAACGAGAACTTCGTAACCGGCATCCTTGAGCAGCTTGGACATCTCGTCGCGTTCGCGCGCCCAACGCTCGGTGGCGAAGTCGGAGAAGGAAAGCCCCACCTTGGGATTGGCGGCACCGTAGGCGTTCGACGCGAAGCCCGAGATCGCCGTGACCGCGAGAGAAAGCAGAATGTACCGTCTCAC